>ERZ808240.4159-NODE-4159-length-13116-cov-4.835005_pt1 | contig 13116 bp, 7 predicted proteins | sample MGYA00521084_ERZ808240 | MGnify/ENA primary metagenome ERZ808240 (study PRJEB31516, sample SAMN03275571) | gut metagenome | biome: mammalia-associated habitat; material: feces | host: Papio cynocephalus | place: Kenya | collected 2012-08-06 ... | reverse complement strand
CATCCTACTTCATGGAAGGTGAATCCATCACTTTCACCAACGTCATCCACAATGGTAAAGGTCCCTATGGCTACACCGCAGGCAAGCTCTCCGGTATACATATTGAACCGGTCAAAGGAGAGATCTTGCCATCAGCAAAAGGCAATTAGCATTTGCAAAGACGCTCGTCATACAACATTGAATCTCTGAAAACCTCTAAATCTTCTCCACCTTATGCAATGCCCTAAATGCGGAAATACGATACTCCCTGGACAGTCATATTGTACTAAATGCGGTCAGTCCTTCGTATCTCCCCCCAAAGCTCCACAACCTACAAAAGCTATGGCGCCCCACCCTGTGCGTCCACAAGCACCGCAAATGCCACAGGCACCACGTATGCCACAAGCGCCACGAATGCCACAAGCGCCGCGAATGCCTCAACGCCCTCAAGCTACTCAACAAGGCGAGCAAAAGGGATGGTTCACAAATGGTGTGCGTGCGGTAGCTAATGCCATTACAGGCGGTGCACTCAATCGCAGCATTGAGCAAGAGCAACGACAGGCCCTTCACGCACAAGATAGAGAAGCACAGCAGCAAATCAATGCAGCACAACGTGCCCAGCACAATGCTGAGCGAGAAGCTGATCAAGCCCTACGAGAAGCTGAACGCCAGCGCGACCGCAGAGCCATGGAAGCTGTAGCTGGAGTTGACATCGTACGAGGACGAGCCATTTGGAGCATCCAACCGGGCGAAATAGGCCGACGTATTAGCGAGCGCGAACTTGAAGAAATTGAGAAGCTCAAGGGGATTATTGTGCAAGAAGGGTGTACTGCCATCATTTTTGCTAATGGTGAACTTGTGTCAACCCTCTCGGCAGGTGCATATCTCTTCTATAAGAGCGTAGAAGAAGAACAAGCCGCACTGAAAGCAGCTGTAGAGAAAGCGCAGCAAGAAATGGACGAAGCGGAGAAGCGCAGACTTGCTGCACGACGGATGGCAAAGCCCACTTTCCGCGAACTGGGTATCGTGGGCGAAATAGAACGCGGTTTTCGATGGATAGGGCGTATCATATTCGGCGAAAAAAAGGACGAGCGCGACCCTAAAAAACGTGAACTTGACTTTGCACGCATTCTTGCACGCCTAACGCAAGTGCCCGTACTTTCCGTTTACATCGTAAGCAACCGTGTATTCAATCTTACTTTTGGTGGAAAAATCAGCGCACAAGGCGAACTCGATTTCAAACCTTATACCATTCCTGTGGGGATACAGGACGTTGAGATTGGTGTTTCACTACAAATGCGCGTTAGCGACATTCACGCTTTTGCCACAAATTATTTGGCCGACCATCAGCGCATCAGCGCATCGCAAATACAGCAAATGCTAACGCCAAGCATCGAAGCCCTGCTTAAGCAAGAATTGCGCAATGTCGATTACCAACAGATGGGACTTGAGACGCAAAGAGTTGAGGCACTAAAACAAGAAATACTCACGGCAATCAATAGCCAGGTATTTGGTATCGAATGCACACAAATATTGCGCATAACAGATAGCAACGCCGATTTTGAACGATTTCGCTCTGTAGAACGCGAACTCTACAACACGGAGCGCGAACTCGACTTCATGCAGCGTACAGGAGAATTTCGTAATCGTATGGAGGTTGAGGCTAATGCACAGCAGCTCAATACCGCCCGTAATGCAGAAGAGTTGCGACATTCTCTACAATTGCTCAATAAGGATCAATTGCTTCACGATGATGAACTTGAAGAATTTGTCCTTTTACTCGAAAGCCAAAAGCGCATTCGCGAAGCCAAGACCCAAGAAGAAGAATACGAAGCGCTGACAGATCTTAGCAAGAGCCGCTTGCTCAAGCAAGACGAGGTAGATGAGCTTCAGCATGAGTTAGCTCAAAAGAGGATTCCGCGCGAAGAAATTACGCAAATTATGCGTATTCAAAGTCAGCTTAAGGTAGACGATGCCAATATGCAGGCGGAGTTTGCACTAAGTGACAAGCGCACAGACCACGATTGGGAACGCGAGGACTTAGAGCGCCGACGCAATTGGGGCATTGAAGACGAGGAGCGTGAACGTCAATGGATGCAAGAGGAGAAAGCCTACAACCGCGACTTTGCCCGACGCAAGCAAGAAGACGACTACGACTTTGCCACCCTTATGCGTCGTCGACAGGTGGAACGCGAAGATCATCTCTTAAACCGACAAGAAAGCATTGAAGACGAAGAACGCGCTCGACGCTACCGCATGGAGGACGAGCAGTTGGCTCACGATCGTAATCGGCAAAACAAGATGGACGACGATCTGCTTGAGACGAATCGCAACCAGCGACAGATTGACAAACTGCAAGCCATGGCGCAGATGCAAGCACAACTTGATGCACAGCGCTATCAGCATGAGGAGAATGTGGCAAACATTCACGCAGGTGAACAAATGAATCGCGATAATCAGTTTGTCAACATGACGGCTGAACAGATTCGTGCAGCACAACTATCACACCTGAGTAACGATGCACAAGTGGCCATGGCAAATGCTTACAATGGTGAGAAGGAGGCTGAAATGCTCCGCCAACAAGCGGCTAAAGACGAGGAACGCATGCAGGCTGATCGCGAAACTGCAGCAAAAGACAAGCAAGACCTCATGAACTTTGCCAAAGAATTGGCGAGCATGGTACGCGACACAGCCACCAATGTGAGTCAATCACAGCAGCAACAGCAACAACAGCAAATTGACGAACTCAAAAGTGAGCGACAATATGCACAGCAACGCCAAGATCACATTCAAGACTTGGCATTAAACAATATCTCACAAGTAAGCACAGCTGCTGCACAAAATATTGCGGCTTACAACAATGCTCCGCAAAAAGCACCCAACACGACAAATACAGCAACTATTGAGGGCACCTTTACAGCCAATACGCAGGTAGCTCAGCAAAAATCGGCAGAAAATATACCTACTGACAACGCCGTTGACTGCGAATGCTACAATTGTCACCAGCCCTTGCATATTGCCCCAGGCACACCGCAATGTCCGCATTGCGGAGCACCCTTCCAATGGTAATCATGCACAATCTTACTATGATCACATATCTATAATATCATGTCAGACATTCAATTAGGTGGCGATGCGGCTGTGATGGGGGGCGTACACTCCGATTCACACAATGTTGAAACGCACACTACCAATAACAATACGACTCACAACAGCACGGTCACAGACAACTCAAAGACCATAAATAATCATGTGGTACACGAGGCACAACTGACCGACGCTCAACTGCACCAGCAAAACGAAGTTCAATTTCTAAATGCTGTGGTGAAGCGCATGAGCGATGGGCTGCTCGATCAACGTGACTTGGCAGAGCTCACACAATTGAGTCTGCAATGGCAAATCGCTCCAGAACGAGCAAGCCAGATTATCGAGCAAGTGCGCAAGAGTGCGAATGTGCTGAATGGAGAGCAAGGCAATGAATACTTGGCCTCACAAATACTGCAAGAAGTATTTAATGCTGTTCAGCAAAACGCAGTAGAAGTATTGAACAACAAATACCGCACACTCGAACAATTGGCTCGTTCCACGCAAGATGCGAATGTGCAGGCTTACTTTTACCTGCTGTCGGCCTCACTTCATCCAGAGAATTGTGTGGTGGCTTTTATCAATAGCCATGCCGACAATTATTGGCAACTCTTTTGGACACACGTGGCACACGTAAAACTTGGAAACATTGACAATGCTGCAGTGCTTCTGCCCCGACTTGGCGGTTTTGGAGCTCCACAAGGCGATATAGCCCTGCTTATGGCACTCGACAACTTGGCAGAGTGGCGCAGACGTAACGAGCAAGTTTACTACAAACAGCAGTGTGAGCAGTACTTGAACGAGGCTTGCCAAGCGGGCATGAGCGAAATGCTCAGCGGACTGTGGTATGCTGTAAAAGAACTCTTGGAGCACGATACGCCGCAGCCCGAAGATTGGTTCGCTTTCTATTGTGAGCATACATTAAAAGAGTTGATTCCTGTGCCTAAGCAAGCAATGGGTAAGACTGTCGCACCAACTATGCCCACTCCTCCACCTATCCCCAAATTCAATGCACAAAATGTGCAACTCAAGCAGGCTCAAGGTTTTAATCCCTTGCAAGCAGCACAGCAAATGGGTATGGGACAAATGTCGTCTATAGACCAAATGCAGCAACAGTTGCAGCAACAAATGCAGCAAATGCAACAGCGCTTTAGCCAGATGCAAAGCAACTTAAATAGTGCATTCAATGGTTCTACACAGCCTGTGGCTCCGCCCATGCCTACCATGCCTCAACAACAAGTGCAGAAAGGAGTAAGTGGTGTTGCGACGCCCCCACCCCTTCCTGGTGCGCCTCAACAACCCATGGCAGAGCAACAAACTGCTCAACCCGAGCTAATCGAGCAATATGGCATATTGTTTACCAATAGCGTGAAGCTCTCTTATAAATATGGGTGTCAACCTACTGAGGTATATGAGGTGCTGAATCAGTTTATTCAGCAGTCTGAACAATTTTTGATGCATTGGTACTTCTTTGATGCTGCCAATGTGGACGGATTGACCGACTCTGACTACTGGGGGGACTACAACAATGCCCTTGAACAATACCTACAGCAAAACGGATTCCAACTGGGCATAGGCACTCCTGTGTGGATTATCGGTGGAGCGGATGTAGTGCCCCTTCCCGAGATAAGCGACCCCATGTATAGCGGAAACATTCCCACCGACATACCGTATTGCTACTACACGGGATTTTTTGACGATCTATGGGATGGCGACCACACGCTCGTTGGGCCACGCAACACCATCTCGCGCTTGCCACTTGAAGAGGGCGAAATGCAGACCAACATTGCAGACGACCTCGGCTCTTATTTCAACCTTTGCGCGATGACGCAAGGCGAAATCAAAGTTGATGGCGTAACAATGGCTTCGAACATAGCCTGGCGCAACAATAGTGTGACCATGTCGCATCACTTGCCTTTGCTCCATGTCAGCACCAATGATGTGCAGGAGGTAGACGAAGGCATGTATATGTGTCCTAAGTTGGTATCACCCAACGAAGAAGACGCATTTGACGAAAAAGCCTACCAAGACTATATGCAAGCAGCCCAGCAGGGCGGCATGCTGCTGTTCAATCTACACGGCAGTGATCAAGCTGGCTATGCAGGATTCTATGGAGAAAGTCCGACCTCCTGCGTAGAATCGTTCAACCTTGATATGCTCCGGCAGAGCAATAGCCGCGTACTGAACACTGTAGCCTGCTTCGGTGCACGCTTTAAAGGCTACGAGCGCGACGACTCTATGTTGCTCTCATCCATGTTTGGCGGTGGCTACTTGCTCTACGCGGGTTCCTCAGTAAGCGTGCCAATGATCGACGACGAAGAACAAGAATGGCCCGCTGGAACCATTCAATATCCTGGTTCGGGTTCTGAGAAGTTTATGCCCATTTACTGCTACTATCAATTCTGCGGATTGCCTGCAGGACAAGCCATGATGCAAGCCAAGATGGACTACTTCAACACCTTCCGTCACATGGAGCGCGACGACTTCTCATTGTCCACCATCATTATGTTCAGTCTCTACGGAAATCCTATGCTTCACGTACGACGCCGCGACGATGTGGTGCTACGAGCTCAACAATTGCAAGTACTTCCGCAACTGTCCAACGACAAGGCTATGAACACCCCCATTTGCCACACGCAAAGCAAATGCTTGCTGGACAAAGAGCAACTACAGCAAAGCAAATCTTTGCTCGACCAAGTACGTTCCATAACCGACGCGAACTTGCAAGCCATTCATCAAGGTGTGCAGCAGTACCTATATGATAGTCTCGGACTCGATCCGCGATGGCTCGACCAAGTGGACGCCATTCAGTATGGCAACAGCAAGGAAGTGAAGCAGACAGGTTACCGCTACTGCTATGACACAGACAACAAGCATTTCAAGAAAACGATAGTGGAAGTAAATCCACAAGGACAGATTTCACGCAAAATCACCTTTAAGTGACACCTCCAATGTGCTATTGAAAACTTATAATCGTAAAAATAGTGAGAGGTTAGCACACACCCTATAAACTCATAAACTCCTTAACTCATAAACTTAGACACAATGGGATTCTTTGGATTTAAAAATAAACGAGAAGTAGAAGAAGAAAAGCGCGAAGCTGCTCAGCAAGCTGTCAATCAGACCATTCGCAATAACTACATGAGCCTAAGCAACATCAGTAAGGGCAGCCAAGTAAACATTGCGATTCCCTACTTCGATGTGTTCGACCCTCGTCTGGCCGATTATGGTGTGCCTGTATCGGTGCATGGTACTATCGTCTATAGCATTGACGATATGGACCTTTTCAACCAGGTGAACAAGACGGAGCAATTTACCGACGAAACCTTCAAGAACAAACTTCGTAGCACAGTAACGAAGTACGTAAAGGGCGTGGTAACGAATGCTCCTACCGATGCGCAGATTCCCCTTGTGCAGATAGAACGCAAGATCCTGGAGATTAGCGAATTGGTACAGAACTATGTGACGCCCAAGGTGGAAAAGCTCTTTGGCATTACAGTGCGCAGTCTTGACATCACAAGCATCAACGTAGACAAAGACAGCCGTGGCTATCGTGAACTGAAAGCGCTTACTGCCGATCTTGAGAAAGAGAATGTAATGGCTAAGCACAATGCCTCCCTTTCAAACTTCAATCTCCAGAACGATCTCAACCAAGATGCCCTCCGTCGTCAGCAAGAGATGAACCTTAGCGGACAGGAGCAGTTGCAGCAAATGCAGCTCGACAATCAGCGTGAGACAATGCGCATTCAGCGTGAAGAGATGCAGCGTGCCAGCCGCCTACAGACGGAGCAAACCTTCCTCGGTGCCCACCAAGCCAACCTCAATGCAGGCATGGTAAACAATGCCACCGACAATGGTCTTGATGCCTTTGGCAACAAACTTGGTTCACACGGCAATATGTTTGGACAAACTGCAGCAGGCAGTCCGCTCAATCAAAACAACTTGGGGGGTGCTCCGCAAATGCCAGGTTTAAATGGAATGCCTCAAATGCCGCAGCAACAACCCATCGTACAATACATGGTAGGCGTAAACGGCCAGCAAGCAGGTCCTTTCAACTGGCAGCAACTCCAACAGCTCGTACAGCAAGGCCAACTCACCCAGCAAACTTACGTGTGGAAGCAAGGCATGTCACAATGGGCCTCAGCAGGTCAAGTAGCCGAATTAGCTCCACTCTTCCAAAATCAAGCGCCGGGAATGCCGGGAATGCCACCTTCGATGCCAGGGATGTAATACCAACAATTAGTAATACTATTTAGCTATAAACAAACTCACTTTTCAATAAACTAAAATTTACAACTATGTACAGACCAGAATTTGAAAATCTCCTTAAGGAATATCTTACCGATGGTATCATTACTAGCAAAGAGCGCGAAGTTCTGCTTAAAAAAGCACAAGAATATGGCTATGATGTAGATGAGGTTGACCTTTATATTGATGCGCAGCAGCAGAAGTGCGAACAAGCAGCAGAAGTTGCAAAAGCAAAGAAACTTGGAAAAGTATGTCCACGTTGCGGAAAACAAGTTTCCGAGCTTACTATTGTGTGCGATTGTGGATATGAATTTCAAAATAATAAGAACGAGCCCTCCGCAATTGATCTGCTCACGGAAAGAATTGAGAAAATAAGAGAGCAACCCATAAACTGTTTGCGCAATTCTCCAGAATATGAGAAAGCTTTAGAAGAAAAGAATAGACAAATAGCTGATATTATAGCTAATTGTGCCGTACCTAATACAAAAAAGGGAATCATTGACTTCTTGTCTGTAGCAATGGCCAATTCTCAAATTAAAGGTTCAATTTGGGGAACTTGGAGTGGACGAGTAAAATGTATTCTTACTTTTGCGGTTATTTTATTTCTATTTATTTATTTTGGAGAAACGAGTTCTTATCATTATTATTTGGCTGATAGAGATGATTTTCAAAATATTCTAATAAAATTTATTCTAATTGAGGTTCCAATAGTTGCAGCATTAGCTTTCGTAGCATTTAAGTATAATAAATCAATTATTAGTGAAAACGAGATAGCTTTGGCATGGAGAGGCAAAGTGACTCAGACACTCATAAAAGGCCATAGTTTGCAAGGAGATGAAAATTTCTCACGCCAAATAGATTACTTTGAGAGTCAATTTAATGAAAGATGTAAATCACCAATCATCAAAATACTTGAGGTGATTTTTGAAAACATAAAGAATACATTTTGTAGTACAAAAGATTACATCGAAAAACGCCAAGAAGCGAAACTAAAAGCTAAAGAACTGGCTAGAATACAAGCAGAAGAACAGGCTAAGAGACAAGCAGAAGAACTACCCCAAAAACAAACAGGAAATGATAAGACCATAGATAATAAGTAGAGATTACTCTTAGATATTGTTACTGTTTGATATATCACTAAAGTTTTCCACCTTTAAAGAAGGTAGAAAACTTTAGTGAATTAATAATAACATAAACTCGCATCATATATGAAATTTAAAGATTTTCCCTACGAGCACTTTGATAGATTTGTTGAAGAGTTTTTAAAAAAGCATCAATCATTTTTATCTGATAAAGAAATTGAGCTAAGCCCCGAAAAACTTCTAAAAGAATATGCAAAGATATATTGGAATTTATCAGAGAATGACAAGGATCAAGTTAAATTCGACGAATTATCAAGTAGCATAGAATCCACTTTAAAAGACACATCGAATAAAGAAATACTTAACCACGCGATTTGGTTATGGGGATATCCTAACAGCAAAAAGGCTGTACCAATAGAAATCAAAGGAGAAGAGTATCATTCAAAACTCTTTACGAGTTCTGGTGTTGCAAGTGCTGGACCTGGATATGTGCAATACAAAACACGTGGAGTTTTGTATTGTCTGTATTTGATTAATTCATGTTGGGAGTCAGGAATTGAGGACATAAAAGGGAAAATAGAAAATATAATTTTAGAAGACCTTAAAAAAGGAATGTATACAATCAAAGGAAATGAAGAGGAAGAATATATAACTCCCAGATTGGTATGCAATCTCCTTTTGCACCTAGTAAATCATGATAAATACGAACCAATTGCGACAGATCGTGATAAAGAATTAATAAGAGAAAATTTTAAATTTCTATTAGCTAATGACGAATCTGAAAATATAAATAATGATCTTAAGGTAATTAGAAGTAAACTAAAAGAAAATGGACTCTTAGATGACAACGAAACATTCTACGAAAATAAAAAAAATCTTGGTCTCATCTGGCGTAGTTTCTCAAATAGTGATTTGTCATTGTCAGACATGCTAAGAATAAAGAAAGCAGTCATTCTATATGGCCCTCCAGGAACTGGCAAAACCTATATAGCACGCAAAATAGCAAAACAACTTTACATTCAGACAAAACTTAGAAATGACTTAGACTATTCAAATGACAAAAATGAAGCCCTATATATCTTTAAGAAATTCTTTACAAATCAAGAAGAACAAGAAGAATATATATCGGTGCTTCAGTTCCACATCAACTATAACTATGAAGATTTTATGGTAGGGCAAACCATAAAAGGAAATGAGATAGTTATTAAGCCTGGTTATATTTTCGATGTTATAAGGAAAGCGAATGAAAATAAGGATAGGCCACATATCGTAATCTTAGACGAGATAAACCGCACAGACATTTCGAGAGTGTTCGGTGAGCTTTTCTCTGCCTTGGAATATCGCAATAAACCTATAACCCTACCATATAAAGTAGAAAAAGGTAAAGAGCCTAATGGATATGAGGAGTTTTTTAGAGACGGACAAATGTTCTTAGAAATACCCGAAAATCTCTACTTCATTGGGACGATGAATGAGATAGATTTTTCGTTAGAACGTGTTGACTTTGCTCTTCGCCGCAGATTTCTATGGGAATATGCTGGATATAATGAGGACGCACTACAAGAAATGCTTGAAAACATCATCTATAAATCAAAGAAAGATATTTCAGACTACATACAATCATGTACAAATCTAAACGAAGTTATCTCAAACGATCCTAACTTGGGGAAAAAATACGAGATAGGTCATGCATTCTTTAATATTTCCGAAGAGCTGTGGAAACAATCTAAAGGAAAAATTGGAAAAGCAAAGAATATTCTTTGGCAAATTAGTATATTGCCTACACTTGAGGCTTATTGTGGATCAATGGATGAAAATAGTAAAAAAGATTTAGTTCAGAAATGTAAGGACGCATTTATAAATGAGATTACAAAAAATGGCAAACAAAAAAATTGACAAAGAATACGTTGCCAAAGATTGTGACGAAATACAGCCCAAAAACACAGAGCCAAGTAAACGCTCCAATTCAGTAAAAACTGAAGATAGCGGCAAAATAAAACGGTCCGAAAACATTCCCAATAATAAAGACAATTCGATTCTAATAGCCTTAAAACAGTATATTGATAATAATAAAGTGGCAGGACTTAAAATGAGAGAGCCTGAAGATGCACTTATTTTTGCTCCTTACAGCTCTTTCCAAAAAAGTTCAAAATGGATGGCTGGCCGTTACATTGGAGAACTGGTTATCAATCTACCCAAAAAGAATATAAAGAATGCTCAGAAAGACCAAACCATACATCTAAGTATTAAACCTCGTTTCGGAATAAATTTTCTCATCCATATGATTGAGGAAATTTACAATTTCCACATATTGGAATCTACAAGAATGCAAGATGAGGGCAATACGTGGAACAATATTTACCAACTCATTCTGCGAAAGCTATGGATAGCAAAGTTTGCAGAGGCCGATAAATATGGACTTCCTCGTAAGACGGTGAAACGAACACACCAAGGTATGCAGATACATGGACATTTGAACGTAAGGAAATCTATTTTACCTTTCTTTACGAAGAAGAACGTGATTTCTGAATACCGAGAGAAAGAAATTGACGATGTGATTGGACGCATTGTGTATAAAGCATACGACATACTGGCAAACAAAGAAACTGGATTACAAGGATTACCACCACAAGTTCAAGAGTCAATAAACGATCTTTATACTCTCTATCATAAACAACAAATTAAGGTGACAGACCATGAATATCTTAGCATTCAGTATAAAAGTATTTACCAAAGTTGGAAACCTTTGGTAGACTTTTCGTGGCAAATAATAAAGCATCGAGGCTTTGATCCTGAAAGAAACGTTGATGGGGAATACGCGATGTTCTTTGATATGGCTGAAATATGGGAAGCATATATTGGAAAAATCCTGGAAAAGAACTTTTTCCATTGCACGGAACAAAACTCCAACATTAGACTATTTAAGGATGAGCAAGAAAAAGAGTTTCAACGCATCATACCCGACTACATTAGCCGCGATTGGACAAACGAGAAAGCAACAGCAATTGGTGATGCCAAATATATGGATCTTTTAGAAAAAACAAATCTCTTAGGCGAACAAACATATTCTGTATACTACAAAACTATCATGTATATGTATCGCTTTAATGCAAAGAAAGGTTTTATTTTCTACCCGAGAAAGACTTCTGATACAGAGGATTCAATAAAAACATTTACTATTGGAGGAGAAAATAAAGGTGCTCTATACATGATAGGTCTAAATATACCTCAGAATAAAGATGATATGAACTATGCCGATTACCAAAAGATGATTAAGAAGGAGGAAGAAAACTTCCGTAACCATGTTAATCAATGTCTTTAAGTGGTCATAGCGCACACAGAGTATACGTACCCATTCTCTCTCGCAAGTTCTTCTATTACTTTTCTACTGGAATCTACAAACCCACCAATACCCTAAGACAGGAACCGAGAGACTTGTCTTGAACATTGTTTACAATATGAGAGAGGCGAAAACTTACTTTAGCCTCTCTCAAAATGTATCAAAAACATTCTTATTACTTACTACTATCAAGAAGTCTTGAGATTTTCTCCTCAGAACATTGCGTCAGTTGCGCAATGCTTTGGATGGACATACCTTGCTGCAACATAGCCTGCACCATTGATTTTAGCAGCGTATCTTTCTCTTTTAGCTGACCATCTTTTTCTTTCAACTGTGTGGCTTGCTCGTTGAGTTGTGTGGCTTGCTCGTTGAGTTGCGTGGCTTGCTCGTTGAGTTGTGTGGCTTGCTCGTTGATGCGAGATTCTTGCTCATTGAGACGCTTGTCGCGTTGCATGATGGCGGTGTCGCGGTCTTCGATAGCTTTGAAATACTCATCTTCGACGTTCATATCTTGGCGCATTTCTGAGTCGGCTGCAGCAGCGGTAAGGCGATGGATGATGTGCATCATGTCGGCATCGTCGGTGTAAGAGGTCTCGTCAATGTTGAGCACCTGGTTGTCAAGCTCATCCTTTTTAGTCTGATCAAAAATGCTTAGCACTTTGTCGAGCTTATTGTTTACCTGCCCGCGCAGCAAGGGAATTTGCACAATAATACTGTTGTGTACGAGGCTCTCAACAAAAGGATCCTTTTCGCTATCTTTTAGTTCCTGTCCATTATAGTCATAAGCTTTATGATTGACATAAATGACAGGTTCTTCGATATTTCCCACACGATGGCCAAGCAGGTAGACAGCTATCATGGGGTAAGCATAGCCCTTGCGTGAGTCGGGCTTGATGTTGCGCTGAGAGTTATATTGTGCTCCGAGATACTGACGGAAGCGGAGGGTCTCGGTGTCGAGCCAAGTCTTTTGGAGCTCTATAAGTACGAGTTGCTCTTCACCGTTATCTTCACGAACTTGAGCAGCAAAGTCGATGCGAAACATTGAGAGCGAGTCACGCGTGGTGTTGCTATATTCATGTGGACGAATAGTGACAGTCAGCACTTCTTTCTTCAAAAGTGCCGAAAGAATGGTCTTTGCCACGCGTTCGTCTTCCATCATAAACTTGAATACAGAGTCGTATATCGGATTAGCTACATGTACTATCATAGGTTGTGCAGTTTATTTTATGCAAAGATAAGCCAAACAGGACTCATTACAAAATAAAAGGCCTAAGACTTTAACTATTAGAAATCTTTACTTACAACAACTTCTCTATTCGAACCTTATCCTTACACCTCCTCCATCCTCTTGAGCAGATAGCCATCAAACTGCATGATGATGAG
>ERZ808240.4158-NODE-4158-length-13118-cov-3.056342_pt1 | contig 13118 bp, 11 predicted proteins | sample MGYA00521084_ERZ808240 | MGnify/ENA primary metagenome ERZ808240 (study PRJEB31516, sample SAMN03275571) | gut metagenome | biome: mammalia-associated habitat; material: feces | host: Papio cynocephalus | place: Kenya | collected 2012-08-06 ... | reverse complement strand
CAAGCGCAGCCGAACCGCAACGCGCCGGGTGCGTACGCCGTGCCGCCCGCATACAATCAGGTGCCCATTTCGTGGGCAGCGGGCGAAAACGTGAGCATTGCCGCACCCGAGCCGGAAGCCACTCGCGCACCACGCCCAAGCGAAGTGCGCGCCGAACGCGAGCGCCGCGAGGCCGTAAAAGCCCGCTGGACCGAAGCCGGCAAAGAGCGCACCGCAAGCGAACGTGCAGCCGCAAGTGGCACTGCCCCAGCCGCAGCCCCCGAAACCGCCCCCAGCTTTGGCAAACGAGGCAAACACAGCAAGGAAGAGTAAACGCCGTGCTCCGGCGGGTTGATCGTAGGTTGACTTGCCGGGGCACACTGTTTTAACGGGCTTGGTCAGGTCATCTGCATCAACCGGTAGAACAGCGTCGAGTACCCCCCCGCGCGCTAAGAAGCCGTCGCCACTAAAGCGAACAGCAGACACTAGCTTCGATAACTGCACTCCGGCGTCTTGAACCAAAGTGGGCAAACCTCAAAACTCGACAAGGTGCAATGATAGCCATCGTTAACAGCCCCCGACCAAAGGCTCACGCGAGGCAATTCGAACAATGAGCAATTAACGAGGGTATCTCAACATTTATGCTGTCCGGTAGGTACTTGTTGCTTTCTGTAAGGTAGTGTCGAGAATGTTGGTGTAAGTCGTTCTGGCGAGGCGCTGCCGCAGGCAGCCCGTGCATCCGGCAAATCGGAACAGTGAGGGGGCTTCGGCCTTCTCTCGAACTTGGGATCTAAGTGGCCATGCTACGCCTGAGTACCCGCGACCCTGCCTCGCGCATGCAATCGCGCGTCAGACGCACGCAGCAGCGCTGCCGCGATGCGCCCCGGGATATCTCATCTATGACCTTGGCCAGGCCTTTGTACGCGATTGGCCTAGATCTTACCGTCAACAAAAGATTAACGAATGCCGCCAGCCGCATAGCAACAAACGGCGTTTTCTATCGAGTAAATCGTTTGATTTTACTGATAAAGCCCATCAATCTAGCAAAAGGTGACTTTCGCGCAGGTATTCTGTTTGCGTTCGCCGAGGTATTGATGCTGAACGAACTGTTCTCTAAATTGAAATTAACGGGCGCGTTAAACGCAACACCACCACTTTTGCAGTAGTTATCTTCGCGCGTTGCTTCTTTGATGCGAGCCATATCCCTCATTTCTTCTAACTGAGTATCATACGAACACGACAACAAGGCATACAGCATTGCAGCCTCGCCCTCACACTTTGATATGCATTCACGAGCATCGTCCGAAGCGGTAAACAACGCCGCTTCGGACGCCTGTAAATAACATATAGCCTGAAAAGAACAGGCGCGGACGCGAATCAATTCATAGCGAGTCCAAGCATGCGCCATCATGCCTTCGTCAAAAATCTGCTGCAATCCATAAAAGGAATCACAGGCTTTAATCGCGAAACGCGTGACCGCATACGCATTCCCATGTTCAATTGACCTTGCATTCCAATAACGAAAATCACCTTTCGCCCATTCCTCAGACCGATCGTACGCATGCAAAGCTTGCAACTTTGAAATCGCCGAAGCAAGATCGCGCCTATTCCGAACTAGTTCTTGCTTTATTTCGCTGCCACTTGCATCCAACTCACTAACTAAGCCACTAACATCGTGCTTTCTTTGCAGTACACGCTCTTGAGCCGGAAGAATACGAATCATCAGAAACCGCCTTGCATAAATCGCTGACATTATGCCTGAGAGCAATTGAAAGGAAGGGAGAGCAAGAGCCCGAATTACGCAGCTATTGCTTCTTGGTTTTTCGTAAAACGTCAAAATCCCAACTATGTGCCAGGGATGCTTCGGTGATCGAATACGCCTACCATACGAATATTGCGATTGCGCTCGCGGATAAAGTACACCACCAGCACATCATCGTCGTAGGTGTGAGCCTCGCGGTGTTGGCCGTCGTTGAACGGCGGGCGGACAAGGACATGGTCATCCCACCCGCATTCCTCAATCATGCTGTTGCGTCCGAGTTCGGCAATGCAATCCTTGACTGCATTCACGGCCTCCACATACTGTGCATGGGAATATTTGGGCTTGAGGGCGACCATCGTCTGCCAGAACGACCTGGGGACCTTCACGTCATAGGCGTTCACTGACCAACCTCCTCGGGCGAGACGCCCATCTCGGCCAGAATATCGGCAGGAATTTCCAGCGGGTCGCTCCCAGCATCATCTTCAATTAGGCCATACTCCTGAGCCTCCGCACGCAGCATGGCAAGGCGCACTTCATCGGAGTATTGACGGCCTGCAGGCGTAGAGAACAGCCCATCGAACGGCGTTCGACCCGTCTCAGCAACTTGGCTGACCATAATGCGCATGGCATAAGGAGTAGTAAGCCCACTGCGTGCGAACGCAGCATCTGCACGCGCTTTCACGTCATCAGGAACGTTAAGCTGTATCAAAGCCATAGCGAACACCTCCAGATATGAGTTTTCTATACTATCGCATAACCAGATGATTTTGACAATTTCACACTGCGTGCGAGCGAACACAGTGATGTGCCGAGACTCCGCTCTCTTCTTATTAGCTAGACTGTTCCGAAATAGCCGCAAGGGAAACTTTAATTCTCATTGACTCCAATCTGGTACAAATAGAATCAAGCGACACTTTACTAAAGAAAGGAATCTCGGGCCTGTCGCCGGCTTTCTTGGAAATGATAGCGTATACAACTTCTTGCACCGAATCCGGCCCCAAAGAAAACGGTGGACCGGAAACGGAGTCTATCTTCTTCTGGGCCTCCACCCTAAATTTATAATCGGATTTTATCAACTGAGCCGAAACGTACCCCTGATTGAACAAATGACTAAGTGTTGAAGAACCTGCGTAGTGTTTCACATGAACGAACGTACCATTCAAACAAAGGATATCGCACAGTTCTACCTGGCTTCCTCCGCCGCCGTAAAAGACTGTTTTCTTGTCCATCAGCAGTCGGCCAGCTCTATCTTCCGCAGCAGCTCGCTCGTTGTAGGAGCCTTCGCTTTCCCCTTTGTTGCAATCTGGAAAGGAGATGCCGCACAAAGAAATTTTTTCATACCTTTGCTCAATTTGCTTTTTAAAGTCAGCGTCTACGAGAAACCATTTCCCGTTGTTAATACAATATTGTTCACCTTTATATGCAAGCTCACCATAAAGGCAATCGCTTGCCTGCCAACGCTTTAGAACAGAATCGCCTGCTTGTCCGATAACCTTAACAGAAACGCCCTTCAAAGAGTCATAGTCAAATGACGCATCGCCCATAGCGCTTACGACATCATCAATGTATACATCGTCGTACAGTTTTTCGGATGCACCTATTTCAAAACCAGCGACTGCTTCCCATTCCAAAATCTCGGGAACAGCCATCCATATTGCCGAGTCCCTATCTCGAATCAATTTAACAACTTCATTATTTAAGCCATCGATAAGCGACCGATTCCGCACGGGGACAATCCTATCGACCCAAGAAAACTTTTCCTTATAGTTATCCTGAGTGTAAACCTTATAAACATCGTCCAAAAAATCTCGTATTGACAATCGATCCTGATCAACGCTAAGCGAGAGAGAGTCGGACCCCGTAATTGAGCCTGTCGCTAAACAATGATCGCCGCCACCAACGGTAACCCCATCAAGCAAATCTCGCTCAACATCAATCCCAAAAGCATCAATCGTTGAAGAGAATGGCATTTGTTCGTCTGTTTTTCGGGCATTACCGGTAATAGAAGTACGCTTTATTTTTCTTAATTCTCCATTTGTCGCTTGATTTAAAGCGACCTTCATACCAAATCTTTCCTCAATAGCGTCCTTCTCGAGAAGGGTGTATCCATATCCAAAGGAAACAGCAAACACCCGCGACTCGCCATCCTCACCCCCAACATCAGCAGAAAGCAAGTAAAGTACGCTCGCAGAAGAAGACTGCAGCATCTCAGAATCTAACGCAGCACCGAAGAACGAATTCACCCATGCCGGAACGTGCGGTTCGGATATTTTAATATAAGCAATTGAACCATCGTCGAGCTCAACCTTTGAACAAGATTCAGCTTTTTCTGTTACGGTTTCAGAGCAATTAAAGCCTTTTTTAATGAGGTAAATCGATAGCTTCACCTTAGACAACGCAATCGCCTCCAATCGGAAGTCTAAAACCACCGCAGCTTAATACGAGCTTAACATATGCACACCGCACAACGTTAGCAATCACGTTATCCCTTCGACCTTGCCCATTTATCGCGGAATAGAATTGGCCTGGGCAATATTGTTAAACGCCAGATCAAGGAGAATTCGGGCGGCCAAGGGCACCATCCCGGGCTCGAGCCCCGCGCAATCGGGAAAATAAATATGCTTGCAGCCTGCGCAAGTATCTAGTGGCCAATGATAGCGCAGGCAACGACTGTGACAATGCGCTAATTGGTTCGTTTTTTGTCGTTTTTGAACGACAGGATATATCTCTGCAAGAGTTTCAGCGACTAGTGTCAACATCAAACACGCCGCTATCGAGTCTATCGAGATCGGTTACAACCGAAGACGTTTCTGTCGGCTGCACGACAGGCGTGAGTCGTTGACCTACGTCCGCCCAACGAGAAGATTGCTGAAGACTTTGTCGCCGCTAAGCAAATCGGTTTAGCAGCGACCAAATCGAGAGCAGCATGCGCCATGCCCTTCTCCCATCTAGGCGCGTTCAACTTTCATAAGTTGAACGATTTCACAAGACCGCAACAGCAAAGAAAAGGGTTATAGACAACCTACCTTGCAACACGCTCATCAAAATCTTTGATTAAAGCATCGATATCCTTTTTAAACCAGCCGAGTCTTATGCTTCCCATCCTCGAATCAGGTAAAGAATCCGGGAGGCAACTCTTAATCTCGCGCAACCAATTAAGCAAATACACCTCGCGCCCTTTGTATGAAAATTTCTTGGCAGGGAGCACCCCGCCAAAGAACAAGTGAAGCTCCATCTGAGATTCAGCATTCCCCTTTAAGAAAGATTCCGCCAAAAACCTTCCAGAGCTAACGTGGACAACAGGATAGCTCTCATCCATATTGCGACTCAGGTTTTTAGCAAGTATTTTCCCCGTGCATGGTTGAATATCCAGCAAATTCAAACCAGTCAAGGAATCAGGTGACCCCTCCTTGTCGGCAAGCCTCTGCGCGTATTTTACAAGGGCATCAACCATTTCGTCTTTACCGGTGCCTTCCATACCTCGCCATAATACATATTCCTTATTTAGCCGAGAGTACGCAGCTGACGGATTTCTTTTTACTACCTTTTCGAAGCACAGCTTAGCCTCTTCGACGTGCATGCATTCGAGAAACCCCAACTCGCGTAAAGAACGCCCCACTCTCCATCCCTGGTATATCCATTTTTCAGAGAAAGCACCCTGACGAACAATTTGAGTATATTCTGTTGCAAGGTTTTCCACCTCACTATCATCCATATACGTTACATTTCTAAAACGCTCGCAAATATGTGACATTGCTAAATCGCCCGGCGAACTGGAATGAAACGATTCTATAAAACTGTTGACGCAATTAAAAACCACTTCCTCCGTCGGAAACAATCCCTCGGCAATAGGATTAATCATATTTTCCAGAGGTTGGTATTTTTTATATTCCAGAGCAGCATATCCATTTTCAAGCCAGCTTGAGCCATCGTCTTCGCCCTTTGCAGGAGGTAAGGGCGGATTGCCTGAGGCTGCCTTAAGGCTAAATTCGACAATCTCCTCGAACGCATCACGCTTTTCATCTGCCGCATAATCACCCCCTAAGGCAACAAAAGCCTTAGAAACGACATCAAGCAAAGGAACAATTCGAGCCAGAGCCCTTGCGTTCAAATGTCCCGATTCCCTAACGGCTTTTCTCAGTGATTCAGTTGCAGAAAACGGGTAATTCCATGCGAGGATCTTTTTAAGCGGCACGACGGCATCCACAACCTCTTTGACGTTTGGTTTAAAACGATACTGTCTTGATATCACCTTCTCGGAAGCATTTTCCGATAAAGCAATCCGGTCATTCCGAATCAGCATCACATGCCAATGTCGGTTTTCAACGAGATCGTTTACAAACCCGAATAAAGTTGAATCGTTAGCAGAAAGAAGACTGCGCTCAAGATCATCAAAAACTACGAGCGTCTTTTTCATGTCGATAAACGAAAGCACGGTTTCAGGCTTTACGTCAACTTTGATGCCAATTTTCTCAAACATAGCCTCCAGCGAGCGCCCTAGCACACCGCTCACTGCATCCGCTTTCGCATTATCCAAATGAAAATATGATGCCAGGAGTCGTTCTTGAATATCTTCGATGGTCTTTACGCCAAACAAGGAAACGCGACACATATTCATATCATTTGTTTTTAATTCGTCTTTCAGTTTTCCTTCGCAAAAGAAAGTCTTTCCCGAACCCCACTCGCCATAAAGGACAATTGCGAATCTTGCAGATGGCGAGTTGTCGCTAACGTAATCGACTATGCTCTTAATTACAGATTGCATTGCCGCTCCCTTCACACCAAGCATTTCCAAAATAGACTTTCTAGATAAGATATTCGACACTTTACGCCAATACGAATAAAGGCAGCTACGCAAAGACTGCCTATGGTTGATACCCGTACCCCATTGATGGTAAGCCAACAAAGAGACGCGATTACTCAGCGTGCCACTCCATCCAAGCGATGCAACGCTGAGCATCGCCGAATATATACACGAAAATTTACCCTTATCCCCTTACCATGAGGGCACGAAATCATAATTGCACTACGCCCAAATAGACAAGGCCGCCGAATGCTCCTATCCCTTATAATCTCACGTAGACAATAGGCGATTGCTAGACGCGTGCTGCATTGCCGATGCATACCAACCGTTTCGCTTGCTGGGAGGGCCCTATAAAGAAGGCTGCCTTTGTTTTGCTCTCTACCGTCTTGGCCGCGTCGCTGGCTTTCTGGGCTGCGCCGCCCCTGCCAACCGCATACGCCGACACCGCCGCCCGCGCAAGCGAACAAAGCGTCGGTGCGCAAGAAACCCCGGCGGAACACCACAGCGCAAACGAACAGCAGCAGCAAACCACCAGCCAAACATCAGACGGCGAAAGCACAGCGAACGCAACGGCAAGCGCGCCCGAAGAGTCCCCAGCCGCAACCGCCCCGCTGCCTCAGGCCGCAATCGAAACCGCTGCCACAGCGGCCTACGCCCACACCGCCACCGCAAGCCAGAACGGCAGACGTTTAGACGGAAAGTGATACCAGGCGGACCTGACGCGGGACGACACGTCCGACAACTGGTACGAAGACCTGGACCAGCGCCATAACGGTTCAGGCAGCATGCAACCAACGATATTCGACTCATATGGAGTAGGTTGTCCCTCGTTGTATTAGCTACGCCATTGCCAAAGCTGCTGTCAGATGCGTAAAGTACTCAGCGATCGGTACCTTTCATTTTGGAGAAACCGTCCGGTGCAGCCTTTTCCGCCATTGATCGCGATCACCTATTCGAAGGCTAAGCACGCCTCTCGCCGTTCACAATGGAAACCAGCTCATTGGCAAGCTCAATATTTTCGTAAACAAGAATCGCAAGCTTCGACACAGCCCTTGTCATTCCCTGAAACAACATTTTTCCCAAAATGTAGTTATGGTAAGGATGGGCAGACGTCATCAGCCTTCCTTCCTCAAAGAAAAAGCAATTCGACATGGGTAATATCACCTTATCGAACTCCTGCCCAATAGCTTCATGAGAGCTAATCGCCCCAGGTATGCTACACCACATATCCTCAGACCAAGACGTATATTGCGAAGGAGTATAGTTTATAAACTGATATCCCTGGGCTTGATAATGCTCGATAATGGCGAAGGCTTCGTCTTTGCTTGAGGCGAATAGTATATCGATATTGCTATAGCTGCCCGAATGATCCTTACCCTTCAAAGAAAACAATTCGCGAATGAAATTTGCTATCTCGGGATTGCTTCTAATCTTTTTGGACAACTCGAACGAATGGCTCTTTTCAACTCGAGCATCTAGCTTGCCAGCAATATCGGCCTGAACCTCAGAACGATTTATCGTCTGGGCCTTATCCAAAAAGAAAAAGATTGGGATACCAAAATTGCATGCTTTCTCAACAAGCAAATCAAGCTGGCGTTCGTAACATCGGTGCGATTCATCAAGAAGTACCGCGCCATAACCCGCAAAATCAACGGCTGTGGCACCTTTGATTGGGATAACCCGGAAGTTATCTTGAGCACGATTAAGCTCATCATGCCCTTTTTGCCTAACGCCACAATGAATCACAAGGCTCTTCTTGCTGCCTCCTAAGCACCTAGCAAGATCATACAGAAGGAGAGTTTTTCCTGTTCCGGCAGCACCTTCAATCTTGTAGACAAAATCGCCTTGACAAGGATTCCTGAGTTCTTTCAAAATTGAATTCTTTATTTGAAGTTGTTGCTGCGTCAGAAAATACTGGCTTTCCAAGAATGCCACTACGTCGTTTACCGGCGAAACAAGATATTTATGCTCCGAAAACAACTCATCGTACTCAGAGGCGAATGGCCCTGCTTGGTTCTGAAGAAGATCGACTAATTCACTTAACGAAACGCTGACAAGCTTTTCGTTAGGACCAAGTTTATACACCTCGCTCGAGCTCCCAACAAAAGCATACAGGAACATCTTGCGCTTCAACGGGCTGAGGTAATAGGCGTTTTTCTTTAGTTGATCTTCAATCGACGATAGGGGAACCGCGTCCGACTTTAGCTCGATATTCAACACCGCATTCTGGGACACGCGAAGCAGATCAAACTCTTTACCAATATGGGGAATCGAATACGAAGAGACGAATCCGTCGAATATCCCTACGTCGTCCGCCTGGCCGTACAGCAGGTCAACAAGCTGAGACAGCGTACGTCGCTCGTGCTCTTTCGCCTTGCTCGATGCAGCGCGGTCAGAAAGATTCTGCTCGTAGCGAGAATAATCTTCTATGTCGCCGTTGAACCTTGTGAGAGTATATAAGTTAACGGTGTTCAAGCCAGCGGTCAGTCCCTCTTGAACAGATCGCGGGTGTACACCTTGTCGGCAACGTCTGCCAGTTCGTCGCTCCAGCGGTTGGCTACGATGACGCCGCACTCGGCTTTGAAGACGTCCAAGTCGTGGGTCACCTCGCTGCCGAAAAACTCGGGGGCGTCCAACGTCGGCTCGTACACCACCACCGGCACGCCCTTGGCCTTGACGCGCTTCATGACGCCCTGGACGGAGCTGGCGCGGAAGTTGTCGGAGTTAGACTTCATGGTCAGGCGGTACACGCCCACCACGGGCGCCGGCGTGCCCGAGTACACCAGGTCGGCCACGCGCGAGAGCACCTCGTCGGCCACGTGGTCCTTGCGGGTGCGGTTGGCGTCAACGATGGCCTCGATGAGGCTCTGGGGCACGTCCTTGTAGTTGGCGAGAAGCTGCTTGGTGTCCTTGGGCAGGCAGTAGCCCCCGTAGCCGAAGGAGGGGTTGTTGTAGTGCGACCCGATGCGGGGCTCCAGGCACACGCCCTCGATGACGTCGCGGGTATTGAGCCCGCGCACCTCGCAGTAGGTGTCCAGCTCGTTGAAGTAGGCCACGCGAAGCGCCAGGTAGGTGTTGGCGAACAGCTTCACGGCCTCGGCCTCCGTGGTGCCCAGCACCAGCTTGGGGATGCCGGTGGTTCCGTCGGCGTTCGCTCGCGAAAGCTCCGCGGGGTCGGCTCCCTGCGCCAGCAGCTCCGCGAACGTCTCGGCGGCCTTCGCGGCCTCCTCGTCGTCTCTGGGCGCGCCCACCACGATTCGGCTGGGGTGCAGATTGTCGTAGAGCGCCTTGCTCTCGCGCAGGAACTCGGGGCTGAAGATGATACGCTCGTCGCCGAGCCTCTCGCGAAGCGAAGCGGTGTAGCCCACGGGGATGGTCGACTTGATGACGATCCAGGCGGTGGGGTTCACCGAGCGGATGGCGGCGATGGCGGCCTCGACGCTCGAGGTGTCGAAGAAGTTGCGGTCCGAGTCGTAGTTGGTCGGCGTGGCCACGATGGCGTAGTCCGCGCCCGCGTAGGCTTCGGCGGCGTCCAGTGTCACATGCAAGTCGAGCCTTCGCTTTCCTATCTTGGCCTCGGCCAGAAAGCGCTCGATCTCGTCATCCTGGATCGGCGACTCGTAGCGCTTAAGCTTCTCCACTTTCTCAGAAATGATGTCCAGCGCGTGAATCTCGTTGTGCTGCGCCAGCAGCACGGCGATTGACAATCCAACGTAACCAGTACCTGCGACCGCAATCTTCATATTGCTCTCCTCGTTCTTCGTTTTTCAAAATGCTTATCTGAATCAGCGCGCTTACCAGCTACCGCCGCTTCGTTTCGTCGATCTCCTCTTTTTTACCCTGATATTCAAGGAAAAGGAATCCCGCCGCGCTCATATCCCGCACGGTGTCGTACCAGCCTTCCAGCTCGCCCGACGGCATCTGTGCAACCCAGCTGTTGTACTTTCCAGGGTCGGCGGGGTCAACGTTGTTGTGCCGGATGTTAAGGTTGTTGACCAGGTAGAAGTAGTCGCCCATAAAGACCTTCGCAACTTTATTCAAATCAGCCCTGCGCGGCTCCAGCGCCGACGCGAGACCCGCTAGAATCTTGCGCTTGCCTTCCAAGTCCCCTTTGTAGCCGCGATAGTCATAGCGGAATAGATCGTTCCCTGCGGCTTTCGGCGCAACCTCAGCGGCGGCCTCAATCCCTTCGTTCGCCGGGACGAGAACCCACAGCCCCCGATCCTGCACAAACCGGTACCCTATTTTGTCCGTCAGGGCGTCAGTACGATGAAGCACGGAAATCGAATTAAGTGTCCTAAGCTCCTGATCGGAATTCATCACATACGCAAAGTTGTACGCGTATTCAGCCAGCAGGAGAAGATCGTCAAAGTCATTCGGATATGCGAAATTCTCAAAATCGAATTGATTTCTCTCGTTGAAGTCTTGCAAATTGTACGCCGTCCCGGCAAAGGGCATCCATTCGAAGCACTCCTCCATATCGCCATAGAAGCCGCAGCGTTGAAAAACGAGCATGTGGAGGCTGTGGTACTCAGCAAAGACGTCAACTTCGGCATCGTTCAAAATATCTGCGAAGGTCCTTCTCAACGTACGCCGCCGTAGTACTCGCGATACCACTCCGCGAACGCGCGCAGGCCGTCCTCTAGCGGGGTAGCGGGCTTGTAGCCGAAGTCTCGCTCCAGAGCTGTTGTGTCCGCGTAGGTCACGGGCACGTCGCCGGGTTGCATGGGCACCAGCTGCTTGTGGGCCTCGAAGTCGTAACCCTCGGGCAAGACGCCCTCCTCCACGAGGACCCGCTGCAGCGTGTCCACAAATTCCAGAAGGTTCTCAGGATGCGAGTTGCCGATGTTGTACACGCGGTGCGCCGCCATGGGCAGGCCGTCGGCGCCCATCTTGGCCTCGGGCGCGCCGCCCATCACGCGGCGCACACCCTCAACGATGTCGTCCACGTAGGTGAAATCGCGCCTGCAGTCGCCCATGTTGAAGATCTTTATGGTGTCGCCGCGGCGCAGCTTCTCGGTGAACCCGAAGTAGGCCATGTCGGGCCTGCCCATGGGGCCGTACACCGTGAAGAAGCGCAGACCCGTGGCCGGTATGGAGTAGAGCTTGGAGTAGGCCGCGGCCATGAGCTCGTTGGACTTCTTGGTGGCGGCGTACAAGCTGACCGGCGAGTCGACTCGGTCGTCCTCGCTGAAGGGCACCTTTTCGTTGCCGCCGTAGACCGAGCTCGAGCTTGCATAAACAAGGTGCTTGACGGGATGGTGACGACAGGCCTCGAGGATGTTGAAGAACCCTACCAGATTGCTGTCGATGTAGGCCTTGGGATTCTCGATGGAATAGCGAACGCCCGCCTGAGCGGCAAGGTTCACCACAACCTCGAAGCCATTCTCGGCAAACAACCGTTCAATCAAGGCCGCGTCGCACAAATCACCGCGCACGAAGGTAAAGCGCCCGTCTTTGTCGGCCTCGGCCAGCATGCGCAGGCGGGTCTCCTTGATACCGGGGTCGTAGTAGCTGTTCACGTTGTCTAAGCCGACGATGACGTCATCGGTAGCTTCCAGCAGCTTCTTCACCAGGAACGCGCCGATGAAGCCGGCAGCTCCGGTGACGAGGACTTTACGGCTCATTTGTAACCTCTTTCATCATGACCTATCACTGTCCGCTTATTTGCTTGGCAGGAACGCCGACCAACACCTCATGGCTGGCCTCAGTACCCTTCGTCACAACAGCACCTGCTCCGACGATCGTATTCTCATGCAAGTAAATGTCCCCAACGACAACCGAATTGGGGTAAAGCACGCACCCATTTCGAAGGGTCGGGTACTTGCCATTTTTCTGGCCAAGCGTGACGTTTTGGTAAATCACGCAATCGTCGCCTATCGCCACACCGTCGCCGACAACGATGCCGATAGGATGAGGGAAGCAGACGTTGCGACCGATTTTTGCAGTCGGAGATATCTGGCAGTTGTACTTGTAGAAGATTTGCCGCCAATAATGGTGAGCAAGATGGGCGTTTCCAGCCCTAACGGCATCTTGATACCGTTTGAACAACTTTGCAAATCTGCAGAGTGGGTCTATGTGCTCTCTCAAAAGGTGCAACACGGCTTACACATCCTTAGAATCAGGTATTCGCCTCAAGGCACTGATGCTACGCAATGTCGGCAACAGGAAAATAACGATGCTGGCGCATAGCCAAATGGCTAAAATGACGCGGTTATCCGCCGCAACACCCGTGGTCATAATCAGGCAGGACCCGAAATAGCAGAGCAGGAAAAGAACAGATTTGGCGGAAACAAGCGAGTAGGGGATTATCTTTCTCCCGATAAGGTAACGCCCCAAAAACATCGCAAAAGCCCCGATGAATAGGCCGAGGGCAACGCCTTGACAACCCAGCACCTGAATGCCCAGGCACGACGCAAGAGCCGTGACGGCAGCGCCCACTAGAGACGTAATTGCTATATATTTGGTTTTCTGCGCGGTTTGGAATACGCATGCTGCAACGGTCGAAAGAACCGTCGCAATGCCATAGGAAATGAAGCAAGGCACAAGCGCATAGGACTCAAAGTATTCCGT
>ERZ808240.4157-NODE-4157-length-13118-cov-10.090791_pt1 | contig 13118 bp, 12 predicted proteins | sample MGYA00521084_ERZ808240 | MGnify/ENA primary metagenome ERZ808240 (study PRJEB31516, sample SAMN03275571) | gut metagenome | biome: mammalia-associated habitat; material: feces | host: Papio cynocephalus | place: Kenya | collected 2012-08-06 ... | reverse complement strand
ATCTGTTTCATGACAGTTTCAGCTTACAACAAAAAATGAGATAGGCAACCCCTTTTGGGGAAACCTATCTCATTTTTTTACTTTGGACTGTTTTGCAACAGCCCCTTTTTAATCTTACAGCAGCAGGCTCCGGTAAGCTTCCAGATACCGCAGGCCTAGAATGCGCAGCGCTTCCGTAGTGAAGTGCAGGCCATCCGGGCGGGCAGGGAGCCCTGCCGCAGAGACAACAGCGCACTTCGGCAGCTGTACGGCCAGCCCGGGCAGACGCTGATTGAATGCGTGCAGCAACTCCGCCGGGGTACCATGGAAGCCGTTTTCCGGGTAGCCCAGTTCGCCCACAACAATAGGCAGGTCTCCCAGTTCGGCCCGGAAGGCACGCATGGTGCGCAAAAATTGCTCCGGATAAGCTTCCAGCTGCTCCGGGGCAAGGCAGTCGCTTTCGCCCTGATGCCACAAAATGGCCGTGAGTGTGGAACTGCGCATGGCAAGCCGGGCCTGAAAGACGGCGTGGTCAAACAGCACTTCACCCGGCTGCCACTGGGAAATGCGGGTGCCGCCGTCCGCACAGGGGATGAGTCCGACCTTGCAGCCGCTTTCCTGCTGCAGCCGGGCGGCAAAGCTGGCAGCGAGGTTAGCTCCGCTGCGGGGGCAGGCTCCCTCTGCTACAGCCCGGTCTACATTGATGGGCTCACTCATCGGCTGCCAGCGGCCCATGCGCAGCATGTAGCAGTCCGGTGCGGTGATTGTGTTTTCCGGGGTCAGGTCGCCGCGCCCGGCCATGTTGGACTGCCCGGCCAGCAGAAACGAATGAATGCCGTCGGCCGCTGCGTGCAGCCCATCGTTGATCCACAATTCCATCAGAAATATGCCTCCCTTACAAATCGTGGCTCCAGTATAGCACAAACAGAGAAAAGATGCTGCACAAAAACAAAAATTCGCTGCACCCTGCGCGTTCCGTTTTGGGGCAGAACGTGTTATCATAAAAGAAAACGGAACAGGAAAGGAATGGGACCTATGCAAATCAATGACCGGTTCGGCGCACAGGCAGCTTTTGAAATGGTGCGGATGCCGGACGGCACCGAAGCCCCGCTGCCGGCGGAACATGCCGCAGCGCTCTATGTAAACGAACAGCCGGCGTTCCGGGTGGTCTGCACGCCGGAGATGCTGCCGCAGCTGGCATTGGGCCGGCTGCTGACCGAAGGGTGGATCGCCTCTGCAGAGGAAGTGGAACAGATCGCCGTCTGTGCGGAAGGGCTCAAGATCAGTGTTTACCTCAACCATCCGCTGGCAGCCCGCAGCGCTGCAGCTCAGGAAGTTTCCAGCTGCTGCACCGATAACGTTGCGCTGGGCAGCCCGGTGGAGCTGCAGCCGCTGCGTCCGGTGCCGCCGCTGGAACTGCAGCCGGAATGGATCGATACCCTTACAGCAGCCATGGATGCTGGTCTGCCGCTGTACCGTGCCACCCGGGCTGTGCACAGCTGCTTTGTCCTGCGGAAGGGCGAGCTGCTTTGCGCCTGTGAGGATCTGGGCCGCCACAATGCGCTGGATAAGGCTGTAGGGCAGGTGCTGCTGCAGGGCATCCCGCTGCAGGAATGCGTGCTGTATACCAGCGGGCGCGTTCCGCTGGACATGGTGCGCAAAGCCATCCGGGCCGGAGTGCCGGTGCTGGTCAGCAAGACGATGCCTACGGTGCAGTCGCTGGAACTGGCCGCCGAATACAGCCTGCAGCTGCTGTGTGGCCGCAAGCATCCGCTAACTTTGTCAAAAAGTGCAAAATGATGGCTCCAAAACAGGAAAAAAAGCCCGCGTTCGCGTTGACTTACTTCCCGCAAAAATGGTAATATATTAACGAAGAGACCGCTCCGCTTGTTGCAGCAGGCTGAGCGGTCATTTTCGTGCCCGGGGCTCTTTCCTGGCACAACCAAAAAACAGGCAGGTGATAACATGAAGCAGGCAACCAACCCGTTTGCGCCCGTTCCGCTGTGGCGCAAGCGGCTGCCGGGCTACGCGGCCATGGGCGCTGCAACAGTTGCCATGGCGGTCGGTCTGATCGCCATGCAGCACGCACGCACCACGGTTGCCGGTACGCTGTTGCCGGTATCGGAGGCGGATGCAACCGCCTACGGCATCAGCGCAGTGTACCAGCTCGACGATGGCAGCTACCGCGTGGAGGGGACCCAGAAGGGCTTCCAAAGCGAGGTGCAGGCTGCTGTGACCCTTGATGCGGAGGGCAATGTTTCCGCAGTCGAGATCCTCTCGCAGGGCGAGACGGACAGTCTGGGCGGCCAGTGCGTCAACCCGGAGTTTACGTCCCAGTACCAGGGCGCAGCTCCCTTTACGCTGGCGGGCAAAAACTACACCGTGACCGACCCGGCCACCGGTGCAGCCTATTCCGCAGCCGGAGCCGCATCGGACGATGCAGCTGCAGCTGAGGATTTTGACCCCGCACAGTGGAACCCGTCCGATACTTCTCCGGAAGCAGAAGCAACCCGGAAGATGTATGCCGCCGGGCTGACCCTCTCGGCCCTGAACGGCCAGCCGCTCAGCGATGAGCTGGCCCCGCCGCTGGATTCCAGCCCGGAGGCCGTGGCACGCTGCAAGCTGTACAATGCAGGCCTGAGCAAGAGTGCGCAGGACGGCGAGGAGCAGGCAACGCCTTTTGCAGACTGGTCAGCAGAAAAACAGTCCGCTTACCGTCTGGCACAGGCAGACCTGACCACAGAGCAGACCAGCACCGGCACCGCCAGCGCAGACCTGACCGAGGTGGACGCCCTTGCAGGGGCAACCATTACCTCGACGGCGGTAACGAACATCGTCAACAATTCGTATTTCTATGTGACTGAGGTGCTCCGCGCAGAGTGACCTCAACGGAGGAATGGAACCTATGGCAAAAACTGATTTTCTGACGGCTGATATGACCCGCCGCCAGTTTATGAAGATCTCGGGCAAGAGCCTTGCGGGGCTCACCCTCTCCGCATCCATGCTGTCCCTCTTCGGCTGTTCGCAGCAGCAGGTGGACAATGGCGCAGTGGCAACCTGGGCACTGCCCCAGGGCCTGCTGGTGGTCAATGCGGACCTGTGCACCGGCTGCCAGCGCTGTGAGATCAACTGCACGCTGACTAATGACGGTGTGTGCTCCTCTTACATCAGCCGTGTCAAGATCCAGCGCCGCCTGAACCTGGACGGTGCAGGCAACGGCATTCTGTCCGGTACGGATAACTGCTGGGTCTACTTCCCGGATACCTGCCGCCAGTGTGAGGACCCGGCCTGCGGCAATGCCTGCCCGCAGAAGGCTATCACCACCAATGAGCAGGGCATCCGTATCGTGGATACCGACAAGTGCATTGGCTGCGGGGCATGCCACGAGGCCTGCCCCTGGCATATGCCTACCGTCAACCCGGAGACCGGCAAGTCGTCCAAGTGCATCGCCTGCGGTGCCTGTGTGGCGGGCTGCCCGTCCGGCGCTCTGTCCATCGTGGACTGGGATTCTGTTACCAGTGCAGCACAGGCTGCCTACATGGACCTGTAAGGAGGAACAACAATGGCTGAAAGTTATGGCTGGGCAGGCAAGATCCTGCGCGTCAACCTGACCACCGGTGAGATCACCACCGAGGACGACGCAAAATACCATAAATATATCGGCGGTATGGGCATGGCCTACCGCATCATGTACGACGAGGCTCCCATGGACCTGGATCCTTATGACGAAAAGGCAATGGTCATCTTCGGTGTCGGCCCGCTGACCGGTTCCGGCGTGCCGTGCTCCGGCCGCATGAACGTGACCTTCCGCTCCACCTGGTCCAAAGGCAAGTCCATTGTGGACGGCCACATGGGCGGCCACATCGGCCCTATGCTGAAGTACGCCGGCTGGGACGGCATCGTCATCACCGGCATCTCGGCAAAGCCCGTTTACCTGCGCATTGAGGATGACCAGGTCTCTCTGGAAGACGCTTCCGAGATCTGGGGCAAGGGCACATTCGCTTCCAACAAGTGGCTGATCGAGCAGAACGGCCGCGAGTTTGAGTCCGCGTCCATCGGCCCGGCAGGCGAAAACCTGGTGGATTACTCCACCATCAACACCAGCTTCGGCAACTCCGCCGGCGCTGGCGTGGGTGCTGCCCTGGGCAACAAGAAGTTCAAGGGCCTGGCCATCCGCGGCACTGGCAGCGTCAAAGTCGCAGACCCGAAGAAGGTGCTGGAACTGTCCAACTACATGCTGGGCAACCTGATTGGCGGCAACAACAACCACAATGTGCCTGCACAGCCCCAGAGCTGGGCAGAGTACAGCGCCACTTCCGGCAACAACCGCTGGGCAGGTGCCCCCGGCCGTGAGTGGAAGAAAGCCCCCGGCGGCCCCGTGGATACCGGCGAGCAGCCCTACAACGATATCAACAAGATCGCACTGCGCTGCTTCAAGGGCTACTTTGACTTCGGCGCACCGGCAGCGGAGTACACCGTCAAGCAGGGCGGCTGCTCTTCCTGCCCCATCCGCTGCTACACCGAGTATGATGTGGATCCGCTGGCCGATTACGACCTGCCCACCCACAACTCCAACACCTGTATGCCCGTGCTGTACGGCACCCGCGTGTACCCGGACGGCGTGCATGACTTCAAGTATGAGGGCGATGGCCGCATGGTCATCAATCTGGCATGGTCTCATGCCGTGGATGATATGGGCCTGTGGGACAACTACGGCAACCTGAACCGCGACCTGCAGTGGTTCCTGCAGCTGCCCCGCGAGGAGGCCCTGCAGTACATCAGTGCGGAAGAGTACGATTCTCTGCCCTGGGCCTGGGAGAAGGCCGGCGACCCGCGCTGGGAGGTGGAGCTGATCCGCCGCATGGCCTACGGTGAGGGCGACCTGTCCGTCATCGCCAAGGGCACCCTGGCCATGATGGAAAAGTTTGGCCTGCCCAAGAGCTGGCTGGACCGCACCGATGCCGCCACCAACGCAAACCTGATCTACAACGGTTTCCCCAACCACCACGGCCCTGCAGAAGCATGGCAGGTTGGCATGCTGTACAATTTGGTGTATAATAGAGACTGCATGATCCATGAAATCGTCTGCGAGACCGGTTCCGGTGCTCCGTACGATGTGACCAACAAGGTCATGGAGGATTTCTTCGGCGAGGGCTGCTACGATAAGGCCAAGGCTTACACCCCCATCAATGAGAACAAGGCAAAGCTGGCCGCCTACTGCGTCAACGACAAGAACTTCCATGATTCTGCCACCCTGTGCAACTGGATGTGGCCCATGACCCAGTCTCCTTCCAAGGAGCGCAATTACAAGGGCGATCTGGATCTGCAGGCGGACTTTATGACCGCCGTCACCGGCGAGACCTACACCCAGGCAGGCCTGCAGGAGGCGGGCGAGCGCATCACCCAGATGCTGCGTGCCATGACCGCCATCAGCTTCCAGAACAACTGCGGCAGCGCAAACCTGCGCCAGGAGCATGATGCCATCTGCGACTGGGTCTTTGATAAGGACCCGGACTTCCAGGCATTTGAGCCCGGTACCACCAAGCTGGACCGCGCCGATATGGAGAAGGCCAAAGACCTGTTCTACGAGGTGTTCGGCTGGGATAAGACCACCGGTGTGCCCACCCGTGAGACGCTGGAAAAGTTCGATCTGGCTGACATCGCGGACGACCTGGAAGCACGCGGCATCTACAGCCAGAATGCTTCCGCCGAGGCTGCTGCTTCCAGCGAGGCTGCCGCCGGGTAATCATTTTTGCAAGAAACGAGAGGAACTACCATGCTGTTTGGCAGACGCAAACCGGGCTACACCACCACGGTGGACGGTTCGGACCCGGAGCAGGTCGTGCTCGACCTGCAAAAGGCAGAAATGGCTGCGAAGAAAAAGCCGAAGGCGGAAGTCTTTGACATCGACGCGGCCAGCGAGACGGCCCGCCGCCTGAAGGAGACCGGAAGCATGTTCGACGGCAGCGCGGCCAAAGTGGGCGAAGACGTGATCGCCGCAGTAGAGCGGGAGACCGGGGAACTGGCAGCAAAACAGGCTGCCGCACAGCCGGAAGCTCTGGCAGAACCTGCAGAGGACACGGCGGCAAAGCCGGAACTGCTGGATTTTCTGGCAGCTGCTCCGGAGGCAGAGCACGACCCCTATGCCGACCAGCCCACAGTGACGGCCCCGGAACTGCCCAAGCTGACGCCGGTGCAGGAGCTGGCGGGCTACATTCGCTCCCGTTCTGCAGCAGCGCAGGTCACAGCCCACGCGCTGCTGATGAGCGAGGTGGAAAACGCCGACGAGCTGCTGGCCCAGATGCCGGCAGACCCGCAGTGTGCAGACATCGTCTCCCGCACCGGCGCAAAGGATACGTACTACTACTCCAACGCCAATATGAGCGATAACTACGCGATGATCGCGCAGCTCATTGAGGATAAGGATCTCTGCGTCATGTTTGCAGAGATGGTGCGTTTCAACGCCCGCATTTACCCCAGCGCTACGCCGCTGCGCTACTTCCAGCGTTCGCCTTACGGCCTGACGCCGGAGCAGATCGAGCAGACCTGGCAGACCATGCGGGGAAACCCTGCATTTTCCGACATTGAGGAGCTGACCAACAACCAGAATGAGCGGTTCCTCTTCTCCACAAAGCACCTCACCCGCCGCTATGCAAAAGCCATCAGCGACGTGGACGAGTTCTGCGATTAAAAGCATTTTCTACAACTGAACAGGGTATACGAGCTTCTTTGAGCAAAGGTATCTAAACCATCCGGCATTGATACCGCGCCGCAATGCTAAGGGCCTGCCGAGCAGGCCGGCATTCAAGGGTGGAGGGGAAAACCCCGCCGCCTTCCCGCAGAAGAAACGCTGCAATTTGAAAAAAAGAACTCCTCCCATCCACACGGGGGCTTTCCGGGGCCTGCCGCCACTGCAAGGGCGGCGCAGGCTCTTAGGAGAGTGCCGTCCCGGCGGGGGCAGAATGCAAGCTACCGCCAGCCGGGGATGTGCGGATATTCTGCGGAGGCGTTTTGATTTTCGGTCAAGACGTCTCCGCTTTCTTTTTCACCTGCCGATTTACGAAAAGAAGAGAAGAACCCCGGTTGCACCCGCCCTGAGCCATAGCAGGGCCGGGTGCGGCGGGCCTTTTGGAGGACCTTTTTATGAAACAACAGCCTTTCTGCGCACCTGAACAGGCGCTGCGCCGCGTGCTGGATGCAGCCGCGGCATTGCCGCGCCCGGCAGTGGAACTTGTTCCGCTGGAGGACGCCTGCGGCCGCATCGCCGCACAGACCCTCTGTGCCCGGATGAATCAGCCGCCTTTTGACCGCAGCCCGCTGGACGGGTACGCCCTGCATAGTGCTGACACCGCCGGTGCCAGCCCGGAGACGCCCGTCGCTCTGCCTGTGACGATGCGCCTTTATGCCGGGGATGCCCCGGCTGCAGCCCTGCCTGCTGGCTGCGCGGCCCGCATCATGACCGGCGCACCCCTGCCTGCGGGCGCGGACTGCGTGCTGATGCAGGAGCTGACCGATGGCGGCGAGGAGAACGTGCGCCTTTACGCCTCTCTGCACCACGAGGAAAATGTGGTCTTCCGGGGAGAAGACATTGCCATTGGAGCGGTCATCGCACCGGAAGGGGCTGTGCTGACCCCGGCGCACCTGGGCGTACTGGCCGGGCAGGGGCATGTGAACCTGCCGGTCTACTGCACCCTGACCGTAGGCGTGCTGGCCACCGGCAGTGAGCTGCTGCCCCTGGGCGAGGCATGGGCCCCCGGCAAGATCTACGACACCAACGGCATTCAGAATGCTGCCCGCCTGCGGCAGCTGGGATTTGCCGTGGAGCGGCAGCACTGCTCCGATGACCCGGGTCTCATCGCCCGGCAGATGCGGGACCTGCTTTCCCGCTGTGATGCGGTCGTCACCAGCGGCGGCGTTTCGGTAGGGCAGAAGGATTACCTGCCTGCCGTGCTGGACGCGCTGCACGCGAAAATCATTTTTGCAGGGGTGGCCCAGAAACCCGGCAGCCCCATGCTGGCAGCGCAGCTGGAAAACAAGCTGATCTTCTGCCTGTCCGGCAACCCCTTTGCTGCGGCGGCAACGCTGGAACAGTATGCGATCCCGGCGCTGCTGCGGGCTGCAGGGCGCTGCGAGGAAAGCTGCATTCTTCCCCGCACCACCCGCACCCTGACCACCGGCTTTTCCAAGTCCAGCAAAGGAAACCGCTATCTGCGGGCAAAGGCCTGCGGCGGGGAAGTGACTATTCCCGGCGAGGGCGACGCCGAAGTACATTCTTCCGGAAGTCTGTCCGCCATGATTGGCTGCAACTGTCTGGTGGAGCTGCCTGCGGGCAGCGGCCCGGTGCAGCCGGGCGAGGAAGTGGAGGTGCTTTCGTTTGTACAGTGACGCAGAGCAGGCCGTACGGACGCCGGCCTTTGGAAGGAGAAAAACACGATGAAACTGATTCGTACTGAAGATGCAGCAGGGCAGGTGCTCTGCCATGATATCACCCAGATCATTCCCGGCGAGTTCAAGGGGGCACGCTTCCGCAAGGGGCACATCGTCCAGCCGGAGGATATCCCGGTGCTGCTCTCCATCGGCAAGGAGAACCTCTATGTCTGGGAGAAAAAGCCCGGCATCCTCCACGAGGATGAGGCAGCAGCGCTGCTGTACAAGGCCGCTGCCGGCAAAAACATCCACGGCACGGAACCGAAGGAAGGCAAAATCGAGCTGATCGCGGATTGCGACGGTCTGCTGAAGATCAACCGTGAGGCCCTGCTGGCTGTGAACCGCACGCCTCAGATGATGATTGCTACCATTCACGGCGACCTGCCGGTGAAAAAGGGCCAGAAGCTGGCTGGTACCCGCATCATCCCGCTGGTCATCGAGCAGGAGAAGATGGATGCCATGCAGGCCGCGGCCGGCCCGGAGCCCATCCTGAATGTGCTGCCCATGCAGCCCAAGAAGTTTGCAGTCATCACCACCGGCAGTGAGGTGTTCAAAGGCCGCATTGAGGATAAATTCACCCCCATTCTGGTGGGTAAGCTGGCCGAGTACGGCTGCGAGATGCTGTTCCACAAGGTCTGCGACGATGATCCCGCTGGGATCACGGCCGCCATTCTGGAAGCCAAAGCGGCTGGCTGTGAGCTGATTTTCACCACCGGCGGCATGAGCGTGGACCCGGATGACCGCACCCCGCTGGCCATCAAGAATACCGGTGCCGAGATCATCACCTACGGCGCACCGGTGCTGCCGGGTGCCATGTTCCTGGTCAGCTATCTGAACGGTGTGCCGGTGTGCGGCCTGCCCGGCTGTGTGATGTACGCCAAGCGCACGATCTTTGATCTGCTGCTGCCGCGTCTGCTGGCAGATGACCCCATCACCGCCGAGGACATTGCCCGCCTGGGTGAGGGCGGCCTGTGCCTGGGCTGCGCCGAATGCCATTGGCCCAACTGCGGCTTCGGCCACTGCTGAGTGCGCGGAAAATAGGGAGAAGAACTTATGAGTGAAAATCATCTGACCCATTTTGACGCCGCTGGCAACGCTGTGATGGTGGACGTGAGTGAGAAAAAGGTCACAGCCCGGGAAGCCACGGCCCACGGCATCATCACGATGAATGCAGAGGCCTTTGCCGCCGTGCAGAGCGGCACCGTGAAAAAAGGCGATGTGCTGGGCGTTGCCCGCATTGCCGGCATCATGGCGACCAAGCGTACCAGTGAACTGATCCCGCTGTGCCACCCGCTGCCGCTGACCAAGGTGAGCGTTGAATTCCGCCTGCTGCCTGAGCGGCAGGCTGTGGAGGCGCTGTGCACCGTAAAGACCGCCGGTGTCACCGGTGTGGAGATGGAAGCATTGACCGGTGTTTCCACTGCGCTGCTCACCATCTACGATATGTGCAAAGCCGTGGACAAAGGTATGGAGCTGGGCGAGATCCATCTGGTGGAAAAGACCGGCGGCAAAAGCGGCCACTACATCCGGGCGGAGGGCGGCTATGTTTGATTCCTACAACCGCAATATCCATTACCTGCGCCTTTCTGTGACCGACCTGTGCAACCTGCGCTGCCGCTACTGTATGCCGGACGGCGTGGAAAAACTGGAACGGGAAGCCGTGCTCACCTACGAAGAGTTTCTGCGGTTGGCGGCCCTGTTTGCCCAGTGCGGCATCGACACAGTGCGCGTGACCGGCGGGGAACCGCTGGTGCGCAAAGGGGTAGACCATCTGGTCGCGGGCCTCAAAGCCACCCCCGGCATCCGGCGTGTGACCATGACCACCAACGCTGTGCTGCTGGAACAGCAGCTCCCGGCCCTGCTGGAAGCCGGGCTGGACAGCGTGAACATCAGCCTGGACACCCTTCGCCCGGAGGTGTTTGAACGCATCACGGCCCGGGACGAATTCGCAGCGGTGCAGGCCGGTATCCACGCTGCACTGGAAAGCGGCATCCCGGTCAAGCTGAACTGCGTGCCGCAGGCCGGCATCAACGAAGGAGAGCTGGAGGCCATTGCAGCGCTGGCGCAGGAGCACCCGCTGCAGGTGCGTTTCATTGAGATGATGCCTATCGGCTACGGGGCTGCGATGCCTTGCCTTTCCGGCCCGGAGCTGCAGGAGCGCTTTGCACACCGGTGGCCGGAATTTGCTCCGGTGCCCACGGCACAGAATGCAGCGCTTGGCGACGGCCCGGCGGTGTATTACACCGTGCCCGGCTGGAAGGGCAGCATCGGCTTCATTGCGGCGGTGCACGGTAAATTCTGTGCGTCCTGTAACCGGGTGCGGCTGACCAGCCAGGGCTTTCTGCGCCCGTGCCTTGCCAGTGAGACCGGGTGCGATTTGCGCGCGCTGCTGCGCGGCGGTGCATCCGATGAACAGCTGCTGCAGGTCATCCGGGAGACCATCGGACAAAAGCCCCGGGAACACCATTTTGGAGAACAATCCATGCCTGCCACCCGCGGCATGTACCGGATCGGAGGATAAATTTTTATGGGAAAAATTCTGGCAATCTGCACCAGCCCGCAGCGCGGCACGGTCAAGACCGAGGTGCCCAGCGCCGTGCTCACCCCGGAATGGGGCATCGTGAGCGATGCTCACGGCGGCAGCTGGCACCGGCAGGTCAGCCTGCTGAGCGCTGAAAAAATCGAGAACTTCCGCAAGAAGATCTGGGTGGATTACGGGGCCTTTGGCGAGAATCTCGTCGTGGAAGGCTTCGATTTCCGCAACCTGCCGGTCACCAGCCGGTTCGCCATTGGCGACGTGGTGCTGGAAATGACCCAGATCGGCAAGGAGTGCCACAACGACTGCGTCATCAAGCAGCAGACCGGCGAATGCATCATGCCGCATGAAGGTGTGTTTGCCCGGGTGCTGCACGGCGGCGAGATCCATGTAGGGGACGAAGTGACCCTGCTGCCCCCGCTGGAAAATCCGCCCCTGCGCGCTGCAGTCATCACTCTGTCTGATAAGGGCAGCCGCGGCGAGCGGGAAGACAAGAGCGGCCCGCTCATCGTGGAGATGCTCACCGCCGCAGGCTATGTGGTGGAAGAGACCATGATCCTGCCGGATGAAGCCCGGGCACTCAAAGCCCAGCTCATCCGCCTGGCAGATGGCCGGCAGGTGAACCTGATCCTCACCACCGGCGGCACCGGTTTCTCCCCCCGGGACATCACCCCGGAGGCAACCTGCGCCGTGGCAGACCGCAATGCCCCCGGCATCGCCGAGGCCATGCGCTACCACAGCCTTTCCATCACCCCGCGCGGGATGCTGAGCCGCGCCGCCAGCGTGCTGCGCGGCAAGACTCTCATCGTCAACCTGCCCGGCAGCCCCAAGGCGGTGAAGGAAAATCTGGAGTACATCCTGCCCAGCCTGGAACACGGCGTGCGCATTGCTGCCGGTCTGGACGGCGAGTGTGCCCGCAAATAAGGTTTCCCACTTTGCACAGCAGAGCGGGAATAGAGAGGGAATAAAAACCAAAACAAAGGAGAAGAAACAATGAAAAGCAATCTGATTTCCCGCCGCAGCTTTCTGGCTGCCGTCGGCCTGACCGGCGCTGCTGCTGCATTGACCGCCTGCGGCGGTTCCGCATCCAGCAGCAGTGTGGCTTCTTCTGCCGCCTCTTCCGAGGCTGCTTCCTCCGAAGCAGCAGGCGAGAGCATGGAGCTGATCGTCTTCGCTGCAGCTTCTCTGACCGAGACCCTGACTGCCATCAGCGAGACCTACTCTGCTGAGAACCCGGGCGTGACCTTCAGCTTCAACTTTGACTCCTCCGGCACCCTGAAGACCCAGATCCAGGAGGGCGCTGACTGCGACCTGTTCATCTCTGCCGGCCAGAAGCAGATGAACCAGCTGGATATCACCGCTTCTGCCGATGTGAACACCGAGGGTCTGGACTTCGTGGACAGCGACAGCCGTGTGGATCTGCTGGAGAACAAGGTCGTGCTGTGCGTGCCGGAAGGCAACGACAAGGGCATTGACAGCTTCGATGCTCTGGCCGAGCACCTGAAGGCTGAGGACATCCTGTTCTGCATGGGCAACAGTGATGTGCCTGTGGGCCAGTACACCCAGAAGATCCTGGCTTACTACGATCTGGATGAGGCTGCTCTGGCTGCTGCCGGTGTCATCACCTACGGCTCCAACGTCAAGGAAGTCACCACCCAGGTCAGCGAGGGCAGCGTGGATGCCGGTGTCGTTTACTGCACCGATGCCTACAGCGCCGGCCTGACCCCCGTGGATGAGGCTACCAAGGAGATGTGCGGCCAGGTCATTTACCCCGCCGCTGTCCTGAAGGCAGCTCCGCACGCCGATGCTGCCAAGGCATTCCTGGCTTACCTGCAGACCAGGGAAGCTGGTTCTGTCTTCGAGGGTGTTGGCTTCACCGCAATGTAAGTCTGCCTTCTCCCGCGGGGGAAGCTTATTGAGGTATCCCGTATGGATTGGTATCCTTTATGGAACAGCCTGCGCATTGCGCTGATCAGCTGCGCAGCGGTGTTCTTCCTCGGCATTTTCGCCGCCTATTACATCGCAAAGCTGCCCCGCACCGTCAAGGGTGTTCTGGATGTCATCCTCACCCTGCCCATGGTGCTGCCGCCTACGGTGGTAGGCTACTTTTTGCTGCTGCTGTTCGGCGCAAAGCGGCCGCTGGGCATCTTTTTCATGGAGCATTTCGGCGTCAAGC
>ERZ808240.4156-NODE-4156-length-13124-cov-5.886143_pt1 | contig 13124 bp, 10 predicted proteins | sample MGYA00521084_ERZ808240 | MGnify/ENA primary metagenome ERZ808240 (study PRJEB31516, sample SAMN03275571) | gut metagenome | biome: mammalia-associated habitat; material: feces | host: Papio cynocephalus | place: Kenya | collected 2012-08-06 ... | reverse complement strand
ACCAACTCTTTTCTTTTTATTTTCTTGGTCTCACATCATTGACAAATGCACAAAAAACCGCGCCGAACCGTCCCCCTCTCGGGTCACGCGGTTCGGCGCACTTATATTTATTATTTTATTTATATACCTTTTTAACAATAACAATCGGTCTGTTCTTGCTCTGGAAGAACACGCTCGAAAGGTATATGCCGATAATTCCTAAGCACAACAGCTGAACAGCCGAAAACAGCATTATAAACGTTAAGATTATCGCCCACGAATGAAAGCCTGTGCCTGCCGCCGCCGAATAAATCGCGTAAATTATCAAAAACAGCAGTCCCGAAACGGCGCTCACGCCCGAGAACACAAACGGCAGTTTTAACGGCGCGCCCGTAAATGCCGTGATTCCGTCCAGGGCGTACTTAAACAGCTTTTTGACAGACCATTTCGACTCGCCGGCGTTTCTCTCCATTACCGTGTACGGAATGTACTTTGTGTTGAATCCGACCCACGAAAACAGTCCCTTTGAAAACCGCTGACTCTCCGTCATGTTCAGTAACGCCTCAAGAACATTTCGTCTGAAAAGTCTGAAATCGCTTGCTGCATTTTCAAAATGAACGTCGGACAGCTTATTTATTATTGAATAAAACGACGATTTAAGGAATGTGAGAGCCTTGCTCTCCTTCCTCTTATCCTGAAACGCCGCCACGCAGTCAACGTCGGGTTCGTTGTCGAGAATATCCATCATTTCGAGAACAACCTCGGGTCTCTGCTGTAAATCGGCGTCGATTATACAGACCATGTCGCCCCGCGCGTTCTGAAGTCCCGCATACATGGCGGATTCCTTACCGAAATTACGCGACAAATCAACAACCTGTATATTCGAAAATCTCTCGCTTTCATATAAATCAAGAAGATTTTTAAGCGTATTGTCACGGCTTCCGTCGTTTACGAATACGAATTCATAATCGAAACGTTTCGAATTAAAAGCCCTTTGAGTCTCGTCATAAAATGCTCTGACGTTGTCCTGTTCGTTAAAACACGGGATAACAAGCGACAGCTTCATAATATCAGCCTTTCTTTAATAAAATGTTGCGACCTTCTCCTCGGGTTCGGACGCGGGAGTAACGGAAACGGCGGTGAGAACGGGTCCCTTACGTCCGTAAAGTTTTGAAAATCTTATTTCAACCTTCGCCTCGAGCGTAACCCATTCCGCGTTTTTAATCGACTTCGCATTATCCCACTTTACGGCTAGTCCGCAATACGTTATATCCTGAACACAGCACGTCATTATATGCCGTCCGCAGACAAAAACATTGTCGGGGAACTTCGGATTTACCGCGCATATTCCCTTGAATTTAACCGTCTTTCCGTGATACTTTTTCATGTCGTCCATGAGATCCCTGTACCACAGCGCAAAATCCTTGTCCTCAATTTCAATAACCGGAGCGTTTACGTCAAACGGCAGAGGATCCTCTATCTCGTCGAATACGGTGTTGTCTCCGCCGTAATCATAGACGATATCGCACCGTCTGGAAACGCCTCTGACGATTTTGTGCAGAGGCATCTGCTCGTCGGAATTCGTCATTCTGTTGAACGCTACCATCTCGCACATGCTGAGCTTATCAACGACAAGACTTCTCATATTCGCATTGTACGAATTAAACGTCGAAGCGTCGGCAAGGAACATGCACTGTGCAATCATCCAACCCTCGGGCATTGCCTCGAAGAAATCCTGAACGTTCCACATGCCGTTATACTCGACAACTACGCGCATTGCCTTGGATTTTTTAAATTCCTCGCTCAGATATTCTTCATTCATTTTGTCCTTATCGTCAATATTGAGCATATAAACGTTGGAGCTTGCGAATTTACTTACGTCGTACTCCTCCTCGCCCTCTTCGAACGAGAGCAGAAGAGTTCTTACGCCGTCGTTGAATCTCGGATCCTCCATAGTCTCCTGAATAAACGTCGTTTTTCCGGAATCGAGAAAACCGAGAAACATATATACCGGAATTTCTACCGGCTCTTTCTTTTTACCTATCATACGTTAAACAACTCCGCAAGGGCATTTTCGTCAATCTTAGAGCCGATAACGCAGAGTCTGCCGATTATAGCCGACGAACCCGTGCGCACGTCCGGCTCGCCGGGAACATAGTCGAAATGAATCCATGTTCCGTCCTCGGCGGGGACAATGCCTTTTGCTCTTAATATAGTGCCGTACTTTTCATCTTCCAAAGCCTTGAGACAGCCCTCGATTTCGTCCGCGGTAAACTTTCTCGCGGTCTCTCTGCCCCAGCTTGTGAACACGTCGTCGGCATGATGATGGTGGTGATGGTGATGATGTTCATGCTCGTGGTCGTGGTCATGCTCGTCATGGTCATGTTCGTGGCGGCAGCAGCACTCGTCGTCATCGTCGTCATGGTGATGATGCTCATGCTCGTCATGGTCATGGTGATGATGCTCATGGTCGTGGTCGTGATGATGTTCATGTTCATGCTCGTGGTCGTGATGACAGCAGCAGTCGTCATCATCGTCATCCTCGCACTCGCTCTCTTTTTTAAGAAGTTCGAGTTCGGCTTCGAGCGTGTCTTTTCTCTCAATCGCCTCAAGCATCTGCTTGCCGTCGAGCTCGTCCCAATCGGTCGTAATGATAACAGCGTTGGGATTATGCTCTCTTATCATTGATACGGCGGTATCGAGCTTGTCCTGCTTAATACCCTTTGTATGCGAGAGAATAATAGTACCCGCATGCTCAATCTGGTCATTGAAGAATTCGCCGAAGTTCTTCATATAAACCTTGCACTTATTCGCGTCCGCAACGGTCGTGAATCCGTCAAGTACGATTTCGTCCGAATGAATATTCTGAACGGCTCTGATAACGTCGCTTAACTTGCCTACGCCCGAGGGTTCGATAATAATTCTGTCAGGAGCGTACTCCTTTAAAACTTTTTTAAGAGCCTCACCGAAGTCGCCTACGAGCGAACAGCATATACAGCCCGAATTCATCTCCGTAATCTCGATACCCGCGTCCTTTAAAAATCCGCCGTCGATACCGATTTCGCCGAATTCGTTTTCGATAAGGACGAGTTTTTCGCCCTTATACGCCTCATTTATGAGCTTCTTTATAAGAGTGGTTTTTCCCGCTCCGAGAAAACCTGAGAATATGTCTATTTTTGTCATAAGACCGCTTCCTTTGATTTTTTAGCAAATTTAATTATAGCACTCTTTAATTAAGATTGCAACCTTGCATTAGAGATAAAATATATGTATAATAAATAAAGAACTCATACGAGAGGAAGATATGATATGAAAACACCGATTCTTGACGAAAACAATTACTCGGATATTATGATAAACGAAGTCGAGCCGTTCTTAGCCGAAAGACGTAACGAGGGTACGTTCAATTCGTTCGACGGCAGACCTATTTCATACGAATACTACATAACAGACAACGCGAAAGCGAGCGTCGTTATCTCCCACGGATTCACGGAGTCCGCCGAAAAATTCAGAGAGATGTCGTATTATTTTATAAACGAGGGCTATAACGTTTTTGCGGTAACCCACCGCGGACACGGAGCTTCTTATAAAGAATCAATCGACCCGTACACCGTATATGTCAGCGAATTCAACGATTATGTCAAGGATTTCTACACATTTATAAAACGTATCGTTACGCCGAATTCGGGTTCTCTTCCGCTTTACCTCTACGCTCATTCCATGGGCGGAGCTATCGCCGTTCTCACACTCGAACAGCACCCCGAAATTTTCAAAAAAGCCGTTCTCAACGCGCCGATGATTCATTTTAAATCCCCTCTCCCGATTCCCATGGCAAAGGTTGTAACAGAGACCGAAGTATTTCTCGGCAGAGGCAAGCACCCCGTTATCACAACGAAGCCGTTCGACGTAAACAGAACCTACGAGCAGAGCCATGACACAAGCAAGGCTCGTTTTGACTACTATCAGAAAAAACGCGTCGGCAACATTAATTATCAGACCTCGCGCCCGTCGTATTCATGGGTAAGACAGGCTATTAAGATTATTCCCGTAATGCTCGACGAAAATAACTGCAAAAACGTAAAAGCCGACGTCCTTTTGTTCCAGGCGGGCAGAGACACATCCGTTGAACTTCCCGCACAGGACGAATTTATTTCAAAAATCCCCTCCGGCAAACTCGTTTCATTCCCAGAGGCAAAGCACGAAATATATATGGCGGAAAATAAAACGCTCAAAGAATACCTCGACAGACTGTTCGATTTCTTAGAAGAATGATTTATACGTTTAAATACAGAAAAAGCCTCACAAACGGGGCTTTTTTTATTTGACTTTATTTTCTTCGCATGATATACTGATACAAACTGATACTAATTACTATCAGAGGTATTGTTATGAATATAGAAACTTTTTCAAAAATAATAAAAGATAAGCATTTTCCAAATTATGATAAGCTGAAGTACAAATACGGCGAGGACTTCGGCGAATTTTTAAAGGTATTGAATAAGTTATATTATACGCCCCTGCCGCTGGACGATTTCAACGGGAATAATATCGTATACATTGACGATTTTTCTTCGGTCAGCCAAAACGCCGTAAAACTTTTATTAAAACCGCAGTATCAAAATTATTCCGTAAAGTCCGCGGAGAATGAGATTATAGCAACCTCCGCAATAGAAAATATTGATTTCAGCCGTGACAGCGTGCGCAGGATTCTCAAAGGAATGTCTCCCGCCGACGAAGAGGAGAACAGAATCGAGGGGATCAAGCGCGGACTTGATTTTATATCCGATACAAACAATAAAATCAACGAGGAAAATTTTTATAAGCTCTACATGACGGCTATCGGAGATTTTCTTGAAGACGAAAACAGACTGAAAGACGGCAAATACTATCGTCACGACACCGTTTACGTCGTCAGCGACCGGGTCGAACACGCGGGCATCGAACACGAAAAACCGGGCGCATATATGAAAAAACTTTTCGATTTTATAAACCGAAAAGACGACATCAACGACCTTGTCAAGGCAGCCGTAATTCATTTTTATATAGCATATCTTCACCCGTATTTCGACGGGAACGGCAGAATGGCAAGGCTCGTTCATCTGTGGTTTCTTATCGAGAAAGGTTACCGCTCCGCTCTGTTTATTGATTTTTCGGGTAAGATAGAAAAGAACCGCAAAGCGTATTACGACGCATTTACACTCATAGAAGAAAACAAAAAATACTCCGGCAAAATCGACGTTACGCCGTTTATTCTGTTCTTCACAAAATATGTTTATAATGAAATCAATAAATACTCCGCCGATACGGATGTTATTAATTTATACGGAGAAGCGGAGAGAGACGGAAAAATTACAGACAAAGAATCAAAGCTGTGGAAATTCGTACTCTCATTTTACGGCAGCGATGAATTTTCGACAAAACAGCTCGAAAAAGATTTCGGTAACGCCGCCTATGCAACAATCAGAGGTTTTGTATTAAAATTCGAAAAACTCGGCTTGCTCACATCCGTAAAGTACTCGTCAAGAGTTAAATACAGAATAAACCAATAATCCGTTATTTATAGCAAAAGAGAGCCGAATTCATAAGGTTTATATCCACCCTCTTTCCGCTTCGACTGCGTTAAAGAAACTTGAAAGCCGTTAGGCTTCCGGCGTTCCTTTGCCTTGCCGAAACGAAAATATGATAGATATAAACTGCTTCGCACCCAAAATACAGCGGATTGCGTCTATGGGGACGGTTCTTTTGAGCAGGAATACTGACGTATTTCAAGGGAAAAACCGTTCTCAGAGATGTGAGCCGGTGCGTTTTGGGCTTATGGGGTTCGACTCCCTTTTGCTATACACCCCGACCTCAATCACAATTCTCCCCTTTTTCGTCCTGCTTTTTTCGCCTGAAAATACAAATTTACCGTACCCTCTTACGGAAACGACATCGTTTTCGCAAAGCTCTTTTGAAACGGAAACAACGGATTTTGAATTTACAAAAACCTTTTCGCTCTCGATTAAATTCTGCGCTTCGTTTCTCGACAGCTTAAAAACGCCCGCTGTTACACAGTCGATTCTCATTGACGATACGATTATATCCGCATTTTCGCAATTATATAATTTTCCCTCGGGGATATTGTCCGTAACCTCGCATTTAACGCTCGTATGCTTTACTTTATCGAGCTTTTCGCAGATATAGTCCGCCATTTTATCTGTTACGAAAATATACGCTTCGTTATCCTTGACGGCGATATCGCCTATCTGATCGCGCTCGATTCCGAGGTTCATCAGCGCCCCCAGAAAATCACGGTGCGTAAGTGCGTCGGAAAATTTTGCGTTCAACGGACGGACTTTAAGTACGTTTATCGGGAAATCCTGCTCCCATCCTATTTCGTTTTCATCCCCGAACCGCGCCATATTGCGTTCGGTCAATTCTGCTCCGCCGTAAAATCTATATTTGCAAAGCTCACGTTTCATGCTCTCGATATCGCTCTGCTGAGCCTGAGTCAGAAACGAAGTAAAGAAATACCGTCCGCTTTTTTCGGCTCTTAATGAAATATCCTTTATATGTCCTAAAAACGTCTTATCCGTAATTATCACCCTCTGAAAAAGCCCGTCTCCGTAACGGAAGCGGGCTTTAATCATTATTTTTATTTATCCTCGTGTTCGCCGGATTTGTCCTTATCCTTTTCCCTGTCGCGTTCTCTGTCCTTTTTATCCTTGGAACGCTCCTTTTCCTTCTGTTCATCGTCGTCCTCTTCGGAAATCGGGGTTATCTCAATTTTAACTTTTGCGATACGGCGTTCCTCTACGGACAGCACGGTAAATTTAATATTTTTATACTCGACTACGTCCATATCACCGTCCACCGGCAGATACCCGAGTTCGGAAATCAGGAAGCCCGCGAGTGTATCGTATTCGCCCTCGGGAAGCTCGGCATTGATAAGCTCGCACACCTCGTCAATATCCATCGTTCCGTCGACCGTAAACGTATTGTCGTTTAATTTCGAAACTTCCTCGTCCTCGTCGTCATATTCGTCCTGAATATTTCCGACTATCGACTCTATAAGATCCTCCATTGTGATAAGACCGGCGGTTCCGCCGTATTCGTCTACAACTATGGCTATCTGAATGTGCTTTTCGATAAGCTCGGTGAAAAGCTCACCGCATTTTTTCGACTCCGGGACAAAATATGCCTCGCGCATTATTTCCCGTATCGTCTTTTTATCGGGAATTCCGGATTTCACGTACTGTAAAAGATCCTTTACGTATACGATACCGATAATGTTGTCGGGGTCGTCGTCATATACGGGAATACGGGAATACCCCTCGTCAATCGCAACCTTTATAACATCGGCAATAGAATCGCTTCCCTCGACCGCGGTCATATCGACTCTGTGGGTCATCAAATCACCCGCGTCTATGTCGTCGAATTCAAATATATTGTTAATCATCTCGGCCTGGGTGTTTTCTATAACGCCCTTTTCCTCGCCCGCGTCAACCATCATAAGGATTTCCTCCTCCGTGACGGAATCTCCGTCAGCGTTGGGGTCGAGACCTATAAGTTTTACAACAAGGTTGGTCGAAACCGAGAGTATTTTGACAAACGGCTTTGTGACCTTTGCAACGAAAAGCAGTACGCCGACTACCGCAAACGAAACCTTTTCGGGTTTCTGCATAGCGATTTTTTTAGGTACAAGCTCGCCCAAAACAAGTGAAAAATACGACATCAGAATAGTAATAAGTATCATCGATACCGTGCTTATAACGCCCTCGGGAGCGCTGGGATGCTTCGTCATAATCCATGACGTAAGCTGTTCAGCAAAGCTGGATGAAGCGAACGCACTGGTTAAAAATCCGGCCAGCGTAACGCCTATCTGAATAGTCGATAAGAAGTTTGACGAGTTTTTCGTTAATTTAAGTACCTGTTTTGCTTTTTTGTTACCCTCGCCTGCAAGCTTCTCCATTTTCGTGTCGTTAAGAGATATGACCGCTATCTCACTCATCGCGAAAAAGGCGTTGACGAAAATAAGAATCAGCAGAATAACGATTTGAAGAACGTTATCCGTCCAGGTTGATTTTACAGCAGCGTCGAGAAACATAGGCTGACGGGTTATAGCCCCTATAATACTTCCGGGGTCTGGGTCTGACATAGAGCAATTTGCTCCTTTCAAATATTTATTAAAGCCGAAGTCAACGGCTTTGGCGTATATTATACACTATATGATAACAAATGTCAAATGTTTCGTCCGATTTAAATATTATAATAGAATTATTAACAATCCATAAACAACAAAATCAACATAATACTATGCATTGCGATATAAAATAACACAAGTGTATTTTTGTTAACATCTTGTTCATTTATCGCGTAAAAGGTCTACATATATATTTGTTAAATTATTATAAAGATATTATGATAGGATAGATACCATGGATAATACCGGACTCAAAATTGCGGTTGTTGCAGACCTTCATTATTATTCCCCGTCACTCGGCACAACGGGCACAGCGTATGAACTTCGTTCGGCACAGGATCAGAAATGTCTTGCCGAGTCGGGAGCGATAATCGATTCCGCATTTGAATCTATAAAGAAAAGCGGAGCCGACTGCGTACTTATAGCGGGCGACCTTGCAAACAACGGAGAGAGAATCTGCCACAAGGAAGTATTTGAAAAAATCAGCGATTTAAATAAATATATTCCCGCCTATACCGTCTACGCAACGCACGACTGGTGCTGTGACAACGACGCAAAGCGTTTTGAGGGAAACAATGTTTTTCATTATGACGACACGCTGACTCCGCCCGAATTAAGGGAGCTTTACGCCCCGTTCGGAAAGGACAGAGCCGAAAGTGAATACGTAACCCACCTCGAAGCCTCGTCTTATTCATTGAATATAGGCAAAAATATCCGTCTCATAGCAACAAACGACGACCAGAACGGAAAGGGCGCGTCCGGCTACACGGACGAACACCTCGACTGGATTCTGTCGGAATGTAAAAAGGCAAAAGAAAACGGCGAATATATTATCTTAATGCAGCATCACATGCTCGTAAACAGCATTTCCGAAATTATAAGCAAAAGTCAGCATATCGGCGATAATATCGACGTTGCAGACAAACTTGCAGACGCAGGCGTATCTCTCGTTATCTGCGGACATTCCCACATGCAGAGAACGACGCGCTTTGTTTCCGGCAACGGCAATACGCTTTATCAGCTGAATCAGGGCGCGCTGTGCGGTTATCCCGCCCCGATAACGTATCTTGAAATTGACGGCGGAAAAATGAAAATTTCCGTCGAGAGTCTTAAAGAATTCGAGTATAACGGCAAAACCGAAACGCTCGATTACATAAAAAAACACACGCAGAATGTCGTATTTGCACTTTTGGAATACGCGTCAAGCGACAGGGATAAATTCTTTAAACTTCTAGAAAACAACGGCATTTCGACCGACAGCATTAAAAATATTTATCCTATTATAAGCAAATGCGCAAACTACGCGCTCACCGCGACAGTCGGCAAGGCGGGCAGGCTTTTAAACGCTCTGACTTTCGGCAAGGGAGTCAATATGAAAGCCGTCAAAAAAGTCGAGGACGATTATCTTATAGACTACATTGCAGACCTTTTCCTGTCAGTTTTCGACGGCAGCGAAAAAACGTATGCGCCGTCCGACCCGGTTTACGATATCGTGACCGACATCGTTTCACTGCCGAGGCGCACCGTTAACATACTGCCTGTAAAACAGTTAAAGGACGGAAAAGTCATGTCGGTTTTACTCGAAATCGAAAAAATCGCACACGAGCTTTTGGCCCCGTCTAAACCCGACAATCATCATTTTACATTTACAATGCAGTAAACGGTTATGATTAATGATATGAAAAAAACGGCTGAGGACATATTCCTTTACGCCGTAGATAAAGCGAATCCGTACACATCGGTATTCAGCGACATTTCGTCAAAACATTTTAACAACCCGACCGTCGCCGCCGCGGGCAAAGCCGCCGTACCTATGGCTATGGGCGCGTTTGACGCTTTAAACGGCAAAGCGGAGAGCGTAACGGTTTTAACGAAATACGACCACATACCGGGCAATATTCCCGACTGCTTTGTAACGTTTGAAGCGGGACACCCCGTCCCCGACAAAAACGGTTTAAAAGCGACCGAGTACATTATCAATAAATGCAGAACGCTCGGCGAAGAGGACGAACTTATATTCCTTTTATCGGGAGGAGCCTCCGCATTGTTCGAATATCCGGAAATCGAACTCGGGGAGTTAAAAGAGATTACAAACTGCCTTTTAAAAAGTTCCGCCGATATAACGGAGATAAATACGATAAGAAAACGGCTTTCTAAAGTCAAGGGCGGTAAATTCGCACGTCTGTGCAAGGCAAAAATCTACTGCGTCATTCTCTCGGACGTTATTTCGAACGATATTTCATCCGTCGCCTCGGGTCCGTGCTGTGCCGATATTACGACATGCATAGAAGCCGAAGCGATTATAAATAAATATAATATTTATTTAAGCGAACAAGCGGAAAAATTCATAAAAACAGAAACGCCCAAAGAAATAAACAACGTTACTGTTTCGGTAGTCGGCGACATCTCTATTCTGTGTAAAAGCGCAAAGGAAAAAGCGGAATCTTCAGGTTTTAACACTCAAATCATTACCGATTCCATGACCGGCGAAGCAAGAGACAGAGCAAAAGAAATCTGTATTTACGCTATAGGCTTACAAAATAAGATAACCGCCCCGACAGCTTTGATTTACGGCGGAGAAACGACCGTCACGGTAAGAGGCTCGGGCAAGGGCGGAAGAAATCAGGAAATGGCTCTGACCGCCGCTAAGTATCTTGACAAAACGAAAGGCATAACGTTTCTCTCGGCAGGCTCCGACGGAACAGACGGTCCGACGGATGCAGCGGGCGGAATAGCGGACGGTTCAACCGCCGAAACAATGAGAAAAAACGGTGTAGACATTGATTTTGCATTAAGCGACAACGCGTCGTACAACGCGCTGAAAAGCTCCGGGGCGCTTCTGATTACCGGCGCGACGGGAACCAACGTCAACGACCTTACACTGGTATTAATAGATATTAACAATACATAATATATTTTGGAGGAAAATGATATGGAACAGAAATTATCCGTAATGACAGGCGCGACAGGTCACGTCGGCTATGCGCTTCTGCTCGAACTTATCAAGAACAACGAGCCCACGCGTATTCTTATCAGAAAGGACTCTAAGATTTTCGACGGTATCGACTGCGAACGCGCATACGGCGACGTAACGAATCTCGATTCGCTCAAAAAGGCTTTCGAGGGCGCGGACACCGTATATCATCTCGCCGGCATGATTGAAATAAAGGCGGGCAACGAGGATAAGGTTTACAACGTAAACGTAAACGGAACGAAAAACGTCGTTGCGGCTTGCAAGGCATGCGGAGTCAAAAAACTTGTATACATGTCGTCTGTCGACACATATCCCCCTCTCCCCGGCAATCAGGTCATGACAGAATTAAGCTCTTACAACCCCTCGATTCTTGAGGGCGCATACGCAAAGACTAAGGCGGAAGCAACGCAGTACGTACTCGACGCGAACGGCACCGACGGACTCGAAACCGTAGTCGTTCAGCCCAGTGCGTGCATAGGCCCCTACGATTTCAAGGTTTCAAGCGTAGGCGAAATGGTCAGAATGTACTTAAAGGGTCAGTTCCCCGTTTCCATGTCGTTCGGCGGATATAACTTCGTCGATATCAGAGACGTAGCGGCAGGCACTTATGCCGCGGCAAAGAAAGGCCGTCCCGGCGAGTGCTACATACTCTGCGGAGACGCATGCACGGTAGATGATTTCGTAAAAGCCATGGCTAAGGCATGCGGTAAAAAGCCTCCCAAAGTAAAGCTCGGCAGAGTTTTCGTACAGGATATCGTCGCTCCCGTTATGGAAGTCGTTTACAAGATAACGAACGGCACTCCCCTTATCACGAGATATTCGATAAGAAAACTTCTCTCCAACTGCAATTTCTCATATAAAAAGGCTCATGACGAGCTCGGCTATCAGCCCATGAGCGTTGATAAATCCGTTGCCGACATGATTGACTGGATCATCGACAACGAGCACATCGGCGAGAAGTATAGCAAAAGAGAGTCGAACTCATAAGGTTTATATCTGCCCCCTTTCCGCTTCGACTGGGTTAAAGAAACTTGAAAGCCGTTAGGCTTCCTGCGTTCCTTTGCCTTGCCGAAGCGAAAATATGATTGATATAACCGTTGTTGCAATCGTTCGCACACACTGCTCTTTGCGAGCAAAGCAGTGTGTTGCTCCGATTTAAAACTGCTGAGCACCCAAAATACAGCGGATTGCGTCTATGGGGACGGTTCTTTTGAGCAGGAATACTGGCGTATTTCAAGGGAAAAACCGTTTCGGGTACTCTGTACGCCTAAAAGTTTACATCTGATTGCAAGTATGAGCGTGTTTAACAAGGATGAAAACGCAGGCAGGCTGTCGCCTGTCAAGTTTGAAGACGCAGTTAAACGCTGTCAGACGACGCAATGCTTGTAAGGTTTTAGGCGTACAGAGTACCAAAGGCGCGAGCCGGTGCGTTTTGGGCTTATGCGGTTCGGCTCTCTTTTGCTATAAGAAAAAGTAATTCATCAAAGCAATATTCTCCTAAATAAACCGAACCGCGAAGCGATAAGCCCCGCGGTTCGGTTTATTTTTATCAAAAAAATAGTCCAATACGGCTATTCGTGTAGAATAGTGTAAATTTCGCTTAATTTTTAACGTAAAATTACACGAATATTTTTTTATTTTTTACACTAGTCGACACGAATACTGAAAAAATCCCTCAAATCATACGTTTATTACGCCGAAATTCACTTTCTCCACAGCAAAACAGAAGCGTCGGTTACCTTTTTCAGCTCGTTTGCGGTCATACTCTCAATTCCCGCATAGTCGCCCGTGTAATAAATACACGCCGTCAATCTCTCCGGCTCCCCTGTCCGCCGGACATAAAACGTATTCGCAAACCGTCCGCTTATCGATAACGAGTTCATCCCACTTCGTATCAGACAAAACTTTACAAACTTTTTTAATAAATTTAAAAAGATGCAGAAAACGCATTCTTTATCCCCGAAGCCGTACAAAAGTACTGCGAGAGGA
>ERZ808240.4153-NODE-4153-length-13134-cov-7.185565_pt1 | contig 13134 bp, 13 predicted proteins | sample MGYA00521084_ERZ808240 | MGnify/ENA primary metagenome ERZ808240 (study PRJEB31516, sample SAMN03275571) | gut metagenome | biome: mammalia-associated habitat; material: feces | host: Papio cynocephalus | place: Kenya | collected 2012-08-06 ... | reverse complement strand
ACCATCAGCCACCTGCGCTTCGGCGACAAGCCCATCAAGAGCCCGTACTACATCAACAAGGCCGACTTCGTCGCCTGCCACAACCCGTCCTACATCACGAAGGGCTTCCCCATCGTCCGTGACGTCAAGCCGGGCGGCGTGTTCATGATCAACTGTCAGTGGACGCTGGACGAGCTGAACCATCATCTTGACGCCGCTTCCAAGCGCTACATCGCTGAAAACAACATCCAGCTCTACACGATCGACGCCATCGACCTTGCGCAGAAGATCGGCATGGGCAAGCGCACCAACACCATCCTTCAGTCCGCATTCTTCTCCCTGGCCAAGGTCTTGCCGGAAGCGGACGCCATCCAGTACATGAAGGAAAAGGCCACGCAGTCCTACTCCAAGAAGGGCATGGACGTCGTCGAGATGAACCACAAGGCCATCGACGCCGGCGCCACCGCCTACGTGAAGGTCGACGTTCCCGCCGACTGGGCGAACGCTGAAGACGCTGTCGTCGAGCATGACCTCGAGGGCAAGCCTGAGCTCGTCAAGCAGGTCAAAAACATCCTCTTCCCGGTCGACAAGATGGACGGCGATTCCCTGCCCGTCTCCACGTTCGTCGATCATGTCGACGGCCAGTTCGAGCTGGGCGCTGCCGCTTATGAGAAGCGCGGCGTTGCCGTTGCAGTTCCGGAATGGGATCCCAAGAAGTGCATCCAGTGCGGCAACTGCGCTTATGTCTGCCCGCACGCGACCATCCGCACGGTCGCTTTGACCGATGAGGAAGCCAAGAACGCACCCGCTGCTGCCAAGATCGTCCCGGTCAAGGCCGGCAAGGGCAAGGGCGTTTACCAGTTCACCATGGCCATCTCCCCGCTCGACTGCATGGGCTGCGGCGTCTGCGTCGGCGCTTGCCCCGAGAAGGTCCAGGCCATCAAGATGGTCCCGCAGGAGACCCAGCTCGATCAGCAGGAAGTCTTCGATTACTGCGTGGCCAAGGTTGCAGACAAGAAGGAGCTCCAGACGCCCGACGTCAAGGGCAGCCAGTTCCGCAAGCCGCTGCTTGAGTTCTCCGGCTCCTGCGCAGGCTGCGCCGAGACCAGCTACGCGCGTCTCGTCACCCAGCTGTTCGGCGACAAGATGTATATCTCCAACGCCACCGGCTGCTCCTCCATCTGGGGCAACCCGGGCGCTACCAACCCGTACTGCACGAATGCCGAGGGCAAGGGCCCCGCATGGTGCAACTCCCTGTTCGAGGACAACGCGGAGCACGGCTTCGGCATGTACCTCGGCCAGAAGGCCATCCGTGACAGCCTGATCGAGAAGACCAAGGCCCTCATCGCTGTCGAATGGACCAACGCCGATCTCAAGGCTGCCGCCCAGAAGTACCTCGACACCGTCAACGATCTCGAGGCCAACGCCGAGGCCACCAAGGCTTACGTCGCGGCTCTGGAAGAGAACGTCGCAACCGTCGACGAGCTGGCTGAGAATCCGCAGTTTGCCGCCCACGCTGCCGAGCTCAAGGCCAAGGGCGAAAAGTACTGCGACTGCGACGCCTGCGCGCTTGGCGCGGACATCCTGTCCAAGAAGGATTATCTCAGCAAGAAGTCCGTCTGGATCTTCGGCGGCGACGGCTGGGCCTACGACATCGGCTTTGGCGGCGTCGACCATGTCCTCGCTTCCGGTGAAGACGTCAACATCTTCGTCTTCGACACCGAGGTCTACTCCAACACCGGCGGACAGGCTTCCAAGGCTTCCAACATCGGCCAGGTCGCACAGTTCGCGGCTGCCGGCAAGGAGACCAAGTCCAAGTCCCTCGCTGAGATGGCCATGAGCTACGGCTATGTCTACGTCGCGCAGGTCGCCATGGGCGCCAACGCCGCGCAGACCCTCAAGGCCATCCAGGAAGCGGAAGCTTACCATGGCCCGTCGCTCATCATCGGCTATGCTCCGTGCGAGATGCACTCCATCAAGGGCGGCATGCAGAATTGCCAGAAGGAAATGAAGAAGGCTGTCGACTGCGGTTACTGGAACATGTTCCGCTTCAACCCGGCCGCGGAGAAGAAGTTCACGCTGGACTCCAAGGCTCCCGCCGGCGGCTATCAGGAATTCCTGATGAACGAAGCCCGCTACAGCCGTCTGACCCGCGAGTTCCCGGAGCGCGCGACCGTTCTGTTCGCAAAGAACGAGGCCAACGCCAAGGAGCGCTACGAGCACCTGCTCAAGCTGGTCGACATGTACGACAAATAAGCAAAATTCCCGTAAAAAGGGCAGTACCGCAAGGTACTGCCCTTTTTTTGCATAATCGGCGCGGATCCTGCAAACGCTGTCAGGGAGGTGACTGTTATGACAAGCGACGAGACCTTCCGCTATGATCCCACGCCCATGAACCACGCATTCCCCGGCCAGCCGGACGACTGCTTCGACGTGGTCAACCAGTACGGCACGTACAACATCCAGAAGACCGCCGACACCGACAACCCCTACCCCGCCATCGCCCAGGGCCTGCCCAAAGTCGGCCACTTCGCCCGCCGCAGCAAGGTCATGTATGACCTGGCGGGAAGTCAAAAAAAGAAAAAGTAATCCGCTGCCGCGGACCAAAGGCTCCCTCATCGAGGGAGCCTTGATCCATGTGCATTCCCAACGCCTTCCCCTGGGGTGAAAGGCATTTGCCGCATGCAAATACAGAAAACTTCCCCGCAAAAAGGTGCAGTCTGACAAATTCAGACTGCACCTTCTATTGACTGCACGTATTCTACGGCAACTAGCTGCAAATTTGACACCCCCGTATCAGGCGGCGCGTACCAAGACGCTCGTAAGGTGACTATCGTGTGGAACGACATCTAAAACATTGCTTCTCACCTAAAATCAGATGCAGAACGCACCAAACGTAACCCAGCGCCCTTTTCTCCCCTATCTTTTCCCGCGCAAGGGAAAAGATAGGGCCGTCGGAGACAACCAGCAGCTGCAAATCTGCGACAACCTCTCAGTCAGCCTCCGGCTGCCAGCTCCCCTGGGAGGGGAGCCTTTGCCCCGCTGCGGCGGGGAACAATCCCTCAGGCGCTTCGCGCCAGCTCCCTTTACAAAAGGGAGCCTTTGTCTCGCCGCGGTGGGCCGCTTTATTCCCACGTTTCCCACACGTCCGGGCGGTAGCCGGTGGTGGCTTGTTTGCCGTTGCGGACGATGGGGGTCTTCATGAGCTCGGGGTGGTCGAAGAGCTTGTCTTCCTTGGCGCGGGTGTCGTCCATATAGCGCATAAGGTCGATCTCGGGACTTTTGGCGTCCCAGTCAATCAGCGCGTCGACGCCGCCGACGGCGCGCAGGACGCTGTCAAACTCGCCGCCGGACAGGCCGAAGCGCAGCAGGTCGACCGACTGGAATTTGATCCGCCGCTCCTTGAACCACCGCTCGGCTTTTTTCGTGTCAAAGCATTTTTTCTTTCCGAAAAGCTGAATATTCATCGTATTTCCTCTGCGTCTTGGGTCTCAGCCGCCGCTCAGACCCATGCGTCGTCGCTTTCCCAGCGGGCCGTGACCGTCAGATCCTGCGTCGCAAGCAGGTCGGTCAGCAGCGTCCCGTCTTCGGTGTACCAGCCGAGGAAGATCTCGCCGTCGTCGGAGGTCGCCTCAAAGGCCGGGTCATAGGCGCTGCCCGCCTCATAGAAGGCGATGTCGCGCGCGCGGTCGCCCTTCTCCGTCTGCTCGAAGCGGACCCAGTAGAACCCGCTCGCCTCGCCCGAGTAATCGCCGTAGAGGAAGACGTTGATCTCCGAGATGCGGCGGGCGACGAGGCCGTCATGGATGCTGGTCACGCCGTTCGACTTGACGTGGCACCAGATGCCGATGGCGGAGGCCAGCTCGTTGTTGCTGTATGTACCATTCTTCAGGAGCGTGGCGAGCGCGCTTTCCTTCATCCAGCCGGAGCCGATGTTGTAGGTCAGGCTGATCAGCGCGTCATACTGGTTGTCGCGGAGCGTGATGTAGTTTTCCAGCAGGAACTTGTCCAGCTTTTCCTCAAAGCCCTGCAGCATCTCGCGCAGCAGGATGTCCGCCTGCGCCTCGGTGATGCCGTTGGGGTATTCATCCTTCGCGCAGGCGCTGCCGTAGCCGATGGAATACTGAGAATAATCCCAATAGGCCGTGGCGCGGAAGCCCTCCTTGGATTTGAGCAGCGCGATCATCTGTTCGGTCGTGCGCAGCTCGATCTGCGAAGGATCGATGTCAAGATCCGTATCATTGTCCGCGGGCAGCGATGGCTCGCGGCTCTGGTAGATGCGGTTCACGATCGCGGCGATCTCCGCGCGGGAGATGGACGCGCCCGGGCGATAGGTCCCGTCCGGGTAGCCGCCGACGATCCCGGCGGCGCAGAGCGCCTCGACGTAGGGGCTGTCGGTGTCGGTGAAGGTGCCGTAGATCCCGGGGTCGGAGAGGCCCAGCGCGTTGGCCGCGAGCTTGGCGACCAGCCCGCGCGTCATGTTGACGTCCAGGTCGGAAATGTCCTCATAGCGGGTCAGGAACCCCTGCTCGATAGCAAAATTCAGATAGCCGCGCGCCCAGTGGGACGCGGCAGGCTCCGGCTCGGGATAGCCTGCGGCCAGCAGGATCATCTTGAGCGTCTCGCCGGTCGTGACCTTTTTGGTGGGGCGGTAGGTCCCGTCGGGGTAGCCGCCGATCACGCCGGACTCGGCGAGCGTCATCACGTCGGTATAGAACCAGCTGTCTTCCGGCACGTCGGAGAAAGAGACGTCGTACGCGCAGGCGACGCTGGTCATGCCCAGCACGAGAAGCAGCGCCAGGCAGCTCAAAAGCATGGTGCGAAGTTTGGCTTTCACACACTCACGCTCCTTTCTTCGGATCAAATCAGATGTAGTATATCAGATTTGATTACAAATTGCAACCTTTTGTGCGCTGCGGCACGCTCAGCGCTCCAGCCAGTCGAGAATATCCTGATAGACCTCGGCCTTGTTGCGCTCGTTGAGCATCTCGTGGCGGCCCTCGGGATAGAGCTTGATGGTGATATCCTTCATGCCGCTGCGCTTGAACGCGTCGATGCAGCGCAGCACGCCCTTGGCCATACCGCCGACCGGGTCCTTGCTGCCGGAGACGAAGAGCAGCGGCAGCTGCTTGTTCATCTTATTCAGGTTTTCCGGCTGCTCGTTCATCCCCACGCCCGTCAAGAGATCGCGCGCAAGGCCGACCGTCGCGTCGAAGCCGCAGAGCGGATCGGCGTCATAGGCCGCGACGACGGCCTCGTCCGAGCAGATCCAGGCGTTGGGCGACGTGACTGCGCCGAAGGGCTTGTTGTAGCTGCCGAACATCAGCTTCGTGACGAGCTTGCTCGTGCCCGTCTCGCCGACGCGGGCCTGCTCGAGTTTGCAGACGAGCTTGCCAAGGCGGATCTTCGTCGGGTCTTCCCAGCCGGTGCCGGAGATGACGGCCTTGTCCACCGCGTCCGGGTAGGTGTAGAGATACGTGCGCAGCAGGAACGAGCCCATGCTGTGGCCGAGGATGTAGTACGGGAGGGCCGGGTACTGCGCGGCGATCTCGTCGTGCAGGCGCTTTTCATCCTCCACGGCCGAGAGCCAGCCGCCGGAAAAATAGCCCTTCACGCCGTTTTCCACCGAGCCGCCGTGGCCCATGTGGTCGTCCGCGGCGACGACGTAGCCGTGCGCGTTCAGAAAACGTGCGAATTCGTCATACCGGCCGATGTGCTCGGCAATGCCGTGGATGAGCTGGACGACGGCCTTCGGCTCGCCCTCCGGCGTCCAGATCGCGCAGTGCAGGCGGCCGCCGCCGCAGGAATCGAGATAAAATTCTTTCATAAAGAACGCTCCTTTCGAATTGGTCTCATGTTTATATTCGATGTATATATGCCCCATGCGGGGCACACTCATTCGATCGGTCCGATCGTGCCGTCCGCGCGCAGAAGGTACGCCGGGCAGCGCTCCGAAGTGCAGGAGAAGCTGCGCCCGTCCGCGCCGAGCATCCGGATGACGACCGGGTCGCCCACATGCAGCTGTGGCAGGACCTGCCGGGCGAAGGGCGCGCCCTGCTCCAGCGTGGTCAGCTGCTGCAGAAGGGGCGGGCGTCCGGCGGTGCGGAGCGCGGCGGCCGCGTGATACGCACCGCGCTTTTCCAGCCGCAGGCACTGCGCCGCGCTGACGTCCAGCACTGCAACCGGCCCCGGCTTGATCGCCAGCACGCGGCAGACCAGCACGCCGCTATCGGCCGCGAGGAACCGCCCCGGACTCATGGACAGCTGCCCCCCCTGCAGGGCCTCCGGCAGTGCGCACGTCTGCGCCCGAAGGGCCGCGGCGCAGGCGGAAATATCCGGCCCCGGGCAGTCCGGCCGATAGCTGACGCCGAAGCCGCCGCCAAGGTCGAAGATCTGGGGCGTGAGGCCCGTTTTCTCCTGCAGCCGCGCAGCGGCGTCCGCCAGCTGCGCGAAGACGGCGGGGTAAAAGCCCTCGTCCATGCACAGATCGCCGAGCGACATGCCGAGGCCAAGCGTCCGCGTGCCGCCCGCGTGCAGACTGGCCGCCAGACGGCACAGCTCCGCCTCGTCCATCCCCGCGCTGCTCACCGGCGCGCCCATGACCGGGCGGCCGCTTATACGCAGCGGCTCCTTCTGCCGCAGAAGCAGCACAGCCGCTTCCGGCGCAAAGGCCGGGAGGACCTGCGGCCCGTCCAGCACAAAGACGGCTCCGAGCTCCCGCGCCAGCTGCTCCGCCGCAGCATCCGGGCGCATAGGCGCGTAGGCGACCGCGGGTCCTGCGAAGCCGCAGGCGGCGGCGAGCCTCAGTTCGCGCCCATCGCGGCAGAGCGCGCCGCAGCCCGCACCGCGCAGGATGCGCAGCACAGCCGGATCCGGAGCCATCCGGACCGGGAAGCGCGGCAAAAAGCCCAAATTCCACGAAAAAGCCGCAAAAAGAGCCTGCACAGCTCGTACAAGGCTCTTTTCGTCATACACAAACAGCGGCGTCGGCGCCGTTTTCAGCAGCGCTTCGAGCTTTCTGGCAGATATCCACAATGGCGTGTGCGTTTCCGGCACGGCTTGGTCACTTCTCCCGGCGGTTATTTTCATAGAGAAGGGCGAGGCCCTTCAGCAGCAGATCGCGGTCATACTCGATCGCATGGCGGCACATCGGCAGGACGAACCGTGCGATGCCGCCCGTGGCGACGACGGTCGCGCCGCCGCCAAGCTCGGCGTCGATGCGGTCGATCATGCCGTCGACCATGCAGGCCGAGCCCAGCATCACGCCGCTGCGCATGGCGTCGACGGTGTTCTTGCCGATGGCCTTTTTCGGGCTTTCGAGGCTGATGGCGGGCAGCTGCGCCGTGCGGGCGGAGAGGGCCTCCGCCGAGATCTTCGGGCCGGGGCTGATGCAGCCGCCGACGTAGGTGCCGGTCTTGTCGATGGCGGTGATGGTCGTGGCCGTGCCCATGTCGATGATGATGAGCGGCGGCTCGAAGCGGCTGAGCGCCGCGACGGCGGCGACGATCAGGTCGCTGCCGATCTGCGCCGGGTTCTCCATCTGGATGTTGAGGCCGGTCCTGATGCCGGGGCCGACGATCATCGGCGTCTTGCCCGTCAGCTTGCGCACGGCCGTCCGGCACGAGTTCAAAACCGGCGGCACGACCGACGAGATGATGACGCCCTCGATGGTCTGCAGGTCGATCTCGTACAGGTTCAGCAGGTTTTTCAGCTCCACGCAGTACTGATCGGACGTTTTGAGCAGGTCCGTCGCCATGCGGGCCTCCACGAGGATCCTGTCGTGCTCCATACAGCCGAGCACGATGTTGGTATTGCCGATATCGATCGCTAAAATCATAGTCTCACTCCGTATCCGTTTCCAGGCGGCATTCGAACGTACCGCCGCTGATCGTGACGACGCCGTAGCCGCTGCGGCCGAACTGCCCGGCTGCGCCGGGGTTCAGGAGCGTCACGCCGCCGATGGTCTCAAGGCACTGCACATGCGTGTGGCCGAACAGGGCCAGCTGCGCGCCGCGTTCGCGGGCGGCATCCGCCAGCGCCGCAAGCTCCCGCTTGACGCCGAAGAGATGGCCGTGCGTCGCAAAGATCCGCACGCCGTCAAATTCCAGCGTCAGCATCTGCGGGACGGTGGGGGCATAGTCGCAGTTGCCGGGGACGTAATAAAAGTCCGGGTCCTGATACGCGAAGGAGAGGTCCTCCGCATCGCCCAGGTGGTCGCCCAGGTGGATGACCGCATCCGGGGCTTCCTTTTCTATGGCTTCGCACGCGAAGCCGAGGCTCCGGTGCGTATCCGACAAAATGAGCAGTTTCATAGGGTCACATTTCCTGCGCCGCGCGCATATAGTTAGGAAGAATCCATATAGAATGGAGGTTTCCCGATGGACGTTTCGTTTTCGGCCGATCAGCTGCGGCGCGTGCTGGGCTCGGCGGAGGGAAAGCAGCTGCTGGCGCTGCTGGCCGCGGACGGCGGCGGGCGGCTGCGGCAGGCGGCGGAGGCCGTAAAGGCCGGCGACCACGCGCGGGCGCAGGCGATCTTGCAGCCGGTCTTGCAGACGGAGCAGGCGCAGGCGCTGCTGCAAAAGCTCGATGGATGAGCTCGAGCGCGCGCTGCGCGCCGTATTGGACGACCCTGCGCAGCTGCAGGAGCTGCGGGCGCTCGCAGGCTCGCTCGGCCTTGGTCAGCCGGATGCGGCCGCGCCGCAGGAGGCTGCACCGTCTGCCGCGGAGCCGCCCCCGCCTCCCACGCAGCCGCCGAAGCCGCCGGTGCGGGAGGCCGTTTCCCTGCCGGAGCCCGCGGCCGCCATGCTGCGGCAGGCGGGCAAGGCGGACAAAAAGCAGGAGGCTCTGCTGCTGGCCCTCAAGCCGTTTCTGCGCAAGGACCGGCAGTCGAAGATCGACCGGGCGCTGCAGGCCGCGCGGCTTGCCAGCCTCGCTTCCCTCGCGCTCAAAAACCGGGGCCGCGGCCCCGGGCCAAAGGAGACGCCATGATGTATAACCGTTATGTCCCCGACGCCGCGGGCGTCTACCGCCCCACGCGCGTGGAAGACGTCCCTCCCCCGCCGGTACAGCCGCCGGCGCCGCCTCCTGTGCCAGAAGCCCCGCCGGAGCCGCCGGCGCCGTGTCCGCCGCTGCCTGTCCGGCCGGATGCGGGCGGCCTCTTATCGCGGCTGCTGCCGCGCAGCATCGACACGGGAGATCTGCTGATGCTCCTGATTTTGCTGCTTCTGGCCGTGGATGGGGAGGAGGAGGATTCGCTGTCCGTTCTGCTGACGGCCGCGGCGTTCCTCCTGTCGTAAATCATTTACATATCATTGGTTCACTGGAACGGCGACGTGCCGTCCGGCAGGACGAAGACGTCGTCAAAGGCCTCGTCGCCCGCGGCCAGGATCTCCAGCCCGGTCTGCAGGGCGTCATAGACCGTCTCGCCCTCGCGCTTGAGGATGCTCTCAGTCAGAAGGCCGTAGTCGAGGCTGATCCAGCACTCGCGGCGGACGCCGTCCTGCTCAGCCGCGGCGAAGATCTGGCGGCCGGAGTCATAGCGGTCGTCGGTGATGAACTCGCCGTCGGTGATGGTCTCAGGCGGGAGAGTATCGAGCAGCTCATAGGTCGGGATGCCGGTCAGCTCGTCCATGGTCACATCCGCTGCGACCGGCAGCTGCCGGACCTTGTCGTCGGACGCGTACCAGACGTAGAGCGTCTGGCCGTCGGTCAGCAGGTGCTTTTCTCCGGCTGCGGACGTCAGCACCGCGCACACGCGCGTATCCGACACCCACAGCTCCGCCGTGCTCTGAGATGACGCGCCGCCCATCTGGCGCGTGATGGTATAGGACTGGTGATAATACTGCGGCCGGTGCAGATAGCGCACGATGCTCTGCACGTTGCTGCGGCTGACCTCCAGCAGCGACGGTTCCTCCCCCGGCTGCTGGGCGGCGGGCTGTGCGCTCTGCGCCGCGTCGGGCAGCACGATGGAGTCGCGCTGGCTCTGGCGGAAGTTGCCGATGAACAGCGCCGCGATCACGCCGATGACGGCCAGCGTCGCAAGCGCAAACAGCATCAGAAGGCGCATGTTTTTCCGGTTCTGCTCCGTCGTCCGTCACCTTCCTTTCGGGTTTTCCAAAAAATCTTGTTCAGGCGTTGAAATCTGCGGGCTTTTCCGCCGTGCGGCCGAAGTGCCACAGGATGGCCTGCACGATCCGCTCGCTCGCATGGCCGTCGCCGTAGGGGTTGACGGCCTTCGCCATGCCCGCGTAGGCGGCTGGATCGTCCAGCAGCTCGCTTGCCAGCCGGACGATCTCGTCCGGGTCGACGCCCGCGAGCTTCGCGGTCCCGGCGGCGATGGCCTCCGGCCGCTCCGTTTCGCGGCGCATGACAAGGACGGGCTTGCCGAGAGCGGGCGCTTCCTCCTGCAGACCGCCGGAGTCGGTCATGACCATGTAGCAGCGGGCGATGAGGTTGTGCATCTCCTCGACGTCGACGGGGTCGATGAGGTGGATGCGGTCATGCCCGCCCAGGATCGGGAAGACGCATTCGCGCACGACCGGGCTGAGGTGGACAGGATAGACGACCTCCACGTCGGGATGTGACTCCACGACGCGCAGGATGGCGTGCATGATGTCCTCCATGGGCTTGCCGTAGTTCTCCCGCCGGTGGCAGGTGACGGCGATGACGCGGCGGCTCCGGAAGTCCAGCTCGTTGAGCAGCTGCGTCGGGAAGACGAAATCGGGCTTCACGGTGTAGCGCATGGCGTCGATGGCCGTGTTGCCGGTGATGAAGATGTCGCCCATGATGGCCTCGCGGCGCAGGTTCTCCGCGTTCGCGCGGGTGGGCGAAAAATGCAGATCGGCGATGTCGCCGACGAGCGTGCGGTTCATCTCCTCCGGGAAGGGAGAGTATTTGTCCCAGGTGCGAAGCCCTGCTTCGACGTGGCCGACCTTCACCTGATGGTAAAACGCGGCCAGCGCCCCGGCAAACGTCGTGGACGTATCGCCGTGGACGAGCACGAGGTCGGGCCTGACGGTGTCCAGCACCTCGTCCATGCCGAGCAGGGTCTTGGTGGTGATGGTGGAGAGCGTCTGGCGCTTTTCCATGATGTGCAGGTCATAATCGCCCGTCAGACGGAAGATCTGCATGACGGAATCGAGCATTTCCCGGTGCTGGCCGGTGAGGCAGACGACGCTTTCGATCTGCTCACTGGCCTGCAGCGCCTTGACGAGCGGCGCCATCTTGATGGCCTCCGGCCGCGTGCCGAAGACGGACATGACTTTCAGCTTATTCATGCGGTTCCTCCTGTTTTTCTTCCGGCTCCGGCGAAGAAGCGTCCTCCGCGGGGTCGTTCTTCGAGAAGATCAGCCTGAAGCCGATGGCGCTGACGATGAAGATCGCCGCGATGAGGATCAGCGCCTTGAGCTCGCCCGAGGACGTCAGCAGCACGGCGGCCAGCCCCAGCATGCCCGTGAGCATGTAGGCGATGGCGACGGACTGCTTCTGCGAGAAGCCCATGTCGATCAGCCGGTGGTGGAAATGGCCGCGGTCGGCCTTCATCGGGTTCTGGCCGTGGGCGATGCGGCGCAGGAACGCAAAGCAGATATCGAAGATCGGGATGCCGAGGATGAGGAACGGCACGGCGAAGGAGATGATGGCGTACATCTTGAACAGGCCCGTAATGGAGAGCGTGGCCAGAATATAGCCCAGAAACGTCGAGCCGGTGTCACCCATGAAGATCTTCGCGGGGTTCATATTGTACGGGATGAAGCCCAGGCAGGCGCCGAAGAGCGCGCAGAGGATGATGACGATGTTGACCTCCTTGACCATGAGCGCGATCACGATCAAAGACGCCGTGGAGATGGCGGACACGCCGACAGCCAGCCCGTCGAGACCGTCAATGAAGTTGACGGCGTTCGTGATGGCGACGATCCAGATGATCGTGACCGGGATGGACAGCCAGCCAAGGTTCAGATACGTCGCCTCGGAGAAGACGTTCGGGTTCGAGATGAACTGGATCCGGCAGCCGTGCCAGACCGCGACGCCCGCCGCGGCGATCTGCACGAACAGCTTCGGCAGCGCCTTGAGCGCCATGATATCGTCCAGCACGCCTAGGATCACGATCATGATCGCGCCGAGCAGGATGCCCTGCATCTGCCGGTCGATCTCCGCAAAGACGAGCACGGAGAGCAAAAACGCCAGAAAAATGGCCAGACCGCCCATCCGTGGGATCGGCACCTTGTGCATGCGCCGGTTATCCTTCGGCACATCGATCGCGCCGACCTTGCACGCCAGCGTCTTGACCAGCGGCGTCGCCGCAAATGAGACCGCCGCCGCAACGAGCATCGCCAGCAGCATATAAACGACTTGTTTTGTTGTCATAAACAGTTTACCCTCGTAGAGGCCGAAGCCCCCGCATCGGCCCTTTTGCGCCCGCAGGCGCACATAACAAATTTCCGGGCACCGATTCAGCCATCACCAACAATGACGTGCACTTTCGGCAGAAATTCCTTGCTCAGCAAATGGGACGCCGCAGAAGCGCGTCCATCTATAGAGCAGATACGTGATGTCGGTTTTTGAGTCAACAGCGCCCTTTTCTCCCCTATCTTTTCCCGCGCAAGGGAAAAGATAGGGCCGCCGGAGGCGTCGGCAGTCGCAAATTTGATACAACCTCTCAGTCAGCTTCGCTGACAGCTCCCCTGAAAGGGGAGCCTTTTTGTCCGCTGCGGCGGGAACTTTTTTACCGCGCGACGAAGCCGACCTTTTTGTAGACCTTGCGGAGGGTCTTGCTCGCGAGATAGGACGCGCGTTCGGCGCCTTCTTTGTAGATGCTCTCGAGATATGCCTTGTCGGCGAGCAGCTGCTCGGTCTTTTCGCGGATGGGGCGGACGAGCTCCACCACGGCTTCGCCGACAGCGGGCTTGAACACGCCGTAGCCCTGGTCGGCGAACTCCGCCTCGGCCTCGGCGATGGTCTTGCCGGTGGCGGCGCAGTAGATCGTCAGCAGGTTTGAGATGCCGGGCTTGTTGTCCTTATCAAAGCGGACGGCAGTCTCACAGTCGGTCACGGCGCGCTTGAATTTGCGCAGGATATCCTCCGGCTTGTCCATGAGGAAGACGCAGCCGTCGGGGTCGGACTTGGACATCTTGTTTTCGGGGTTGCCGAGGCTCATGA
>ERZ808240.4152-NODE-4152-length-13136-cov-64.251051_pt1 | contig 13136 bp, 11 predicted proteins | sample MGYA00521084_ERZ808240 | MGnify/ENA primary metagenome ERZ808240 (study PRJEB31516, sample SAMN03275571) | gut metagenome | biome: mammalia-associated habitat; material: feces | host: Papio cynocephalus | place: Kenya | collected 2012-08-06 ... | reverse complement strand
TGTTTGTTTTTGTTTGTTTGTTTTTATGTTAACATGTTTGTCTTGTGTATTCACAACACGCGCGTCGCGCATTGCGTCAGGTGCGCCAGGTGCGTTACGTGCGTAACGCGCGTAGAGGGTCGCGACGCGCTTCTGGCAGTAGCCCAGGTCGCGCTGCAGTTGCTCGAGTGTGCTCACCAGCGAATTCTGTTCATGTTCCGTCATCTTTCTTTTCCTTTCTTTCGTTGTTCCGGGGCCGGCGGAATGCAAGCCCCTCTATATATATACTTACCAGCACGAGGCCGTTTACTTTAAGTTTTTTGCATTTTTCTGAAAAAAGTTTTATAAGTTGGCAAAAACGCGAAAAATCGCGAATAACAAACATCGCCGCGGTCGAGAAAAGGCGAAAATCGAGGCGTAGGCGTGGGCAGGAATGGGGGATTAACCGCGTAGGGAATGTAGAAAATGTGGACTGGGGGTGTTTTAGGCAGGATTAACAGGATTCGGTTTTGATGACCGTGTGTCGTCCCAAGGGTAGGGGCGGCAGTCCCCTGCCGCCCGCACGGTATTGGCCGTGGAGAACGGGAAGAGGGGGATGGCCGTGCCCCACCAGCACCCCTCCCGCGAAGGACGCCACACGGGACGACCGCGACGGACGCGACATCCGCGACAGTCCCAGGTGTCCCAGTTGTCCCGGATGTCCCATTTCCCCCCATCCTGTAAATCCTGTCTAAAACCCCTCTCCACGTTCTCCTGATCTCCACGGCCAATAATCGTGCGGTCCGCAGGGGACTGCGGACCCTACCGCCGGCGGGTGCTCACGGACGCCCCCTCTCTACATTTTCTACACGGTTAATTTCGCCCCCCTGACCCCCGATTCCCGACTTTTCCCCCGACCGCGGCAATGTTCATTTTGCCGCGGTTTTCGTGTTTTTTGCCCACTTATAAAACTTTTTTTAAAAAAATGCAAAAAACTTAAAGTAAACAGCCTCGTGCTGGTAAGTATATATATGGGGGGACGTGATGTTTCTCTACGGGAAGCGGGAGTCCGCGGAACGTTTCACAGACGAAAGAACCTGAACCAAGAAAGGAACCAAGCAAATGAAGAAGCCCACCCAGATCACGACGGAACAGAAGAAGGACCTCAAGGCCTTGTCACGGACACGGACTGAGGCAAACAAACGCCGGCATTGTTCCGGCGGGACGGCGCAACCGGGTTATGCGACCCGGTATCGCCCTTGCGCCGCACAGGCACCGCCCTCCCGGCGCACGAAAATTTCGACCACGCAAAGGTTTTTCAACCGTGCGGGCCGCAGGGGACTGCGGCCCCTACCGTGGGTTGGGGGGGCATGGTCCGGTGCGTGTGGGGCGTAGGCGTGTTCCGCCGCGCAACATCCCCCTCCAACGGTAGGGGCGGCAGTCCCCTGCCGCCCGCACGGTATTGGCCGGGGAGAACATGGAGAGAGGCGCGTTCTACCCGGTCCTCCTGTCCCGGTCGTCCCGCCGCACGGGCGTGGAGACTGGGGAGTTTCAGACCGGAGGTCAGGCCTCCGGGTTAGGCATGCGGCCGCGGCGGATGACGTAGGCCGCGAAGACGAGCGCGACGAGGAGGGAGAGTCCGATCGAGACGGAGAGGGGAAGTCCACCCGGGATGAGGCCGTGGGGCTGGCCCTTGTCCGCCGAGGTCCAGAGGATGAAGGTGGTCACGACGCTTGTCATGAACATGCCGGGGATGAGCGTCACGAGCGCGGCGCATTTGCGTCCGCCGCGCAGGAGCCAGACGGTGCAGGCCATGAGGGTGGTGGCGGACATCACCTGGTTGCCCCAGGCGAAGTAGTTCCAGATGTGGGCGAAGGTCTCGGCGCTCTTGTCGCTCCAGTGGAGGCAGAGGGAGACGAGGGCGATCAGGGGCAGGCAGACAAGGATGCGCGGCAGAATTTTCTTCTGGGGAATGCCGAGGATTTCCGCCAGGCTCATCCGGGCGCTGCGCAGGCCGGTGTCGCCGCTCGTGACGGCGAGGACCACGATGGCGAAGACCGTCACGCCGCCCATCCAGGGTCCGAGCAGCCAGGTCGTGACGCGCCCGAGGACGTCCGCCGGGGCGAGGTAGAGGGTGGCGGGGTCCTTGTTGTACATGGCCAGCGCCGCGGCGGCCCAGATCATGGCGATGACGCCTTCGGCGATCATCATGCCGTAGTAGGTCGTGCGCGCCTCGCGTTCGCTGCGCATGGTGCGCGCCACGATGGGGCTCTGGGTCGCGTGGAAGCCGCTGATGATGCCGCAGGCGATGGTGACGAAGAGGAGCGGGAAGAGCGGGCTGCGTCCGCCGGCGTCGAAGACTTCCGCGCGGTACTTCAGGAAGGCGGGGCTTTCCTGGAGGAGTTCGGGCGACTGGACGCCCACGACGACCAGGGCCACACACATGGCAAGCGAACCGACGATGAGAAGTCCGCCGAAGTAGGGGTAGATTGCGCCGATGATCTTGTCGACGGGGAAGAGCGTGGCGACGATGTAGTAGACGAAGATGGCGACCGCCATGGCGGTGAAAAGCGGCACCGACGGGAACACCGTGCGGTCGATGAGACTGGCGGGGATGTTGATGAAGACGGCCACCATCAGGATCAGAAGGAAGATGAGCGCCACGGAGAACACCGCCGCATAGACCTTGCCCAGCAAGGTAGCGACAATCGTCGGCAGGTTCGCGCCCTTCATGCGCAGAGAGATGAACCCGCTGACGAAATCGTGCACCGCGCCCATGAAGACGCAACCGACGGGGATGATCAGCAGGGCGACCTTGCCGAACTTGATGCCCGCGATCACGCCGATGACCGGCCCGACGCCGGCGATGTTCAGCAGCTGGATGAGCATGTTCTTCCACTTCGGCAGCGGGACGTAATCGACGCCGTCGGCCTGGGCGAGGGCCGGGGTGGGACGGTCGTCCGGGCGCAGGATGCGCTCGACGAAACGGCCGTAGATGAAATAGCCGAGGATCAGAAAGATCAGTCCGCCAATAAACCAGCTCATGGAATGTCCTTTGTGTTATTTGGATTTCAATATTCAGATTTCAATCGCTTGCGACGAAAGAGGATTCGCCTCCAGGGCCGCGACGACCTTGAGGGCCTGGACGGTCTCGGCCACGTCGTGCACGCGCACGACCTGCGCGCCGTGGAAGGCGCACCAGACGGCGAGGCCCAGATTGCCGCCGAGGTTCTTGCCGGTCCGCTTCTCGCCGGTGAGTTTCTTGACGAGGCGCTTGCGGCTGGCGCCCACGAGGACGCGTCCGCGGCGCGCGAAGGCCGGAATCCGGTGCAGGAGCGCCACATCCTCCTCGCGCGTTGTGCCGAAGCCGATCATGGGGTCGAGGTAGAGGCGGTCCCTGTAGGGCGCGAGATCGAGCCGCGCATCGTCGAGGCAGGTCCACGGCAGGACGAGTTCGGCCCGGGGATGGCGATCGAGGAGCGCAAGCATCGCGGGCACCGGCTCCGGGTAGACGCAATTCAGGATCGTGGCACCGCAGTCGAGCGCGAACGCCGCGGTCTCGGGGTGGTAGGTATCCACCGAAACGGGCACCGGCGACGTGGACGCGAAGGGCTCGAGAACGGGGCGCAGGCGCTCGATTTCGCGTTCCGCCGTCAGGGGCGTCGCGCCGGGGCGGGTGGATTCCGCGCCGAAGTCCAGGATCGCCGCGCCTTCGGCGACCGCGTTGTGCGCACGGCGGAGGGCTTCTTCGGGGCGATAGTAGAGTCCACCGTCCGAGAACGAGTCGGGCGTGACGTTCACAATGGCCATGACGTTGCAGATCATGTCTGTTCGAATTCCTTCAGGATGGAGTAGATTTCGTCGAGCGTGCGCACCGCGTTGAGGCGCGCGCGCAATTTCGCCGCACCGGGGCGGCCGTTGAAATAGCGGAAAAGGTGGGTATGCATCTTGATCGCGGCGTAACCGTCGAGGCGCGGCAGGGGTTCCGCGGGGAAATGCTCCACGAGCTGCCGGTGGAAGGCGAGAATGAGCTCGAGGTGGCGCCGGGCGCGCGTCGCCGGGTCCGGCGGGGCGACGGGGAGTCCCTTCAGGCGCGCGAAGATGTCGGGGTCGGGCAAGGCGGCGCGTCCGATCAGGATGCCGGCGACGCCCGTCTGGGCCATCGCCTTCGCGGTGGCGGCGTCGACGACCGAGCCGTTGCCGACGACGGGGATGGACGCGGCCTCAACGACGCGCGCCAGGGTATCGAGGTGGACGGGCCCGCCGTGGCACTGGCTCGTGTAGCGCGCGTGCAGGAGAAGTCCGCGGGCGCCGGCCTTTTCGGCGAGCGAGAGGATCTCGAAGATGCTCGTGTCGCCGGGATGCGGCCCCAGGCGTGTCTTCAGCGTGACGGGCAAGGTCGTGTTCGAAACCATGGCCTCGAGGAGACGCGCAATCTTCGGCGGGTCTTCCATCAGTTTGGAGCCTGCGCCTGCGCGCGTCACCGTCCGCATGGGACAGCCCGCGTTCAGATTGATTTCGGTGAAGCGCCCGAGGTCCGTAATGTACTTCGTCGCGTAGGCGACGTCGCGCGCGTCGGCGCCGAAGATCTGGCACGCGACGGGGCCTTCGCCCGGGAGGAGCTCGAGCAGGCGCCGCGTGGGGGCGTGGCCGTGGGCGAGCGCCGCGGCGCTCACCATCTCGGTATAGGTCGCGTCCGCCCCGCCCTGCCGGCAGAGGAGTCGAAACGGCGCGTCGGTAAAGTCCGCCAAGGGCGCGAGAAGGTAGTTCATTCGGCGGTTTTCCCGGACGCGGGGGTCTGCGCCGGCGCGGGCGGTTTCGCGAACAGCCTGGAAAGGAGCTCGGGGGTCAATACGGGGTCGGAGTACGGTGCGGCGGCGTCCACGACGGCGAAGCTCACGAAACTCGGCGCGCTCCAGCGCGTGCCCTTCCCGCGCGTGTAGACGGCGATGTCCACGTGGTTTGTCGGCGTCATCAGGTCGCGCCGGAGCACAACGCGCGCCGTATCCGTCCCGAGGTGCGTCAGTTGCGCGGCGCGCCGGTCGTCCTGCACGACCGCGAAGCGATACTCCTCGCCGCCCGCGGCGGTGATGATGAACGTCCGCTGGGGTGAATCGATGCGCAGGACGGCGGCCCATGCGCAGGGAGTGGCGTAAGTGAGCTCGGGCCATTCGCCTTCGCCGCCCGTGTCCAGGCCCGAGACGTTCGCGACGAGGGCGACGGGCGGGAGCGCCTCGACGGTCAGCGCCGCGGCGGAAGCCGCCAGGCGGGCGGTGTCGAGTCCGTTCGGCGGGAAAGCGGAGGGATTGGCCTTGGCGGTGAAGTAGTCCTCCGGCCGCGGGGCCGTCTTCAGCGCACCGCGCATCAACATCTGCAGGACCGGCGCCCACAGGCCGCGGCGAACGATTTCCGCGCGGACCGCCGGCTTGAGGGAACGCCAAACGAGAAGCGCCGCCCGCAAATAATATTGATCGGACCAACTGCGGCCCTGCGAGACGAGCCAATAGGGGGTTGTCGAGGCGAAGACGTTGCCGTTCGTGCCCAGCGGCGGATAGTCGAACGCCGCGGGGTAGACCCAGAACTGGTTGGAGAGATAGAACGCCTGCATCAGCGGCAAGCGCCGCGTCTCGCCCGTCATCATCGCGCGCGGCAGGGACCGCCAGAGGGGCCCCACCGTCATCGCACGGCTCGCGTTGCCGATCACCGGGTAGGGATAGGCCGTGTTGGGGAAGTCCAGATCCATGCCGCGCTGGCGGCCGTCCAAGTCGAAGCCAATCGGGGTCAGACCCGGCCAGTTTGTCATCACGAGCGTGGAGTGGCCGCCGTCGCGATTCACATAGAGGAGCCCCGCGTAGGGGAGGGACGAAGGTTCCGCCCATTGCACGAGCGCATTGAAGCAGCCTCGCTCGAAGTCCCACGCCAGATTGGGGGCGCCCAGCACGAGCGGCTTGCCCGCCACGCCGATCGCCGGGGCCACCGCGAGCGGACCCGTGAAGATGGGCCGGTCGCGGATGGAATCGGCATAATCGAGTAGTTCCTTGAAGCGGGGCAATTGCGCAATCTTCTTGAAGTCCGCATCCTTGCGCATCTTTTCGACGTCGCGGAACCCGAGGTCGATCGCCTTTTCAAGTTCGTCCAGCGCGGGGGCCGGGTCTTTGGCGTAGGCGAGCGAACAGGCGAGGTTGTAGTGCCAGATAGGGTCGTCGGGCAGGAGCGCGATGCCCTTCTTGCAGGTTTCCACGCGCGTTTCAATGTCGTTCGTGAGCAAGGCCGAACGAAACCGCTTGCACAGGGCCTCGTGCACGGGCTGGCGCGCGGGATAGTCCCAGACGGTCAGCAGACCGAGGAAAAGCGCACACAGAATATTCATTTGCCGAACCTCATCCAGTTGGGGAGCTTCACCATGCGGGCTTCGCGGCTCTGGTTCGTGGCGAGCGTCTCGGTCGTGCCGATGGATGGCGACTCGAGCGCCGCCAGACGCGTCATGAGCGTCTGCTGGCGCAAAGCCTGCTGCTGGCGCATGGCCTCGTTGCGCTGCCGCTCGGACAGCAGTTCCTGTTCGCGCAGTTGCAGTTTTTCGCGCAATTCCTGCGCCTCGGCGCGCAACTGGGCGACATCCTTGGCGCCTTCGGCCTGGCGCTGGAGTTCGTTCACGCGCCGGTTGAAATCATTCGTCAGTTCCTGGACCTTCATCTCGTAAAGGCGCGCCGATTTCTCGCTCGTCTGGCGGAGCGTCTTGAGTTCTTCGCGCAACTGCGCCGTACGCGGGTCTTCCGGACGGTTCGCGAGTGCGCGCCGGGTCATTTCCTCGATATCCGCCCCGGCGCACTTGAGCAATTCCCGCCGTCGCTGGCCCAGCCGGTCGATGCGCTCTTCCGCACGCCGCTTGAATTCCGCCAGTTCCTTCTTTTCCGCCTCGACGACCGCGTCGATTTCGTTCACCTCGGCGGTCATGAGTCCGTAAACGGCTGCCTGTATATCCGCGATTTCCGCGGCGGTTTCGGGCAGGCGGCGCAGTTCGGCTTCCAGCGCGACGATCTGCTCGTGCATTTTCGCTTCGCGGGAATTGGCTTCGCGCGCCAGCGCCTGCATGCGCTCCGCCTGCTCCTTTTCGCGCGCCGCGGACGCCTGGGCGGCGTTGTCCAGGCGCTGCTGCAAATCCATCGTGTGCCGGCGCTCTTCGGCCAGGAGCCCCTCAAGCTCCTTGACGCGCGTTTCGTCCACGACCTTCTTCTCCACAATGCGCTCGACCGACGCAGGCGGCTCGGCGGGCGCCGCTTCAGCCGACGGGTCCGCGGGCGCGCCATTCTGTCCGGGCGCGGCCGCCATCTCGGGCGCAGGCGCGGCGACAGCCTCCTCGAAGGGCGGGCGCGTTTCAATGAGCGTAGCCGACGCCGGGAGGCGTCCCGAGGCCAAAAGCGCTTCCGCCGCTTTCCTGTTGAAGGGACCGCGCGGCAGACCGTCCCCGAGATCTATCGAAAAGCGCATGTCCAGAAAAGGGACGTCTTCCACGCGCCGCCAGACGATCTGGTCGCTCGAGATCTCTTGTCCCGGCTGGATGCGCCCCATCTGCGCCCACTCGACAAGGCGTTCGCGGGGTTCGGGCCCGAAAGTTTCATCTTGCGTCCGCAAATACCAGGCTTGATCGTTCATTTTTTTCTCCTGCTGAAGATGTTCGCGAGCCCCGAGGGATCCTGCCGGCGCACGACTTGCGCCAATTCGCGCGCCGCGGCCGCTTCAAGCGCCGCGAGACGTGCGCGGTCCACGGAGGGGAAAAGGGCGCCGGAAGGCGGCGGGAATTCGGCATCCGTGGCGGGACTTTCGTCCTCGACGAGCGCCGCACGCGGCGGGGGTTCAACCTCGATGATGCGCTCCACCACCTTCTCGACCGGGACTTCTACGCGCTTCTCCACTATCTTCTCGACCACCTTCTCGACGACGATTGGCTCGGGGTCTTTGTCTATCGGCAGGAAGTGGCGGCGATAGATATTCGCCTGCGGGGGGATTTCGCCGGCCGCGGCGAGACGCGACACGACGGCGCGGTTGAAGGGACCGAAGAACTTGCCCGGTTCCGCCTCGACGACCCAATGCATCTCCAGCTCGGGCATCAACTGCGCGGGAATCCACTGGCGCCTGTCGCGCGACACGAAACCGGACGGGTCGACACGCCCTTCTCGCGACCACTCTTTCAAGGTCTCGCGGTCCGCCGGACCATACACCTTACCATCCGCTGAACGGACATACCATTCTTTTTCTGCGTTCATCGTCTAATATTATAGCAAAACCAGGCGTGTTTTGGTATAATCTAAGACATGGAAATTTCACCGTTCTTTTCGCGCACCGAGCGGATGCTGGGGCCGGGGCTGATGAAGCGGCTCGCATCGACGCGCGTGGCCCTTTTCGGCACGGGCGGCGTGGGCAGCTGGTGCGCTGAAGCTCTTGTGCGCACCGGCATCGGGCATCTCATGCTCGTGGATTCCGACTGCGTCGCACCGTCCAACATCAACCGGCAATCAATGGCCACCATGCAGACGCTGGGCAGGCCCAAGGTGGAGGTTCTCGCCGAACGCCTGCGCACGATCAATCCGGAAGTCGAACTGGACGTGCGGCGCGCGGTCTACGAGGAAGCGACGGCGGCGAGTTTCCATCTGGAGGAATTCGACTATGTCCTCGACGCAATCGACTCGCTCGCCGAAAAAGCCGCGCTGATCCGCCACGCCCTGTCCATTCCGTCCGTCACGCTTTTTGCTTCCATGGGCGCGGCGCTCAAAATGGACCCCGGGCAGATCAAGACGGGGCGTTTCCGCAAAGTCGAGGGAGACGGGCTTGCGCGCGCCCTGCGCACCAAATTCCGCAAGACCGGCGGCATCCCCGCGCGCGATTTCCTGTGCGTGTGGAGCGCGGAGCAGCGCACCAACCGCGGCGAAGAACGCGCCGAGAAGCCGTCCGCCGACAATCCCCGCGATTGGAACGCCAAGAAAGCGCGCGTCAACGGCACGGTCATGCATGCGACGGCCATGTTCGGCCTTGTTCTCGCGAGCCTGGTCATCCGCGACTGCGAAGAGAAATACGAAAGAAGCCTTTCATGAACGTGCTCGTCGATTTTCTCGCCGTCTTTGCCGGGGGCGGCCTCGGGGCGGCTTTGCGCTACGCCCTTTCCCTGCTGGCGAACGGCAACATGTGGGCGACCCTGTCCGTAAACGCCTTGGGGTCCTTCCTGATCGGGTTCTTCGGCGGGTTCGTACACGCGCCGACGGCACGGCTCTTTCTGATGGCGGGGTTTTGCGGCGGGTTCACGACATTCTCGACGTTTGCGAAGGAAAACGTCCTTCTTCTCGCGGAGGGCAACTATGCGCTCTTCGCCCTTTACACGGCGACATCCTGCGCGCTCGCGATCGGCTGCGCCGCGCTGGGAGTTTACCTTTCGCGCTGAGAACCGGACTCTCAGCGCGTCCACACGCACATGCCGACTTCGATGCGCGCGGGGTTGATGATATTGCCGGGAATGACCTTGTTCCGTATGGTGTAGTACGTATCCGGATCGTTCCACTTCTTGCCGACCAATTGGGAGGCGGTCATTTTCTTCGACACGCGCCCCCGCGCCTTGTAGCCGCGCGCCTTCAATTCGGCGATGTTTTTGGGCGGCAGGCGCAACGTAGACGCGCGCGCGGGCTGGGCTTGCGTTTTCGTTTTCTTCTTGGACTGCACGTAGACTCTCCGAGGCGGCGTCTTCGGACGCGCAACGGAAGCCGGATAAACCGACCGCCACGTATCCACATTCCCGTACAGGACTTTCGCCAGGTAAGCGTCGCCGACGACAAGACGCTTGGCGCGCGTATCCGGATCGTAGGCGGGGCGCGACGAAAGCCCCAGGACGCGCCGCACGCTCGGCATGGCGAACAGCATGCCGCACCGCTTGCGTCCGCGATGCTTGCGCTTCTGCCATTTGTTGGGGGCACCATAGGCGACATGGCTGTGGCAAACCACCTTGTCATCGCTCAAATGGTACATGTTCTGCAGTTCGGAGACGAGCTTGGCGACGGCCCGCAGTTGGACGAGGGGCATCGCTTTGTCGTGGTTGCCCACGCATTCGATGCCGATGGAAAACTTGTCCACGTCTTCCTTGCCCCGCCACATGGAACGTCCCGCATGAAACGCTTCGCGGTCGCGGTCGACGATTCGGTAAACCGTCCCCTCTTCCGTGACGCAGAAATGACATTCGCCGCGCTCGGAGAGTTTGTTGAGCGACCCGCGCGCGCCGCCTTCCGTCGTGTGAAGGACGATCAGTTCGGTCGAGGAACGGATGGCGCGCTCGGGGTTGCGCGGGCTCGCGTAGCGGTTGGAGGCGTCTATCGCCTGCGCCGCGGACGCGGCGAAAAGCACGAGAAGCGCCAATCCCCGCGCGAGGCAAAGCCGGTTCTGGACCCGCCGTTCCACGTCCAACCTCTCCCCTCAGCGCAAAAGCACAATCGCGTGCGCAATGATCCCACGGCCCGCGCCGACATCGTCCATTTTCTCGTTTGTCTTCCCCTTGACGGAAATGCAGTCGAGGGGAATGGAAAGCAACTGCGACAGGCGCGCCCGGATCGCGTCGACATGCGGTCTCAGGCGCGGCTTTTCACAGATGACGGTGCAGTCCAGATTCTCCAGTTCATGTCCCGTCGACCGGACTTCCGCCAGGGCCGCGGCGAGCAGGAAGGTCGAATCCGCCCCCGCCCACCGCGGATCGGTATCGGGGAAATGGGACCCGATATCGCCTTGCGCGATAGCCCCGAACAGCGCGTCTATGAGCGCGTGCAGAAGAACGTCCCCGTCCGAATGCGCCTTGAGCCCCGGCGCGTCCGGAATAAGGACGCCGCCCAGCACCAAAGGCTTGGCGGCGTCGAAAACATGCGAATCGTATCCGTACCCGATGCGCATCAGACAAGAGCGAGATCCGCAAGCGTGGCCCGCAGGATCGCGAGATTGGCGTCCGTCGTTTCGCACAAGGGCAGACGGAACGCACGCGTGATCCGTCCCGTCAGCGCAAGCGCCTCTTTCACCATGACCGGATTCGTGTCTATGAACAGGTTGTGGAAAAGCGGATAATAGCGCCGATGCAGATCCCGGGCCGAGGCGAAGTCTCCGGCCAGCGCCAGACGCACCAGGTCGCCCATTTCCTTCGGGATGATGTTCGACGCCACCGAAATGACGCCCTGCGCGCCCACCGAGATCATGGGAAGCGTAAGGGAATCGTCGCCCGACAGGACGGCGAAATCCGGAACCAGGTTCTTGATGGCCGACACGCGTTCGACGGAACCCGCCGCTTCCTTTATCGCCACGATGTTGGGGTGCTTGGCCAGACGCGCCACGACGTCCAGGGGAATTTCCTTCCCCGCGCGCCCCGGCACGTTGTACAGCACGACCGGCAGGCCGAGATCGGCGACCGTCATGAAATGGCGGTAGAGACCTTCCGAATTGGGCTTGTTGTAGTAGGGCGTCACCTGCAGACACGCGTCCGCACCGCCCATCGCGATGACGGCTTCCGTCAACGAGACGGCTTCCGCCGTGGAATTGGCGCCCGTCCCCGCCACGATGCGGCATTTGCCGGCGGCGAATTCAATCGTCTTTTCGATGACCTTGTGGTGTTCCTCATGCGTCAAGGTCGGCGATTCGCCGCTCGTGCCGACCGAACAGATGCCCTCGACGCCCGCGGCGGTCTGCCGCGCGACAAGCGCCTGCAACGCACCGTAGTCCACCGCCCCCTGCGCGGTGAACGGCGTCACAAGCGCCGTAATCGTGCCTTTGAGTTCCATGTGCACCATCTCCCTTAAACGCCCACCGTACGATTAGCCGTTCTTCTTCTCGAAGTCCTTCATGAAAGCGACGAGGGCGTCCACGCCGGCCATCGGGAAGGCGTTGTAGATCGTCGCGCGGATGCCGCCGACCGAGCGATGCCCCTTGAGCGAGCTCATGCCGAGCGCCTTGGCCTCCTCCACGAAGCGCTTGTCCAAATCCGCGTTCGGCGTCGTGAACGTCACGTTCATGTTGGAACGGAACTCCGGGAGCGCCGTGCCCTTGTAGAACCCGCTCGCGTCGACGACGTCGTAGATCTTCTTCGCCTTTTCGTCGTTCAGCTTGAAGAGGTTCTCCTTGCCCATCTTCTTCACCCACTTCATCACGAGCCCGAACACGTAGATCGTGAACGTCGGCGGCGTGTTGTAGAGCGAATTGTTGTCCACGTGCGTGCGGTACTGCAGCAGCGTCGGAATCTTCTCGTCGCCCTTCGCGGCCAGCTCCTTCTTGATGGCGACGACCGCCATGCCCGCCGGACCCAGGTTCTTCTGGGCGCCCGCGTAGAAGAGGTCGAACTGCGTATAGTCGCGCGGGCAGCTCAGGATGTCGGACGACATGTCGGCGAAAAGCGGACCTTTCACCGTCGGGATCTTCTTGAGTTGCGCACCCGAAATCGTCTCGTTCGTGCAGATGTGCGTGTAGACGGCGTCCGGCGAAAACTTCCACTCGCCCTCGCGTGGCATACGCGTGGGGATGTCCTTGGCGCAATCGGCGACGACGTTGACCGCCGCGCCGCGGCAAGCGGCGACCTTCACGGCCTCCTTCATCGCCTTGCCGGACCACGTGCCTTCGTTGGCGTAGTCCGCCGTCTGGCCCGCGCCCAGGAAGTTCATCGGAATCATCGCGAACTGCATCGAGCCGCCGCCCTGGATGAAGCAGACCTGGTAATCGTCGCCGATTCCCGTCAACTCTTTGAAATCGGCAATGGCTTCCTCGTGGATCTTGTCATAGTCCTTGCCCCGGTGGGACATCTCCATGACGGACATCCCCGTCCCCTTGTAGTCCACCAGGTCGTTCTGCACCTGCTGAAGCACTTCAAGAGGCAACGTGGCCGGACCGGCCGAAAAATTGTACGCACGCGACATATCAGTATCCTTTCAAAACTTTCACTATATTATATCTTTTATGTTGCTCTTCCGCAAGCCCCCGAAGGCCGAAAAGTTTATCGAAAGCGCACCCTGCCCGAGACGCCCGGGACAGGCCGTTCCGGGGGAGGGCGCGCGCACGCGGCGATTCCCGTGCGGGCGGCAGAACGGGACAGGTAGGACGCCCCCACCATTCTGCATTCTCTGCACGGTTAAACCCGCAAATGGCCGCAGTATCTCGCCTGCGCCCGGCAAATC
>ERZ808240.4151-NODE-4151-length-13138-cov-12.028969_pt1 | contig 13138 bp, 13 predicted proteins | sample MGYA00521084_ERZ808240 | MGnify/ENA primary metagenome ERZ808240 (study PRJEB31516, sample SAMN03275571) | gut metagenome | biome: mammalia-associated habitat; material: feces | host: Papio cynocephalus | place: Kenya | collected 2012-08-06 ... | reverse complement strand
AGATGAGCGAGATCATCGGTATGTCCAACCGTGTCATGGTCATGTGCGATGGCCGTATCACCGGCTTTATCGACGGCAAGGACGCTACCCAGGAGAACATCATGGCTCTGGCGACCCAGTTCGAGACCGCGCCCGAGGCGGCTGCGGCCAATCAGTAAACAAGGAGGCTGTCTATCGTGGAAGCTACCAAGAAAGTAACGGGCAAGTCTGTAAAGAAATGGCTGGGCAACAACGCTATCATCGTCCTGATGCTGGCGGTCTCCCTCATCGTGGGCATCATCCACCCCAACTTCTTTGCACTGGCCAATATCGTCAACCTGTTCAAGAACGTCTCGATCCGTTATATCATCGCTCTGGGCATCTCCGGCTGTCTGATCACCACCGGTAACGACCTGTCCGCAGGCCGTCTGGCTGGTTTTGCAGCCTGCCTGGCCTGCATTTTCGCACAGACCGAGGGCGCAGCCGGCAAGTTCTATCCCAATATGCCCACTCTGCCCACCCCTGTGGTCTTCATCCTCGTCATCGCCATCTGCGCCATCGTTGGTCTGGCCAACGGTCTGGTGGTCAGCTACCTGAAAGTCCAACCCTTCATCGCTACCCTGGGCATGCAGCAGGTGGTCTACGGCATCTGCCTGGTCTACACCGGCGGTACCCCCATCGGCTCCCTGAACAAGGACTTCACCTCTCTGGCCTCCAACACCTTCATCGGTGTGCCCCTGCTGATCTGGATCGCCCTCATCGTGGCTGCCTGCTTCTGGTTCCTGTACAACAAGACCCGTCACGGCAAGTACATGTACGCCATCGGCGGCAACGAGGCTGCTGCTGAGGTGGCCGGCGTCAACGTCGTTGCTACCAAGATCCGCATCTACATCCTGGCTTCCTGCATGTTCGGTCTGGCAGGCTGCCTGCTGGCTGCAAAGTCTGGCGGCGCATCCGTCAACACTGCTCAGGGCTATGAGCTGGACGCTATCGCAGCTTCCACCATCGGCGGCGTTTCCACCACCGGCGGCGTCGGCACTGTCCCCGGCATCCTGGTCGGCGTGCTGGTCTTCGAGCTGATGAAGGTCGCTCTGCAGTTCATGAATGTCAACTCTTCCTACACTTACATCGTTCAGGGCCTTGTCATCATCGTGGCTGTGGCTATCGATATCCGCAAGTATCTGGCTAAGAAGTAAGCTGTAAATGCATCTCCGGGCCGCTCACTCATTGCAGTGGGCGGCCCGGTTTGTTATAATAAAGAAAAAACAGGAGAAAACCATTATGACCGAAAACGAACAGACTGCCCGCGAAGCGGAGCTGGCCCGGCGGGAAGCCGCTCTGGCGGCCCGGGAGGCTCAGCTGGAAAAAGACCAGGCTGACTTTGAAGCAGCCCGTGCAGCGGCCCCGGAGGGCCATAAGAGCCTGCTGAACAACAACGACCCCAACTTCGTCAACCCCAAAGAGAAGATGTACGATAAATTCCCCCTGACGGTGCATCAGCTGGATATCATCATCGGGGTGCTGTTTGCCCTCATCGTTCTGTTCGTCGTGCTGGGCTTTACTCACACCAGTTTCTTCGGGCTGTTCGGCGGCTGAAAAATATGATAATTTCCGGACAGGATGATTGCATTTCACTCTCTGGATGATTATAATGATAAACAGCGTCTGCGTTTGATGGCAGGCGGAGTTTTACAGGGAATAGAGGGAAAGAAATTGGTCATCTATCTGGATATGTATCAGACACTGGCCGCTGCGGTGGTGGTGCTGATGCTGGGCAAGTTCCTGCGGCAGCGCATCCGGCTGCTGGAGCGGTTCTGCATCCCGGCCCCCGTGGTGGGCGGTGTGCTGTTTGCGGTGTTCACCTGCGTATGCTACGTCACCGGTGTGGCAGAGTTCAACTTCGACGACATCCTCAAAGAGGTGTGCATGGTATTCTTCTTCACCTCGGTGGGATTTCAGGCTAACCTCAAGGTGCTGCGGAGCGGCGGCAAGGCAATGTTCCTCTTTCTGGGGCTGGTCATCACCCTTATCGTGAGCCAGAACTTTCTGGCGGTGGGTCTGGCGAAGGCGATGGGACTGGATGCTCTCGTGGGTCTGTGCACCGGCTCGATCCCTATGGTGGGCGGTCACGGCACAGCAGGCGCATTCGGCCCGGTCATGGAGCAGTTCGGCATTCCGGGAGCCACGACCCTCTGCACCGCTGCGGCCACCTATGGCCTGATCGCGGGCAGCGTGATGGGCGGACCGGTGGGCAAGATGCTCATCGAACGCCATGACCTGCTCAAGACCGTTGTGCCTGAGGATGACAGCCTGCTGGTGGAAGATGAGAAGAAGCATGAGCGTCATGTCAGCATGTACCCCTCGGCAGTGTTCCAGCTCATCATCGCCATCGGCATCGGCACTATCATCTCCGACCTGCTGAGCCTCACCGGCCTGACCTTCCCCATCTATATCGGCGCCATGATCGCTGCCGCCTGCATCCGGAATGTGGGTGAGTACAGCGGCCGCTATACCGTCCATATGGGTGAGATCAACGATATCGGCGGCATCAGCCTGTCGCTCTTCCTGGGCATGGCCATGATCACCCTCAAGCTCTGGCAGCTGGCAGAACTGGCCGGGCCGCTGGTCGTCCTGCTGGCCGGTCAGACCCTGCTCATGTTCCTGTTCTCCACGCTGGTGGTCTACAACGTCATGGGCCGGGACTACGATGCAGCTGTCATCTGTGCCGGTGTCTGCGGCTTCGGTATGGGCGCGACCCCCAACGCCATGGCAAATATGCAGGTGGTCTGCGACAAGTATGCTCCCTCGGTGAAGGCATACCTCATCATTCCTCTGGTGGGCAGTCTCTTTGCGGACTTCCTCAATACACTTGCCATCACGATGTTCATCAACTTGGTCTGAAAGGAATCGCTATGTCTATCCTCACTTGGCTGGAAAAACACTGGAAGCGGCATGAGCCGGACCCGCACCCTGCGTATCATTATGACGATACGGCGGTGCCCGAGTACCACACCGGCAAGGTGAAACACCCGCAGGAGGATTCCTGCGAGGAGGAAAGCATCCACTACGACAATGTGGCCATCCCCGAGGTACACCTGCCGCGGAAGAAAAAATAATGGCCTGCTTGACTTTTGAGTGGGAAGAGTATATACCCTAATTGACGATGGTGCTGTAAGATCCGTCTATACTTACAGGCACAAGTGAGAAGCCCCCGGTAGTGTCAGTACCGAGGGGCTTCTGCTTTAGTGCTTACAGTTCTTGCTGAAGTGATTTAGCTTTCTGTCGAGCCACATACAGATGTAGTGAGATGCCACGTCTGTAAGGACAGAGATGACGATGGATGCTGCTCCGTGCATACTTACACCTCCTTCCGTATTAAGCGGATGGAGAAGAAGCAAGAAGAGCTTAAAGCGTACTCAGTATACCGTAGATCCTGACCAGGAACAACAAAAAGGCTGCCGGGGAACCGGCGGCCTTTGCTTTATAAAGTTCAGCTGTTACAGCAGCACATACTTCAGGATGAACAGAACGGTCAGAACATACATCAGGGGGCTGATCTTCTTTTCGGAAGCCTTGCCGGTGACCACGTTGATGATGGTCCAGGAGATGACGCCGATGGCGATGCCCTCAGAGATGCTGTAGGCAGTGGGCATCGCCAGGATGGTCAGGAAGGCGGGAATGCCCTCGCTGGGGTCGGAGAAATCGATCTTGAGGGCAGAACCCATCATGTAGAAGCCCACGATGATGAGGGCAGGAGCCGTTGCGAAGGAAGGAATGGTCAGGAACAGGGGACTGAACACCACGGCCAGCAGGAACAGCACACCGGTGGTCATGGAGGTGAGGCCGGTGCGGCCGCCCTCGGTGACGCCGGAGGCGCTCTCGACGAAAGTGGTGGTGGTAGAGGTGCCCAGCACAGCGCCTGCGCAGGTGGCGATGGAGTCAGCCATCAGAGCACCCTTGATGTGAGGCAGTTTGCCGTCTTTGTCCAGCATGTCGGCCTTGGAAGCCACGCCGATGAGGGTGCCCAGAGTGTCGAACAGGTCAACGAAGAGGAAGGAGAACATGACGGCGAAGAAGTTCAGGATGCCCACACCGGAGAAATCGGTCTTGAACACCTGACCGAAGGTCTTGCCCAGTGCAGAGAAGTCGAAGCTGACGAAGCTGGTGGGGATAACGGAGTACATACCGGCGTCGGGGTTGGGCACATAGATGCCGGCCACTTCACAGAGGATGCCCAGCACCCAGGTGATGACGATGCCGTAGAGGATGCCGCCTTTGACGTTCTTCACCAGCAGGATGGCGGTGATGACCACGCCCAGCAGAGCCAGGATGGCACCCACGCCCACAGAGGAGAAGGTGTCGCCCTTGAAGTGCTGATAGGTGACGAGGGTGGAGTCGCTGTTGACGATGAGCTTGGCATTCTGCAGACCGACGAAAGCCACGAACAGGCCGATGCCCACGCTGACAGCGCTCTTGAGGGTCATGGGGATGGCGTTGAAGATGCCCTCACGCACATTGGTCAGGCTCAGCACGATGAAGATGATGCCTTCCACAAAGACGGCCATCAGGGCCAGCTGCCAGCTGTAGCCCATGGTGAGGACGACAGTGTAGGAGAAGTAGGCGTTCAGGCCCATGCCGGGAGCCAGAGCAAAGGGATAGTTTGCCAGCAGAGCCATGAGGGCGGTGCCGACGAAGGAAGCCAGCGAGGTGGCAATGAGGACTGCGTTGGCATCCATGCCCGAAGCGGAAAGGATGCTGGGGTTGACCGCAAGGATGTAGGCCATGGTCATGAAGGTGGTGATACCTGCCATGATCTCGGTCCGGACATCGGTGTGGTTCTCTTTCAGGTGAAAGACTTTTTCTAACATGAAAGTTCCTCCTGTTTGTGTGAGTAGCTCCCGTCAGCCGCGCGCCGACGGAAAAGAACAGATTCCATTCTAGCACGTTGCGGCGGGGGTTGTCCATCGGAAAAATACAAAAAATTCACATTTTTGCAAAATTTGTCGAATGAGTATGACTATAGCGGATGGAACCTGCCATATGACAGGGGGGATTTGCCGGATGGTTTTATCGCAAGTCAAAAGATTCGTGCAACATCAAAACAGCATATTTGCGATATGCAATTCAACGTTGTTGCTGTTGCATTAAAAAGTTGAATTGCTATAATATCAGTTCCGGTTGCTTTCCGGGTAGGTGGCCGCGCACGCGAAAGTGGCGTTTCAGCCGGTATCTATCTCTCGGAGGCGGGGCGGAGGGCGGTTCACTGCCCGGCGGCTCAATCGCAAACTTGTTTTGCGATAGCCGACAGGGAACTGCCGGACAGCCCCAGCCGAGAAGATGCAGCTCCGGGCCTCCTGCTCTGGGATTTCCCGACGGGCTAAGAGCCGCCTCGCCGGAAAACCCCAGAGCAGGAGGTGAGAGCCTCCACCTACACCAAATAAGACGGCCTATACAGAACGCAAAAACAGCGTGCATACGATGAAAAAACGTGAAAAAATGAAGAATTAAAAAACCATAATATTCCAGAAAATTATTGGGAGTCGTTGACAAGATTTTTTTCGGGTGTTATAATAAGAACAGCAAAATCGGTTCGGCAATACAGGAGCGGCGTCAACCACTTGTCAGGAGTGAAGTGATACCGCAGCTGAATTGGACTGGACTGGCAAGTAATATGGAATCGGTTTTGGCAAACCTGGTGCGAATCAGGGACGCAAAGTTAGGAGCCTTCTGCTTAAAATTTCCTGCAAGCAGAAGGTAGTTCGGCTGCAAGGAGCTTCCCCTAGAGATAGGGGAAGCTTTTTGCGGTCTTTTTTTGTGTCTCCGGTCTGCACCTTTTGTCTGCCAAAGGAAAGGGAAGCATGACAGTTAAGGAATGTTACAGCCAGATGGGCAGCGACTATAACAATGTCCTGAGCCGTTTGTACGATGAGGCCATGATCGAGCGCCTGCTGAGCAAGTTTGTTACCGACCCCAGCTTTGCCGCGCTGGAAAAAGCCATGGCAGAGGGCGACGCACAAGGGGCGTTTTGTGCGGCCCATAACCTCAGAGGGGTCTGCCAGAGTCTGGAGTTCACCCGGCTCTATGTGCCACTCGACGTTATCACCAGAGCTCTGCGCGGCGGTGATATGACCGCCGCAGCTGCTGCGATGCCTCAGGCACGGCAGGAGTACGAAACGACAGTCCGCGCCATCCGCGGCTGCGTGGAAAACTGAATCTGTACTACAAAAACCGGGAAGCCGCAGCGATGCAGTCTCCCGGTTTTTGTCTTCCTGTTTCCGCCGCCAAAATACAGGCAGCAGTCACTTCGAGGCGGTTCTCATCCACCCGACATTGTGGCTCCAGCGCGTATGCAAAAGAAAACCGCCAGTGTATTTCTACACTGGCGGTTTTTTATGGGCGCGGGTGGATTCGAACCACCGAAGCTGAAAGCAGCAGATTTACAGTCTGTCCCCATTGGCCACTCGGGAACACGCCCATATACAGTTTTGATGCAGTCGTGGACTGCCTGTATATATTACCACTTGGCGGCGTGTTTGTCAACAGTTTTTTGCGGCTTTTTTGGTGTGAGATGCTGAAAAAGGGGGCGACCCTCCGGGAAGATACCAAGGGGGGACGTGACGCTGCATCTCATCGGCTGAGGCAGTCCGGCAGTTCCCTGCCAGCTATCGGAGCCGCTCGGCAGGAAACCACCCTCCGCTCAGCCTCCTTTACTCTCTCGGTCTTCCGTAGTGGTGCACCTTTTTGGAGGGGCGGCTGCTGCGCCGGGTGGTGAGCATCAGCCATGCCACATAAATGATGGCCGTGATGCCGCTGACGACGAGAACGACTTTCAGATAAAGACTGCCAAAGAACTCCTGCAGCTTTGCAAACGTATAAAGCAGGTCGTTCCGGCTCACATCCTGCCCGGCGATGAGGTTCACCAGACCGATGGTCTCACCTGCCAGCTTGAGCTCTACGGTGCCTACCACATCGCCCTGCTGGATGGGGGCGCAGACGTAATCGGGCAGATGGAAATATTTCTGGGTGACGCTGCCATCGCCGGTGGAGGGGAGCAGGGTCATCATGCTGTTGTCGGGGTAGAGTTTGAGGGTGTCGGTATCGGAAGAGTATTTCACCGGAATCTCCGCAAGGGCAAGGTCGGTGTCCAGCGCAGGCTGGATGGAGAAATTCTCAAATACCCAGTCGATGAGTCGGGTGGTCTCGTAGAGAGCCGGGCGGCGGTTGGCGTAGCCGTAGGTGTCGCAGGTGTCGGGGCTCTGCATGATGCAGAAGATATAGGTGGCCCCATCCTGATTGGCCCAGGAAACATAGCTCTGGTCGCCGTGGTCGTTGCGGTAGGCCATCACGTCGCACATGCCGCCCTGCATGGATTTGCGGTAGAAACTGCCGCCGCTGGTCCGGTTAAGGGCCACATTCTGGCTGATGAGGACGAAACTCTTGGCGTGCCGCTCTTTGGCGGGCATAGTGAAGGTGGGGGCTGCCGAGATCTCCTTGAAAGCATCGAAGCTCATGAGATACCGCAGGATAAGGTACATATCCACGGCCGTGGTCACATTGCCCTTGTCCAGACCGCAGGCATCTGTCCAGGTGCTGTTCGTGGTGCCGATGCGCTGGGAAAGGGTGTTCATCTGACTCACCCAGCCGGTAAGGTCGCCGCCGGAAAGGCTGTAGGCCAGACCCATAGCCGCCTCGTTGGCGTTCCGGGTGAGCATGGCATAGACCGCTTCCCGATAGGTGAAGGTCTCGCCGGAGCGCATATCGGCGTTGTCGGAGTTGTGGACATAATCCGAGATGGCAAAAGGCATCTGGAAGGTGCTGTCCAGCTGGTCGGCATAGTTTGTCAGCAGCAGGGCGATGGTCATATACTTGGTCAAGCCCCCGGCGGGCACCTGACGCTGGCTGTCTTTTTCGTAGACGATGATGTTGGTGTCGGTGTTAACGATGTAGGCGCTCTTTGCCTGCACCTCGTAGGAGAGGCTGGGGTCGAAGAGGGCCGATGCCGGGGCGCAGAAGCAGCTCAGCAGGAGCACAAGGCTCAGAACAAGGGTGACGATACGTTTCATGTGGACATTTTCCTCAAAAAGCGATATATTTATACAGTATCGGACAGAGTCCGTCAGGACAGAGAACAGGCTCACGAAGGGCCTTATACTTTATAATAACAGGTTTGCCGGGGCGTGACAAGGCTTTTGGATGCATTTCACACCCGGCAGGGGGAGGCAGAGAATGGTATATCTTACGGGGGACACCCACGGCGAGCTGGACCGCTTCAAGGAGGGCCCTCTGCGCAAGGCAGGCAAGGGAGATACAGTCATCGTGCTGGGAGATTTCGGCTTCGTCTGGGACGGCAGCAAGGCAGAGAAAAAGAAGCTGGACTGGCTGCGCAGGCGGCCCTATACCCTGCTGTTCCTCGATGGCAGTCATGAGAATTACGACCTTCTGGCCGAATATCCCAATCTGGAGCGGTTCGGCGGGCGGGTGCAGTCGCTGGGCGGCGAGGTATACCACGTCTGCCGGGGCAGTGTGCTGGAGCTGGAAGGGAAAAAATACCTCTGCTTCGGTGGTGCCGAGAGTCAGGACAAGGAAGACCGGGAGCCCCACATCAACTGGTGGCCTCAGGAGATGCCCTCCGATGAGGAATACGCCCGCTGTGAGCAGGCGATGGAGGAAAACAACTGGCAGGTAGATTATGTGCTGACCCACGACGCCCCAAGCAAGTTTCTGGATTTCAGCGTACTGGCCGCAGGGGAAAACAATCGGCTCCACCTCTTTCTGGATAAGCTCGTGATGAAAGTCAGCTACGAAAAGTGGTTCTTCGGCTGCTACCACCGGGATATCCAGCTCTCTACCAAGAGCCGGTGCCTTTTCTGCGATGTGGTGAGCATCGGGGAGAAGAAAAAGTGGTGGCAGAGAAAGCCAAAGGCATAAAGAACGAAAAATCTTGACATTTTCCGGATTTGGGATATACTGAAAGCATGAAGGAAAGAGTTATCCATTAAGGCTCACCAGAAGAAAAAAACCTCCCAGAGTTGCAGCTCTAAGAGGGGGTCTTCTTTATTTAGTGCTTACGGTCATGAAACCATCCGTCAAGCCACTTGCAGATGTAATTGGCCACTATGCCTGCTGCGACGGACAGAATGAAGGAAAAAATATGATCCATTAGGCTTACCTCCCTTCCCAGAAAATGGGCGGAGATTGACCGCAGACTTATTATATCACAGCTTTTGACAAAAAGATACAAACGAAGTACAAAAGCACCCATGGCGCATTTACATTTGCGCTATGGGTGCTTTTTCTGCTTTCAGTTCATCGCGCCCGCTTTTTCAAACATCTGCTCCACCTGCCGGGCCAGAAGTTCGTGCTCCGGGCGGGAAAGAAGAGGGTCTTCGGCCAGCATGGCCACGGCCTCGCTCTGGGCAGCATGGAGGGTGCGGGTGTCGTTCATCAGGTCGGCGATCTGCAGAGTGGGCAGACCGTGCTGGCGGCTCCCGAAAAAGTCACCGGGGCCGCGGGTCTCGAGGTCGTACTGTGCCACGGCAAAGCCGTCGGAAGTAGAGCAGAGGAATTTCAGCCGTTTCTGCACGGACTCGGAAGCGTTGTCGCTGACAAGGAAACACCAGCTCTCTGCCGCGCCGCGGCCTACCCGGCCCCGCAGCTGATGCAGGGCACTCAGACCGTACCGCTCGGCGTTCTCGATGACCATGACGGTGGCGTTGGGCACATCCACGCCCACCTCAATGACGGTGGTGGACACCAGTGCGTCCAGCCGCCCGGCCTTGAAATCGTCCATGACGGCGGCTTTTTCTTTGGGTTTGAGCTTGCCGTGCATCAGGCCCACCCGGCGGTCAGGAAGGTAGGCTTTGGCGATGTCCTCATAGTAGCTCTTGACGGCATTCAGGCCGCTGCCGCCGGCGTCCTCGATGGCAGGACAGACGATATACACCTGCCGTCCGGCATCGATCTCCCGGTCGAGAAAACCATAGAGCGCGCCCCGCTTTTTCCCGGTGATGCACCGGGTCTTGACAGGTTTTCGGCCTGGGGGGAGTTCGTCCAGGATGGAGATGTCCAGGTCGCCGTACATCAGAAGGCCCAACGTCCGGGGAATGGGCGTTGCACTCATCACCAGCAGGTGGGGATTCGCGGCCTTTTCGGCCAGCAGGCCCCGCTGCCGTACGCCGAACCGGTGCTGCTCATCCACCACGGCCAGACCCAGCCGGGCAAACTCTACCCCTTCACTGAGGATGGCGTGGGTGCCCACGATGAGGTCGGCTTCGTCGTCCCGGATGGCGGCCAGCGTGGTGCGCCGCTGGGCGGCTTTCATTCCGCCGGTGAGCAGGGCTACTCGCATCCCGAAGGGGGAGAGCAGGCGGTTGAGGTTCTCAGCGTGCTGGCTGGCCAGGATCTCGGTGGGGGCCAGCAGTGCCGCCTGATATCCGGCCCGGATGCAGGCCCAGATGGCCGCAGCGGCGACCAGCGTCTTGCCGCTGCCCACATCGCCCTGCAGCAGCCGGTTCATGGAAGTCTCGCCTGCCATGTCGGTCAGGATCTCTTCCACGGCCCGGCGCTGGGCGCCGGTAGGGGAGAAGGGCAGTGACTCCCAGAAAGGGGAGGCATCCGCTTTCTGCATGGGTGCACCGGTGGCGGCTGCGCCGTGGTTCTTCATCCGGCCAATGCCCAGCTGCAAGACCAGCAGCTCTTCATAAATGAGCCGCCGCCGGGCGGCAAAGGCTTCCTCTTCGGTGGCCGGGCGGTGGATGGCCCGCACGGCGTCGGCCTTGGAGAGCAGGCGGTATTTTTTCAGCATCTCCGGGGGCAGCGGGTCGGGCAGCAGTTCCGCATGGGGCAGCAGCTGCCGCACACATTTGGCAATGGCACTGCTGGTCAGTCCCTCCGTCTGGGGGTAGACGGCCTCAAACGGTGAAGCCTTTACCTGCATCTCGGTGCGCACCTGAGGGTTGACCATCTGGCGGCGGAGCATCCCGCCGGTCACGATGCCCTGAAAATAGTATTCCTGCCCCAGCTCCAGTTTCTGGGCCGCATAGGGATTATTGAACCAGGTGATCTCGAGACTGGATACGTCATCCCCGGCGGTGATGCGCTCCATCCGACGCCCGCCGGGCAGGATGCGTCCGCCCGGCTTGGCAAACACCTCGGCCTTTACGACACACTCGGTATCGGCAGGGGCTTCCGCGATGGAATAGGGTTTGGAAAAGTCCAGATACCGGCGGGGATAATGGCAGAGCAGGTCGCTGAGGGTCAGGATGCCCAGCTTCTCGAACCGCTCGGCGGTCTTGGGGCCTACGCCTTTCAGGTAGCGCACCGGAGTATCCGGCGTCAGGGTGGTGTGAAGCTCTGCGGCCATGGCGGGGCCTCCTTTCCGGAATGTGATAGTATGCCCATTGTATCACGGCAGAGAGCAAAAGAAAAGCGCCCCGCCGGGAAGCGGAGCGCAGATTGCAAATTGTTGAAAAATATGCTATGCTGTAAGCATGGGTGGTATTTTCTGCCCTGAAAGGTGCTGTCTGCAAATGCAGGTGGTCAGACTTCCTCCAGGCTTTGCGTCCGGAGGAGGCCAGTTTTTTGTCGTCCTCCGGACGTTCCGAATGAAGCATCATGACGAATGTCTAAAGGAGGAGTCTATATGACGGATCTGAATATTGTACTTGTACTTCTGGGCCTTCTGGCTACGGTGATCATCGGTGTCATTCAGGTGACATGGATGATTGCGAGGGACGTCTTTCGGGACAGACCCGGCACAAAACATAATTCTGACGAATGACAAAGAAAATGACCGCCCCAGACTTCCCAACCTGAGCGGTCATATTTCTGATTGCCGTGGAGGAAGCTGACCATTTTGCTGGACAGCACCTTTCCTGTTTTCATTATAGACAGCCCACGGTAGATTGTCAAGAGTCACACCCTGCTGTCCTTTTTGAACAGCTCTTTGAACCCTTCCCAGAGGGCCACCACCCGGCTGCGGGGAAGGAAATAGTTGACCAGCAGCGCCACGATGACGCCCACGGCGGTGTCGAAGATGCGGTTGAGGGAGTAGCTGACATAGGTCTCGATGGGGGTGCTGAACAGCACGATGCAGAGCACCACTCCGCCGGGCTGGACACCGCCGGGCCAGAAATACTGGCACAGCAGGATGAGCACTACGATGGCCGCACCCAGCAGCAGGGCCAGAAAGACGCTGTGCCCGCCCTGCGGGTAGAACCGCAGATACACCCAGAACACCACAATGGACAGCAGACCGCCGATGAGGGTGCCGAACAGACGGTTGCCGCCGTTTTTAATGGAGTCCTGCATATCGACGCCCATGCCGAAGATGACGCCGATGCAGGCGAAGGCCGGGTTGCGGCCGATGAGACAATAGATGATGGCCACCAGCATGGCGCTAACGGCGGTCTTGATGGTACGCCAGCCCACATGGAGCCGGAAATCCTTGCGCGGGAACTGTGGCATAACTTCCTCCTCTGTTCCTCTATAAGAGCTTCTGTAAAATGATTTCTTTGCCGTTTCTTAGCATAGCACAGCAGGGAGAGGACAGACAAGAGGTTTGGAGTAAGTAGATTATTTAACAAGGCGTGAGGATTGTCCGGCTTTTGCTCAGAAAATGACCGGCGTGATGGAGAAGCCATGTCTCAGCCAGCACCCACCTCCCGAGGCGGGGCGGAGGGTGGTTTCCTGCCGAGCGGCTCAATCGCAAACTTGTTTTGCGATAGCTGGCAGGAAACTGCCGGACAGCCCAGGCCGATAAGATGCAGTGTACAGTTTTCGGCTTTCCAATTCAATGTTCAGAAACAATAAAAAATCCCGGATGCCTCAGCACCCGGGAATCTTTTGGAGGTGACGACCAGATTTGAACTGGTGGATGAGGGTTTTGCAGACCCTTGCCTTACCACTTGGCCACGTCACCATATAGGGAGTGATGATTACCACTCCTGTTGGAGCGGCCGACGAGGCTCGAACTCGCTACCTCCACCTTGGCAAGGTGGCGCTCTACCAGATGAGCTACGGCCGCATATTTGGTGCATTTATCCCTGCACCCATCATTTGATGATGCCCTGAGAACAAGTCTCAAAGTAGGTAGAAGCTTTCGCTTCAAATGTGGCGACCCGGATCGGGCTCGAACCGACGACCCCCAGCGTGACAGGCT
>ERZ808240.4150-NODE-4150-length-13138-cov-38.190170_pt1 | contig 13138 bp, 9 predicted proteins | sample MGYA00521084_ERZ808240 | MGnify/ENA primary metagenome ERZ808240 (study PRJEB31516, sample SAMN03275571) | gut metagenome | biome: mammalia-associated habitat; material: feces | host: Papio cynocephalus | place: Kenya | collected 2012-08-06 ... | reverse complement strand
GTCGCCGGACATTTGTCCAGAAAAGCTTCCGTATACGGATCTTCCGCATTTAACACGCAATAATCTTCCCTGGTCTGGTTCTTTGTAATGTCCTGCTTTGCCTTCACATAATTTTCCATCGTATGATGTCTGTTCAGATGATCCGGTGTGATATTCAGGATCGCGCTGACACGCGGCCGGAATGTATGTATCGTTTCCAGCTGGAAGGATGAAATTTCTGCAACGGTAACAGAATCTGTATCTGTCTTTTCCGCTTCCAGCGTATAAGGATTTCCGATATTGCCGACCACAAATGTTTTTTTGCCGGTCGCTTTCATGATCTCGCCGAGCAGTGTCGTTGTCGTTGTCTTACCGTTTGTTCCTGTAATGGCAAGCACTGTTCCCTTTTCCTGCTCAAAGGCAAGCTCGATCTCTCCCGAAATCGGAAGTCCTCTGTCTCGCAGATCATTTACGAATTCTGTATCTGTCGGAACCCCCGGGCTTAATACGACACCGGAAAGCGACTGTTTTTCTTCTTCCGTCAGGTCGCCGAGTACGATCTCAACCTGCTTCTTTTCTGCTTCGGAAAGAGAAAGTCTTCCAAGTATCTCATCCTTTTTCAGTTCTGCATTGCTGTCAAACAGTACCGGCTGTTTTCCTGTCCTTACCAGAAGCTGTGTAGCGGCAATGCCGCTTTTCCCGGTACCTACCACAAGTACTTTTTCTTTTTCCATATTATCTCATTCCTTTCTATAGCCGTTACATCGCCAGTAAACCAACCAGACACAGGATTGCAGTGATAATGGAAAATACCGCTACCACCTTTGTTTCTCTCCAGCCACACATTTCAAAATGATGGTGGATCGGAGCCATTTTAAAAATCCGTTTTCCATGTGTCAGTTTAAAGTAAGATACCTGCAGCATAACAGATACCACTTCTGCCAGATAAACAAATCCTACGATCAGGATAAACAACGGCATCTGCATCATATAGGCGCAGGCTGCCACAAAACCGCCGAGTGCCAGGGAGCCTGTATCTCCCATAAACACACTTGCCGGGTAACCGTTAAACAACAAAAAGCCCAAAAGCGCACCAAGCGTTGCACAGGTGATCGGTTCGATCCCGCTGCCAAGTCCTAAAGCTACCACGGTAAAGAAAGTAGCAACCAGACTTGTCACACTTGTTGCCAGTCCGTCCAGTCCGTCTGTAAAATTCGTACCGTTGACGGTTCCGATCACAACGATAAACAAAAGGATCACATTGCCTACGGTTCCAAAGTCGAGATATTTACCCGGTGCAAACGGAATCCGCATGGCAAGACTGATGGAAGATTTTGTTGTGATGTAGTATGCAAAAATTGCAGTCACAACGATCTGCAGTGCCATCTTCTGCCATGCACGAAGTCCCATGGAACGCTTCAGCACGACTTTAATATAATCGTCCGCTAACCCGATCAGTCCGAAACCGAGTGTCAGAAACAGGATCGGAATGATCTGTGGATTACTCTTTACATAAAACATGGAAGTGACAGTGATCGAGAGCAGGATGATAATACCGCCCATTGTCGGTGTTCCGTTTTTCTGCAGATGTGTTTTCGGTCCTTCGTCACGGACAGTCTGCCCCACCTTCAGTTTCCTTAAAAACGGGATCACAACTGGTCCCAGTAAAGCACTGATGCAAAATGCGATGATAGCCGGTATTACAATAGTATAGTTCATGATGATTCCCTTTCTGTATTTTCCCTGCCCTTTTCTATATTCAGGTAAGGCAGTATATTTTCATAAAGCTTTCTGCAGACTGGTGCTGCAATGGTTCCGCCATAGTATACACCCTTTGGGGCCTGTATGACAACCAGCGTTATGATCTGCGGATCAGATGCCGGTGCAAAACCGACAAAAGAAGAAATATAACGTCCGGTTCCACGTGGCAGCGTCTGGCTTGTTGCGGTCTTTCCACCGATCTCATAGCCCTCCACCTGTCCGTTCCTGCCACCGCCTTCCGATACAACCTTTTCCAGTATCTCCCGCATTGTCTGCGAGGTTTCTGCTGAAACGATTCCCTTTTTCACAGGATATTGCAGCTGTTCTTTCTTTCCGTTCTCATCAATGACCGTTTTCCCGAAATGTGGTGTAATTCTGTTTCCGCCATTGATAATAGATGAGAAGGTTGTCAGAAGCTGCATCGGCGTAACCTGAAAAGACTGTCCGAAGGACATGGTTGCCAGCTCTACCAGACCGATATCTTCTTTTTTGTGCATGATCGTTCCTGCCTCACCGGGCAGGTCAACACCTGTCTTTTGCAGGAGACCGAATTTTTCAAAATAATCATAATATTTCTCCGGTCCAAGCCGCAGCCCGACAGCAACAAAAACCGGGTTGCAGGAATTCATGGTCGCCTGCACAAAATTTTCACTTCCATGTCCTGTTACCTTATGGCAACGGATCCTGCGATCCTCTACAATACAAAAACCGGGGCAGTGAAACGTATCTGCCGGTGTGACCACACCTTCCTCCAGTCCCGCCGCTGCAGTAATGACTTTGAAGGTCGATCCCGGTTCATATGTGTCATTGATACAATTATTACGCCACATCCGGTTTCTCTCATCCTGCAGATTGTCTGTCAGCTTTTCGCCCCGCAGGCTGATAAATTCATCTGTCAGATCATAGGGCGCATTCAGATCAAATTCCGGTACATTGACACAGGCGTAGATTTCTCCGTTCTGCGGATTCATACAGAGAATGGAAACGCCCTCCGCTTCCTTGGCAAGCATTGCCTGCGTTGCCAGCATGGTCGCATATGCCTGGATATTCCGATCCAGTGTCAGCTGTAAGGTATGCCCTTTGACCGGCTCCTTTCTGCTTTCTCCCTGTGCATCTATTTCAACGCCTCTGGCATCCGTGATCGTGTAAATGGTGCCATCCTGCCCGGACAGCGCATCATCGTACTTTACTTCCAGTCCGATGATCCCCTGATTGTCAGCGCCGGTAAAGCCCAGCACCTTACTTGCCAGTGTATCATACGGATAATACCGTTTATAATCTTCATCCACCTTTACACCGTCAAGATCCGCTTTCCGGATCCTGTCTCCGGTTTCTTTGTCCACATTACTTTTGATCCTTTCAATGGAGGAAACCTTCTCCACCCTTTTCCGGACTGTTTCCTCATCCATGGAAAGTTCCCTGCAGAGCAGCCCGATCACCGCCTCCGGATCCTTGATCTGTGAATGGATCACAGATACTGTACAGACTGTTTTATTCGCTGCAAGCACCGTTCCGTTCCTGTCCCAGATCTCACCTCTTGCCGCTTTGATACTGCGTTCCCTTTCATGCAGCGTAAGTGCCTTCTGTGTATAGTAAGCCGACTGAAACACCATCAGATAAGTCAGCCTGCCCGCCAGAAGCAGCATACAGAAGCATACCCCCAGGAACAAAATGAGTACCTTTTTTCTGTGAAAAGTTTTATATCCGCGCATACAGGCTCCAAAGCTGTCTCTTATCATAGCTTATTAGCTGCTTCTGCCAGATATGCATAGCGGCTTAAAATCCGGCGTCAGTGCCTATTTCTGTTGTACCGTCCTCTGTTTCGTCCTGTGGCTTATTTTCCACACCGGTAAGCCCATCCAGATCTGAACTCTTTGGATCAACCGGCTCAAAAGTATTTGGATCAAGCTGTTGTCCGGAATTCGGATCAATAACATTTCCTGTCTGCGGATCTATCTGGTACGTTACCTCCGGATCTCCGCCTTCTGTACCCTCTCCACTATTCTGTCCGTCTGTATTTTCGCCATCACCGCTATTTTCATCGGAAGAAGTGTCTTCTGTGTCAGCACCCGGTAAGATATGCAGCTTCTGAAGCTGTTCTATATCTTCCCCGGAAAGCTCTTCCGTACGGAATACATTCAGATACGGTAAGATCTCTGTAAAAATATTTTTTGCAACTTCCTGTGCAAAGGTTGAATGTGGCTGTGATTCTACATTTGGCTCATCAATGACAACATATACCACAACCTGCGGATCATCCACCGGCGCAAATCCCATGAAAGAAACAACATAGTTTCCGTTACCACGCGGCTGTTTTTCGGCAGTACCCGTTTTACCTCCGATCAGATACCCCGCCGGTACGGCTGCTGAACCTGTACCCTCTGTACATACATTTGCCAGATAAGTCTTCATCTTATCGGATGTTGTGGAAGAGATCACCTGCTTGAGCATACGCGGTTCCACTTTTTCCACTGTTGTATCATCCGCACTCTTGATCTCCGTCACAACATGTGGCTGATAATATTTACCGCCGTTGATAATAGAAGAAAAAGCTGCTGCCATCTGGATCATTGTCACATTGTAGCCCTGTCCGAAGGTCGAGATCGCAAGGTCGGAAGCCACCATATCATCCACATTGTAAACAAGTGTGTTGGTTCTTGCCTCACCGGACAGATCAATATTGGTTTTCAGTCCGATATTAAAATTATACAGATATTTCATCAGTGTTTCTTTGCCCATCTGCTCTCCCATATGCATTAAGGCTACGTTACATGACTGCTCCAGCGCCTGTGAAACAGTGACAACACCATGGCCGATATGCTTATGGCATTTGATCGGATGACCACTGACTTCCAGCACACCATTACATACATACGTTTCGTTTCCGGTCAGCTTTCCGGAATCAAGTCCCGCTGCGACAGTCATTGCTTTTGCAACAGATCCCGGCTCGTACGTATCGGAAATACAGTAATTTCTCCAGAGTCTGTTCAACGCATCATACATGGCTTCATCGTCCATCTGTGCGATCTCTTCTTCTGAATAAAATGGTGTCAGATCTTTCGGGTTGTTCAGGTCAAAATTCGGATAATCGGACATGGCAAGAATCTCTCCGGTCTGTGGATTCATAACGATCACACCCATGTTGGAGCATCCGTCATCATCCGGTCTGTACTCACCTTTATGTTCCTCGTTGAACTGCTTCATATATTTTTCAACGATATTCTGGATATTCGTATCTAATGAGGTTACCAGTGTACAACCATCCTGCGCGGCGATCGTTGTACGCTCCAGAGTGGAATCTTCTGTCAGATAACCATATTCTCTGCCGTTTGTACCGTTCAGTGTTGTATTATAATATTCTTCCAGTCCGTACGTTCCGTTGTTATCGGATCCCGTAAACCCGATCACAGAGGATGCCAGTGTATTGTATGGATATTTTCGTTTGTACTCCTCTTCAAACCAGACACCGACAATAGAGCTGTTTTCCTGCCTGGCTTCCTGGAACGGCGCTACCGTCTCATACTCCAGCTGCTTTGCCGCAACATAATACTGGCTGTTTGCGTTCTGGGAAATATAATTACTGATCTCGTTGATATCCAGATCAAAATACTGATCCAGTGCCTGCAAAGTCTCGCTCAATGCATTTTCCTTTTTACTGTTGTTGATCGCTTTGGCATCAATGATCAGATTATAAACCTTTTCACTGTAAGCCAGCTTTGTCCCGTTTGCATCCACGATCTCTCCGCGTTTGTAAGGAAGTGTTTTGGAATCATATTCCTGCTGGGAAAGGATCTGTTTTTTATATCTTTCCCCGTCCACCTTATTAATATAAATCAGTTTTACGCTTAAACCTATGAAAGCCAGTAATATTATCAGGAATAATACTACCAGCTTTTTCTGCATCCTTATTTGAAACCGATTGGCATTTGCTTTTCTTCTTCTGTTTCTGCGCACATTTCTATTCTGATAAGATCTCTGTTCCAACTTCTGCACCTCTCCACTGTCTATGGCATTGTCTTGTACTGACGTACATAATCATCAGCAACACCCGGAACCTCTACAACCTGGCCTTTTTCTGCGTACTGCATGCCAAGATCTTCGATCGCTCTTGTCTTGATCTCTTCCATATCAACACTGCTCATGATGCGGCTGTATTCTTCATCATTATCCAGTTTCATTGTATTCAGTTCACTTTCCAGCGCAGAAATAGCTGTGACAGCGGAAGTATTTGCTGTCTGCAGTGCCAGATAATTATACAGGATAATAGCTGCCACACACATGGAGACGCACAAAAATGCAACATAGCCAAGGCTCATATGCGTTGCACGTTCCCTGTTTTTACGCGTCTGCTCACTCAGTCTCTTTGCCGGTTTCTTTTCAATTTCTCTAACAACATCATATTTTCTGACCACATTACCGTCTACATAGTAATCGCCGTGTGATCTTCTTTCGTATGATGCATATCTTCTTCTATTATAATTTGTAGCCATGTTTACTACCCCTCGCTTCTTTCAAAAATTCTAAGCTTTGCACTTTTTGATCTGCTGTTTTCTGCAAGTTCTTTTTCACCCGGTAAGACCGGTTTTCTTGTGACCACCCTGCCAAGCGGTTTTCTGCCACAGGTACATACCGGAAAGGACGGCGGGCAGATGCAGGGATTTTCATTTTTGCGGAATGCCAGCTTTACGATGCGGTCCTCCAAAGAATGGAACGTAATGATACAGATCCTGCCTCCCGGATTTAAGATCCGGATCATGTCGTCCAGGCTGTCTCTGAGTACATCCAGCTCTCTGTTTAAGGCAATACGGATCGCCTGATAAGTACGTTTGGAAGGATGTCCTCCCGTCTCACGCATTTTTGCCGGTATTGCAGCCTTTATGATCTCATTCAGTTCATAAGTTGTTTCTATCGGTTTCTCTTCTCTTGCCAGAACAATATGTTTGGCGATATTCTTGGCAAATTTATCTTCTCCGTAATCCCGGATGATGTGAAACAGCTCCGTTTCCGGATAACCGTTTACAATATCCCGCGCCGTCAGCGTCTGTCTTTCATCCATACGCATGTCCAGCTTTGTATCATATTTATAAGAGAATCCCCGTTCTACGGTATCGAGCTGATAGGAAGATACGCCAAGGTCAAGTAAAATTCCATCCACACCCGTGTATCCGTTATCCTTTATGATCTGACACATATTTTCGTAGTTGCTTCTGACGATCGTCACATGCTCCGCAAAAGGCTGAAGCCGCTCTGTCGCAGCCGCGATGGCTGCAGCATCCTGATCGATCCCGATCAGATGTCCCTGTCCGCTCAGCCGGCTGGCGATCACACTGGAGTGACCGGCTCCGCCGAGTGTCCCATCCACATAAATACCTTCCGGTTTTATGGCAAGTCCTTCAATTGTCTCCTCTAATAATACCGATTTATGTGAAAATTCCATTCTGCCTCTTACCAATCCTAAATACTCAGACCAAGATCCGCCATCCGCTCTGCGATATCATCCATATCGTCGAAGTTGCCTTCACCATCCCATGCCTGCCTGCTCCAGATTTCAATTCTGCTGCCGACACCCAGGAACACAACATCCTTTTCCAGACCTGCGAACTCGCGCAGTACATTCGGGATCAGGATCCTGCCCTGCTTGTCTACTTCTACCTGCGTCGCACCGGCAAGGAAGAAACGGGCGAATTTACGAGTATCTCTGTGGCTCATCGGGAGTTCTTTCAGTTTTTCTTCAAAGGATTTCCATTCTGTCATATCGTACACAAAAAGACATCCATCCAGCCCCTTGGTCACCACGAAGCTGTCGCCAAGTGATTCCCTGAACTTAGAAGGAACAATCAGACGGCCTTTTGTATCGATTGTATGACTGTACTCTCCCATGAACATAATCGTTACCTTTTTGGTCTCAGTTTTGGGTCATTCCCTCCACTTCATACCACTTCACTCCACTTTCTACCACTTATGCTCTAATTTTAGACTACTTTTTCTCATTTGACAAGTGTGTATCTTAAGATTTTCTTTTCCTTTTGTTAAAAATTTGTACAAAAAAAATCCATAACATTCAGTAAATTTTACCGAATGTCATGGATTTCCATTTTATTCCAGTTTTTTATTTTTCATCTTGTTTTTCGTCGTTTTCGACTTTGTTTTGCGCTACTGCTGCCTTTTGCGGCAATTCCTGCAGTCCTTTTTTCCTGCGGCAAATCCTTACGATCACATCCGTCAGGATCGCTGCAATAAACAGCACCATGCCCAGAAGCTGGGATACTGCGATCCCAGTGGAGCCGATCTTGAGCTGATCGGTACGGATGCCCTCCACAAAGAACCGGATAATACCATAACCACCCAGATAACTGAGGGCGATCTCCCCGTTAAACTTCTTATGCTTCATATAAAGAAGCAGTACGATCAAAAGAAGCAGATTCAGCACACTTTCATATAAAAATGTCGGATGTACCTGGATATAGTTGATCCCGTCCGTAACATGCGCCGCAATATCCGGTGTGATATCCGCGCTTCTGACCGCCTCGATCGGAAGCCGCATGGCAAACAGGGAATCTGTATAATGTCCGAACACCTCTCTGTTGGTGAAATTTCCCCAGCGTCCCATGATCTGTCCGACCAGAAGACCCAGCACCGCAATATCCGAGATTTGGAAGAAATTCTGCTTCCGGATCTTACAGAAAACGAAAAGCGTCAGGAAACCGCCGATCACTGCACCGTAAATCGCGATACCGCCCTGTCTGATATTCAAAAGCTCATTCAGATGATTCTTATAGTAATCCCAACTGAATACCACATAATAGATCCTGGCACCCAAAACCGAGAAAATAATTGCCGGAACCGCAAAGTCCCACAAAATATCTTTCGGAAGTCCCTGCTTATTCGCCACATGGTTTGCCAGTGTAAACCCAAGCAGCACACCAAGTGCAATGATCACACCGTAAAGCGCGATTGTAAAGCCAAAGACCGTAAAGCTTTTCGGGAAGTGTTCCAGATAAATACCCAGATGCGGAAACGCAATGTCCCATTTATCCATCATAGCCTGCACCTCTTACCTTATACATTGAAGCGGAACAGGATTACATCGCCGTCCTGTACCACGTATTCTTTTCCTTCCATGCCAACAAGCCCTTTTTCTCTGGCTGCAGCAAGAGAACCATATTCCATCAGATCCTTGTAATTGACAACTTCAGCCTTAATAAAGCCACGTTCAAAATCGGTATGGATCTTGCCTGCTGCCTGTGGTGCTTTTGTACCTTTTTTGATCGTCCATGCACGACATTCATCCTCGCCTGCTGTCAGGAAGCTGATCAGACCGAGTAAGCTGTAGCTTGCTGCAACAAGCTTATCCAGACCGCTGGAGGAAACGCCGAGATCATCCAGATATTCCTGCTTTTCTTCATCGGAAAGCTCTGATAATTCCTGCTCGATCTGTGCACAGATCACAAATACCTCCGCGCCTTCTTCTTTTGCCATCTCGCGTACCTTTGCTACGTGCGGATTGGAAGCGCCGTCGTCTGCCAGGTCATCTTCTGCCACGTTTGCTGCATAAATGGTAGGCTTTGCAGTCAGGAGATTGTAGCCCTTGAACCAGAGCTGTGCATCGTCATCGTCCGGTACCTCAAAGGATCTTGCCATCTTACCCGCTTCCAGATGTGCCTTGATGCTTTCTACCAGTTCAAGCTCCTTGGCAAGTGTTTTGTCCATTCTTGCCTGTTTTGAGATCTTGGCAATTCTTCTGTCAAGTATCTCGATATCGGAAAAGATCAGTTCCAGATTGATCGTCTCGATATCACGTACAGGGTCGATACTGCCGTCTACATGAATGATATTCGTATCTTCAAAGCATCGTACTACATGTACGATCGCATCTACTTCACGGATATTGGCAAGGAACTGGTTGCCAAGGCCTTCTCCCTTGCTGGCACCCTTTACAAGTCCTGCAATATCAACGAATTCGATCGTTGCAGGTGTTACCTTTTTTGTATGATAAAGCTCACCGAGCTTTACGATTCTTTCATCCGGAACGGATACGATACCGATATTCGGATCGATCGTTGCAAATGGATAATTCGCAGATAATGCACCTGCTTTTGTCAATGAGTTAAATAATGTACTTTTTCCTACGTTGGGAAGCCCAACAATTCCAAGCTTCATGCTGTTTCTCTCCTTTTGGGACGTGGTTACTGCCTGTCCCACTGTCTTATTTTCGTGCCGGCCGGCTATCATACCATGCAATAGCAGCCACTACATTCTGTAATACTACCATATAAACCGTGAAAACTCAACAAGCGGCGGAGATTTTCATAACAGCGGGAAGCCCATGAACTTCTTATCCCAGCAGAACCGTTCCGATCGATACGCCAACCTTCTGATAAGGGATCAGCATTGCCTGCAGGGCATGATAGATATCCGATTTGCCCGGCCATACGGTCTCTTTTAACTGATTGTGCGCATCAAGCTGGTGGAACCACGAGCCGCAGCTATGATCCAGAACTGTTTCGTCCAGATACTGCAGGAACATGGCATAATCATCCGCATACTTTTTGTTTCCCGTTACACGGTATAACGTTGCAGAAGTATTGATAGCTTCTGCCAGTGTCCAGTGCATTCTGTCATGCACAACCGGCTTGCCTTCCCAGTCCGTCGTATAAACAATGCCCGGCGCGCCATCTGCATTCCATGCATCTGCGACCGCACGGTTATATAACTTCTCTGCGGCTTCTATGTACTGCTTTGCAGCCGCGCTCTTTTCTCCATATGTGGAAACAGCCCACTGCGTAATAAGACGTGCCCATTCAATACCATGTCCCGGCGTTGCGCCATATGGCTTGAACTGGTCATCCGGTTTTTCTTTATTCTTATCAAGGTCAGGAACCCAGTCTGCTGTAAAATGCTCCGGAATCCTGTCACGGTTATCCTTCGCCCAGCCTATCACATGATCGATGATCCTGCCTGCCCTGTAACGGTAATTTTCATCGCAAAGTGCATCTGCCACCGCCAGAAATGCCTCTACCGTATGCATGTTGGCATTGATGCCTCTATACGGATCCAGCTTCGTAAATTCCGTATTCCAGGTGTCCACCGATAACCCTTCCTTCTCATTCCAGAACCGCTTATCATAAAGCACAAGCGCTTCCTCTAAAAGCTGCTTTGCTCCCGGTCTTTTTGCCTGCATGGCACTGGATGCTGCCAGAAGCACGAATGCATGTGCATAGCACTGCTTGGATGGAACAATCTCCCCATCCTTAGTCAGCCCCGCATACCAGCCGCCGTTTTTATCATCATGCAGCTCGCCTGTAAGCCCCTTAAGTGCCGCATCCACAAGTTCCTCACTGCCTTCATGCCCCAGCATGACACCAAGACTGTATACATGCGCCATACGGCAGGTGATCCATGTTTCTCTGTTTCTGTCTGTCCACGGCGTTCCGTCATCTCCCAGATAATAGGATGCGCCGCCCGGTGATGGAAATTTGTGTCCGAATGAAAGAAGTGCCTCGGCATTTTCCCGCAGGAACTGCTTGTTTTCTTCTGTATCGATCTGATATTTTCTATTTACTTCGTCAGCCATAGCTGGTCTCCTTTTCCCTGTATTACCGGATATCGTATACGCTTCTTACCTGCACGCCATCCGCTTTTCCTTTTAAGATCTTCACGCGCTTTTCACCGCCGTTCAGATCAAAGAAATTGTCCGATAAAATAAGATCATCATTTTCATTCCGGATCTCAATGCTCTTTGCATAAGTACATGCCGAAACAACGATCTCATCTCCTTCTATTCTAGCACGCAGCTGCGGATCTGCAAAGCGGAAATGCTTTGGCGGACAGAACAGAACCGTACCTTCTGAAACAGGTTCTGTCTGTGCATGCTTCTCTTTCTCAGAGTTACTATCAAACAACTGATAACTCACATAATTTGCATACAGCTCTGCCTGCCCAAGATCCACACGGTCAAGCCACACAGCCGAAAGCGGAGGAACTGTCACTTTGCTTGCCTGCTCACAAAGTACATTTGCATCCGGGTTCCTGAGCTGCCATTTCACAACCACCTGTTTTTCCTGCATCGTTTCATTTGTCACATTTAACCGGATCGATTTTTTCACCGGGAACGGTTCAGCATTCACGTTCATCGTCTGATTCAGAAGTCCTTCTTCTTCACAGGAAAGAAGCACTGGCGCAAAGAAACGCTTTGCATAATAATGAAGTGCCTTCCATCTGCCGTAATAATCGATGGATGACCAGGATGCTGCCGGCCAGCAGTCGTTCAGCTGCCAGTACACCGTACCCATACAACGTCCTCTGTTCCGTCTGAAATGTTCCACACCGTAACGGATCGCTTCTGCCTGCAAAAGCTGGGAAGCATAGATCAGTGTATCCAGACTGTTTGGATACAGAAACGTCTGTTCCATGTAATTCATGATCTTTCCGTTAGCTGCCGCATTTCTCTGGTGCTTTTCCATCACATAGGAAAATACATTTCGATCCTGTAGCAGTGTAAATGTTTCAACCGTCCTGATGGACGGGAATGACTGAAAGCCAAATTCCGAAAGATAACGGAAGTAGAACTTTCTGTACTCCGTAAACGGTTTGTTTCCGTGCCATACTTCCCAGTAATGTACATCACCGCGGTCCGGATCGTTCGGAAAATCAAATCCGCCGCCCGTTGACGGGCTTGCCGGCCAGTAAAAGCGGTCCGGATCTTCCTTTTTCAAAAGCTTCGGGAACAGATATTCATAGATCTTTACATAGTCGCTTTTGATCTCATTTTTAGCGCCCCATTCTCCCTGGTCCACAAACATTTCCATTTCATTATTGCCGCACCAGAGTCCCAGGCTTGCATGATGTGCCAGTCTGCGGATCTGATCCTTCAGCTCCGCCATGATATTTTCTTCAAAATCCTCTGTCAGGCGATAGTTAGCGCAGGCAAACATAAAATCCTGCCAGACCACAAGCCCCAGCTCATCACAGCTATCAAAGAAACTGTCATCCGGATATAAACCGCCGCCCCAGACACGGATACAATTAAAGTTAGCTGCCTTGCACTGCAGCAGCAGTTCTCTTGTCCGTGCGCTGTTCATACGATGCAGGATATTGTCCTCCGGGATATAATCAGCCCCCATCGCAAAGATCTCAACTCCGTTTACCACATGGGCAAACGCATTTCCGTATGCATCCTTTTCCGTGTTCATTGTCATGGTACGCAGACCGATCTTTTTTTCTGTCCGGTCATAGATCCTCTTTCCGTCCGCACTTGTAAGCTCCGTGATCACACTATAAAGCGGCTGGTTTCCAAAGCCGTTCGGCCACCAGAGCTGTGGATTTTTGATCACCAGCGGCATTGCAGGATCTACCCTGTCATAGAGTTTTTCTCCCTGTGGATCCGTTACGGTAATAC
>ERZ808240.4149-NODE-4149-length-13141-cov-3.552346_pt1 | contig 13141 bp, 12 predicted proteins | sample MGYA00521084_ERZ808240 | MGnify/ENA primary metagenome ERZ808240 (study PRJEB31516, sample SAMN03275571) | gut metagenome | biome: mammalia-associated habitat; material: feces | host: Papio cynocephalus | place: Kenya | collected 2012-08-06 ... | reverse complement strand
TATTTAGAACATTTATAAATTCATTTTTTCCCATACAAAAATCCTCATGCTTTCTGATATTTATAATTAGTATGTCAGAATAAGTCTGATTGAAATAATTTCAGTACAAATTTTATAATAATCTATAGTTATTTTGCAATAAAAAAAGAGGATCTCTCCTCTTTTTTTTCAGGATAATGCAAAAATTTTTTGCTCTGCCTTTGATGTTTTTTCATATACTTGCTGGCAGAGTTCCATTTTTTTTACAATAGCTTCCGCTAAATCTATTGCAAACTCATTTTTACCTTTACTCATGCTTACGATTTGTGTTAGTTGACGCAGGATCGTATCATATTTTTCCATTCTCTCAGCTGCTTTAGTGTGACACATATATTCAAATGCTTTTTTATCTTCTTTATACAGGGTGAGTAAAGAGATACATTTATCAGGATCAGTTTTTTTCGTTTTTATATAATAGTAACATTCATTATGTGAGTCATACTTACGTATTAACGATTCATTCTCTTTTCTATCTGTTACATATACGATTACTTTATCTGAACCTGGTTTTTTCTTCGGAAGTAAACCAATTGAATCCAATTTTTCTTCAGAAAATGGAAGTTTGATTACTTCCTTCTTTTTCCAGCTATTTGATTTTTTTATGATATAAGAATCTATACCACCACAGGTATCAGCAATTATTTCTAATGCTCTAGGGAAAGTGATCGGACTTCCAAGAACATTTCGATAATAATTTCTTACCATTTCTACAGTGTCATATCTTTTTCCACATGTGTAACAGAAACAACCTGTACTAAAAAGCTGATTATGTGCCACGTGTGATTCGTTATGTTCACCAGAAACACAATTCGTATACAAAGTGGAGCCACATCTTTTTATATCCATTCCAATTGCATCAGCTACATCAATTGCGTTTGAATTTTCTAAGATAGCTTCTTTATCGTAAGTCATCCTTTTCCCTCCTTTATTCTTACTTCTGATATTATTATGTCAGAGTAACCGAAAAATAAAATGCAGCCATATAGGGCTGCATTTAAGGTTATGATTGAATAATTTCAATTGGATTGGATTGAGTATCTTCACTGTATTCATCATCGGTAATTGTGATATTTTTATAAATATCCATGTACTGATAGTAATTGAATAAAAAGTCATCTTGCTCCGATTGAGACAAGCTATAATGGAAATACTCTAAAGGTGTTTCATACATTTCTTTTATAATTTTATCAAGTTTAACTTTCTTTAAAAATTTGGTTGCAGCTACTGAATCAGCAAAAAAATCATATAGTTCAGGAATTGTGCATTCATTTTTAAATAATGTTACAGTTGCTAAAAGACATGTGGCTGCCACATAAGCGCCATCTTCACCATTAAAAAAATTTTTTCGAAGAATATGTTTTTCTGTGCTGTCTTTGTATGGACCGAGTTTTGCCACACGAAAATATTCATCAAGGATTTTTTTAGATGCATCATATCTTACTTCTTTAGGAAATAAGATTGATAGAACATATTCAAAATCCTTATTTCTTTTAGTTTCTGGTTTAAAATCGAAATGTTTTAACGTGTAGTTAAGTCTCAAGTGAACTGCGATATCATATGTCATGTATTTTGCTGCGTCTTGAAGAGACCAACCAATAATGTCTTCAATCGCATATCTCCAGATAAATGCAATGGCTTTTTTTCTTTCCAAAGGTTCCTTTGGGAAAACATTTCCAAAGGTTTTTCGGTTCCCCATCAACATTTCTTCATATTCTTGCAATACAGTTTGTTTATCTACCATATTAAATTCTCCGTTTCAATTATTTATTAATTGTATGTCAGAGTAAAATATGCAAAGTATTTTCTATACAAAAAAGAGATAGCAAATACTATCTCTTTTTTGAGTTATGCAATTTTACCACTTATACCTGAAGATTTGCTTTGTTCTCTATTATGCAGAGACGCCTCTTGTGCACTTGTAAATACACTTTTTGCTTTAAGCAATTCGAACTGATCCATGTTTACACATATTTCGCGTAAGCAATTTAACCAGTCTTCTTTTGAAACATTTGTTTTCTTTGTTATTTCATCAGATTTATCTCGCATACGAACATTTAATGTACCATCTTCTCGCTTATCTACTGGCGCATAGAAGTTCGAAATAGAAACTTCGACAGGGTAATTTTGTCCAATATTCCATTTTATATTTATGGAATAAACAAACCATTTCCCATCATCACGTATTTTAGATTTTAATGGTCTCATATCAGCTGAATAAATTTCAATGGCATTGGCTGCAGGAGCTTTTTTTGCTACTAATCTACCTTCGGATAATAGTTTTGAAGCATCCATAATTGCATCCATTTGAATCTGATTACCTGGGTACTTATCCAGATTTTTTCTCAGAAATTCGTATTGTTCGTTCAAATGGCTTTTATTAGCGTCATTTTCTAACAAAGCTTGTGCTGGAGTTTTGCCTTTAAGATAGCCTCCTGAAAGAACAACCGTATAAGCCGGTGACAGATCTTCATCCATTACAGAATCATTTTGAGAATAAAGATTATCCATATGCTTTTGGAAGGCATAATCTGTTTTACGCCTGATTCCAGCAATTGCTTTGACTGGAATATTTGCAGTTACAATTGACTTATCTTTATTACTTATTAATGTAAACACATATCTGGAAAAAGTATTATAAACCTTATAAGGGCTGTCAGGTATTATTTTGTCATCATTACTGCAACCAACAGATTCATACAAATTTGATACAATTGTAAGAGTATCTGTTTTATTCTGAATTGGAGACAGATCCAAAGGATATTTGGTATAATTCATAATTGCTTCTCCTTTTATCAATTATTAATACATATAAAATATGTCAGAAAAACAAAAAAATAAAAAAGAGCCGCAAAATTTTGATTTTTTGCGACTCTTTTTTTATGAACGATTTAGTTGAATGGTAACTCTTCATCAATTCCATCTGGAATATTCATGAAGCCATCGCCTGCTGCACTGCTTGGTGATGGTCTGTCTGAAGGTGTGAACCCGGAATTCTCACCGGCTGCATTCTTGCTCTCTGCAAATTCACATTCTTCTACAACAACATCTGTTGTATATACTTTCTGACCGTCTTTGTTCGTATAACTTCCTGTCTGGATACGTCCGGTTACGACAACCTTTGTTCCTTTGCGAAGATACTTCTCTGCAAATTCGCCAAGTTTACCGAATGCCACACATCCGATAAAGTCTGCGGTCTGATCTCCATCACGCTTGAATCTGCGGTCAACTGCCAGTGTATATCTTGCGATTGCTGTTGCCTGTTCACCCTGTGAGTAACGTACTTCAGGGTCTCTGGTCAATCGTCCCATAAGAATAACTTTATTCATATACGATTTCCTCTCTTCTATGACCAGCGGTTATTACACCTGCTGATTCTCTCTATGCCTCGTCTTTTCTAACGCATAAGAAACGAAGAACATTGTCCATAATACGAACATCCTGCTCAACAGCAGCTGGAACTGTTGCTTCAGCTTCGAACTGGATGAAGTAGTAATAACCTTCGCTCATCTTCTGGATGTCGTAAGCTAATTTTTTCTTACCCCAGTCTTCAACTTCTGTTACAGTACCGCCGGCACGTACGATATAATCTTTTGCCTTCTCTACTGTAGCTGTTCTCGCATCATCTTCGATCTTTGCACTAACAACGAGTGCTAACTCATATTTATTCATGCGAATTTTCCTCCTTTTGGTCTCTGGCCCATTCTTTCAGTGAATGAGCAAGGAATAATAATATATCACGAGCATCTACTATAGCATGGATTCTGCATGATTTCAAGCTTTTTTTCGAATTTCTTTTGTATTTTTTTCTACAAGCTTTCGTGCGATCATAATCTGATGTCCACAACCGGTACATTTTAACCGGAAGTCCGCTCCCACGCGCAAAATCTCCCATTCACTGCTGCCGCACGGATGCTGCTTTTTTAATCTGACGATATCGCCTACCTCGTATTCTAATTTTTCCATATCTTTTCCTACCCTCTGTCTGTATTGTTTATCCCACTTTTCTGCGTGATCATTTCATCTGCAGTGTATGCAGCCTGAAATTCCATTCAAAAGCCCGGAAGTTTCCCGACATTCCCTTCAAACTTATGCCTCAATCTGTCCGAAAACCTCTCCCAGTCCTGCCTGGATCAGCAGATCGGCGCGGCTGTCCATCGGTGTTGTCGATTTATTGATGAGCACCAGTTTATTTCCACGGTAATAATCGATCAGTCCGGCTGCCGGGTAAACTGCCAGTGACGTGCCGCCGATGATGAGCATATCCGCATGACTGATATAGTAGACTGCGTCCTCTAATGTCTGCTGGTTCAAGCCCTCCTCATACAGAACGACATCCGGCTTGATCTGTCCGCCACAACTGTCACACACCGGCACTCCTTTGGAATTTAAGATGTACTCTGCGTCAAATTCCTTTCCACATTTTCTGCAATAGTTTCTGTGAACGCTGCCGTGTAGTTCCAAAACATTTCTGCTTCCAGCCGCCTGATGCAGTCCGTCAATATTCTGGGTTACGACCGCTTTTAATTTCCCTGCTTTTTCCAGTTCTGCCAGTTTATAATGTGTCGTGTTCGGTTTTGCGGTGAGACAGAGCATTTTATCCCGGTAAAAACGATAAAACTCCTCCGTATGGTTTACATAAAAAGAATGACTGAGTATCGTTTCCGGTGGATAATCATACTTCTGATTGTAAAGCCCGTCCACACTTCGGAAATCCGGGATGCCGCTCTCGGTAGAAACTCCGGCTCCTCCAAAAAATACGATATTATCCGATTCTTTTACCATCTGTAAAAATGTATCAATATTGCTCATGCTGATTCCCTCTTTGCTTTGGTTTCTGCTAAACTTTCTATATAAATGAATATCTTTAGTATAGCACATGGCTTTGTTTCTGCCATTCATTATTTTATTTTTTTAGAACATAGTGTGCTATTACATGAAAAAAAGACCGCCACACACGTGACAGCCTTGTAAGAGTTGCGGGAATAGGATTTGAACCTATGACCTTCGGGTTATGAGCCCGACGAGCTTCCAGACTGCTCCATCCCGCGATATTTTTCTGAATGAACTATATATTTTTGTTCTGTTCATTGAGGTATTATAGTCTCATTCCTCATAATTGTCAAATTTCCTGCTGACATTTCCAATATGGATAACTCTGAATCATGCATACCCCATTACATATAGGAAACGATCACAACACTTGCAATTGTCCCTGCCACCGTTGCGAGCAGTGCGCCAGCAAGCGTATAGCGGGTTTTCTTTACTTTTACCGACATGAAATAAACCGACATTGTATAAAATATAGTTTCTGTACTGCTCATCATAATGGATGCCATTTTTCCAAGCGTGGAATCTGCGCCGTACTCTTTGTAAATGTCGAGCAACAGCCCGGTCGCTGCCGAGGAGGAAAACATTTTTACAATGGTAATTGGGAAAAGTTCTGCCGGAAACCCAACTTTTGCTGTCATCCGTCCCAAAACCTGGGCAATGCAATCCAACAACCCCGATGCGCGCAGTACGCCAACTGCCACCATCAGTCCGATCAGTGTCGGCATAATTTTGATTACCGTCCAGAAGCCACCCTTTGCCCCTTCCACAAATTCCTCATACACCGGCTGTCTGTTTAAAATTCCATATCCGACAATACAAAAAATCAACAGCGGAATGGTTACTTCTGATAAAAAAAGGAGCAGCTTCATATTATGTTCCTGCATCAGCTCTCTTCTCTCTAAATTCTATGCAAAAAAATAAAGAATATGCAAGACTGCACATTCTTTATTTTATGTAAACCTTTTTCTATTGGCTCTTTTGCAGAAGCTTCACATAGTCTTTCTTTGGCATTGGTTTTGCAAAATAGTAACCCTGAATATAGTCGCAGCCGAGGTGCTTCAACATCTTCACCTGTTTTTCTTCCTCGACACCCTCGGCAATGACGAGCATATCCAGCGATTTTGCCATTTTGATCACAGCCTCAAGAATCTTCTCACTCCGCTCCTCTGACGGTCCCTTTGACAGGAATCGCATATCGATCTTTAGAACATCAATATCAATGTCTTTCAAAACATTCAGGGAAGAATATCCGCTTCCAAAATCATCCATCAAAATCGTAAATCCTGCTTTGTGCAGATAATCTACTGCATTCTGTATCATGCGCGCGTCATCCGAGAAAGCACTCTCTGTCAGTTCCAGATTCAGGTATTTTGGTGGAATTTTGTATTTTTCCACCAGATTGACCAATGATTCCAGGAAATCCGGGTTATACAGATTCACCCGTGAAACATTCACGGAGATCACTTCCGAATCCCCCCTGTGGGCAAGATTATTCTTAATAAACCTGCACACCTGATCCCATACATAGTAATCCAGCTTAATAATAAATCCATTGCTCTCAAAGACCGGAATAAAATCACCCGGTGAAACAATCGTACCGTCTGCCTTCTTCCAACGCACCAGCGCCTCCGCTCCGGATGGCTTGTAATAATCCAGTTCATATTTTGGCTGAAAATAAACCACAAACTCTCCGGTCTCAAGCGCATGATCCATCTCATTGATAATACTCTGTTCCTTGATGATCTTCGCGCTCAGTTCTTCTGTATACCGCGCTTCATGGATCATGTACTGACCTTTACACTGTCTTGCGGCAAGCGTTGCGCGGGCCAGAATATTCCGCACATCCATGTTGTTATCCAGAATATCATAAATCCCCATTGCCGTTTCCAGATAGTAAGCCGCCTGATATTTTTTCAATTCCTGTTTCATATACAGTATAAAGTCATTTAATTTTTCTTCGTCTTTTGGAAAACAGATACCAAAAATATCTCCGTCAATCCTTCCGAATACACTGTTCTCCGCGCCCTGCCAGTATTTTTCGATCAGTCCGGAAAAATAAATTAAAAGACGGTCTCCCGCTTCCACTCCGTAAAAGTTGTTGATCATTTTGAAGCGCTCAATATCGAGACGCACAAAGGTAAACTTTGTATCCTGATGATTTTCCAGATTTCTTTTTACACACTGACTGAACTTCTGTATCGTATACAACCCAGTCAAGCCATCATGTTCCAGCGAATGTGCCATGCTCCGCTTGATCGTGTTCAGTACACGGAAACGGATGATCTCCGGCCGGAAAACCTTCGGGATAAAGTCCCACACACCCAGCTCAAGACATCTTTTTTCTGTCTCGAAATCATTCTCCGTAGTTGCTACGACAATTGGTATATTGCGGATGGATTCCCTCGTTCTGGCTTCCTCCATAAACGCAAAACCATCCATACCCGGCATAATAATATCCAGAATCACCAGAACGATATCGTCTTTTCTTTCTTCCAAAATCTTCAGACCACTCTCGCCGTCCTCTGCCTCGATAATCATATATTTATCTTTTAAAATATCTGCCAGCGTTCCCCTGTTTAATTTGCTGTCATCGACAATCAAAATAGCATTTTTCATATGTGATACCTCATTTATACTATTTTCATTATACTCCCGACAACATACTTTCCTCAATCACTTTATGAACTTTTGTGCAAATTTATAGAATATTAGTTACTGTTCATTCAGCAGTAAAACACTTGCTGTTTTGCTGCGTAAGAAAGTGATTCAAGAGTGAGCAGACTCCTTTTGCGAAGCAAAATCTGAAATGAGTCTGCGAATCGTTACTGGAACGAGGTACGAGTGAACAGTAACGAAAATTATCGCGGTTATTGTGCTAATGATAGTTGCGAGTATTGCCGGTCCAATGATTTCTGTAGGATTCGCGCTTCCATACTGGCTTCGATAAGCAATGATATTGACCGGAATTAATTGCAGGGATGAGATATTAATAATCAAAAACGTACACATTTCTGTGTTGGCAGTACCGCGGGGCACCGGGGCTGGTTTTGTCTGGTGCCCTTTTTTTCTTTTTGCTGCACCGTTCTCCGTCCCCATCTCCTTTCGTCTGCTCTCCTCTAACGCTTCAAGACTCTCCATCGCCTTCAGCCCGGCCGGAGTGGCTGCCCAGCCAAGTCCAAAAATATTTGCGATCATATTGGTCGCAATATGCTCATTTGCAATGTGGTCCGGAGGAATCTGCGGGAAAAGAAATCTTAAAACAGGTTTTAACTTTCTTGACAATCCTGCGATCACTCCGCCTTTCTCTGCGATCCGCATTAACCCCATCCAGAAGGACATCACTCCGGTCATTGTGATGCAGAGTGTCACTGCCTCTTTTGCAGAATCCAGCGCAGCTCCGGTAACCGCCGGAAGCGTTCCGTGAAATGCAGAAAATATGACTCCAAATAAAATCATGAATGCCCAGAGATAATTCATATACGCACGACTTCCTGCTTATTATTTATAACAATCCTATGACAGGGACATTGAAAAAATATCTTTAATGTGTGCCGACACTCGTGTAATCCGTGTGCATATTTTTCTTCTGGTCAAACACAAACACCATGCCCTCCTGAAATGAAAAGACGTGTCCTTCAGAATCCACTCGCACTGTCTGGTATCCTTCTGTTTTCCACATATCACAGTATCCATTGTTGACATTTTGCCTGTTTTCATAGTCGAGATGTGGATTTCCTTCCTTGATCGTCTGAATGGAAAAATAGACAATCAGATATCCATTCCGCAGAAATACAGAATCTTTTTGTTTGATCCTGCCTTTCTTTTGTGCAACATAATCAGCAAGATCCACCCCGGCATTGACGATGTAAACATCTGCCGGAACCTGATAACTTCCACGCCACGTCTGCATTCCTTCTGCCGTGAGCGTTCTGTCTTCTGCCGTCAGGCTCACCGGAAGATAAAACTCTTTTAAATCCTTTTTTTGATATAGTTTTACCTGCTGCAGACTTCTGCCATCCTGCTCCATATAGTAATAGGTTGGAACAAGTTCAACAGAATCCTCTGCATGCCACATACTTCCGATCGTTCTCACGGAAAATTCCATGCGATATCCCAAACCCGGTGCATGAATGCTGCTGTCATACGGATGGCTCCCCTTGATAAGCGGCACCAGATACAGACTGTCTGGCTCCCTCTGTCTGATCCCGTTCAGATCATTCGTCCCACTGAAATAAACCGTATCTGTCCGCTCCTTCTTTCCTTCTTTCCAGAACACGCGCTCCCATCTTGGATAATCGATCACGTTTGTCACGCAAAAATCATACAGCCTTCCAATCACCGTCACTCTGACGCTTCCGGTTGCGATGTAATTGTTTTTATCTGTGTTGGCATATTTCTGCTCTGTTGTATTATTTTCCGCATTGATTGTGATAGAGCGGTAAAAAATATCATAGTCTCCCTCCGTCACTGACACCGGAAGCAGAAATTCAGCGGTCTCCGACTGAATGGTGATCCAGCTGTCTGCCGCAATCTGCCTGCCGTCTGAAACGACCGGAAACGGAAATTTTACCTGTCTTGCCTTCACATATTTTCGATAATCTCTGGTCCCGTAGCCCTTTTCACCAAGATGCATTCCCACTGTCCCAACAGACACGGTAAATGTGCGCCCTAAGATCAGACTTTTATATTTGGTCGGAATGATCTGCTGATTGAACCCGATGTCATCTGTCGACATTCCCACACAGATCACCGGAGTATGGACTGCGACCGGATTGATGTCCAATACCGTCGCATTATTTGCAATTCCACCTGAAAAATAAGATGCATATTCTGCCGTGCCAACGGATTCGTATATCTGATTCGCTGTTGCACCGGGAATCTGAACGTCATTTTTCTGCACTGACTGTTTTCGCTCACCGGATAATGTGACTGGCTCCGGTGTTTTCTCCTCACAGGCAGCTCCGTTCATCCATACTTCTCCATCCACAGAAAATACGTCGTTTTTTACTATAATTTTGCCTATTTTTTCATCTATGAGCGGTAAAATATCACTATCCGGAATTGCAGGTCTGGTCGTTCCGCCAGCGATCACACCGCCATCCACCGCAACGACTGTCTCCGGGAGTGTCATGGAATCTGTATTCTTTTGCACTGTGACATTCGGGTAGTACAGATTTTCCAGCCGCACGTTTCCATCCGGCAATGCTCCGTTCCGCACCTCTGCATTTTTCAGATAGCACAAATTGATCGTGCGGATTTTCCAGTAGGAATACTCTCTTGGGACTTCCGCGCTTTTTGTGACCGTCACCTGTTCCTGATGCGGTCTTCCATCTTTCCAGGTCAGTGTGTAAGTCACATTTGCCGTGACCGGAACTGCCCTCGTTCCGTAATGATGTTCATAAGTTGCCTGATAATAATATTTTTGCAGGCTTCCGCCGATAGACACGCACTCCGATGACGGAATGGCACGGCTCACATCAAACTCATCCGATGAAATCCACAGGCGGTTGACGGAAGACAGATTATCCGCATTGATCCCGGAAGTCACTGTGACAACCTCCATGTTTTCATCGCCCTCCACCGGTGCTTCGATCATCCCCGGATTTGCCGGGAAATAAACACTTTTGTCAAAATGGCTTTTTAATCCCTCTTTATCCCTCCAGTTTCTTGCTCCTGCAATTCCGCTGTAAGTTGTGTATACCTCGCCGGACAGTGCACCTCCTTCGCTCATGGAGCCCTGCTTTACGCCATTTTGTGTGACCGTCATAATACCGTCCAGATAAACCGTGCCGCCATTCGTATACAATTCCTGTGCCCATTCGGGATACGCGCTGTTAATGCTCTGGAAAATCCTTTCCTTATGGATCACAAAATATCCATATAAATACTCCGGATTATTTGGATCGACTTTATCCGGGCAATATGTCTCTAATTTTACCCGAACGCTCTGATTTCCGGCGATTGGACTGTTATATCTCTTGATTGTCCAGCCGAGTGTCGTGTAACAGATTCCGGTCACTGCCGCTTTATCGTGTGTGACCATCCACAGATTTCCTTCGGAATCAAATGCAATTCCTTCCCCTTCAAATGGTATTGAAGCGGCATAAATATTCATTTTTTGACCAAAATACAGGTTTAGAAGAAAAATGATTAAAATAATACCAATGGGGAATCGTTTTTTATTATATTTTTGTTTTCTAATTGGGAACATCCTCTCTCTACATATTCAGAGAATCCTTTACATATGATGTGTTAATTAGATATAATAGAATTAGGCTTTTATTCTAGCATATGAAGTGAGGTAATGCAAGGTTGAACCAAAACAGATATTCTAAAATTTTTACAAAGAAAAAAGTCGCATCATCCGCCGTGTGTGTGGTGCTCGCCGTTTCACTTTTTGCCGGTTGTGCGCACTTTGAATCAATTGAATACAGCCAGGAAATATCCGAAGAAAATCCGGAGACCATTGAAGCCTTTGACCAGTTTCTGAACGATATTTTTGAGACGGAAGTGACGGAAAATACGATCAATCTGCATTTTACCATCTCTGATCCCGAAAAATATGGCATCACCGATTACCCTGTCACTTTAGGTGATCTCTCAAACGACGCCATGGCAGACAGCAACGCAAGACTGGAAAATTACCTGTCGGGTTTAAACTCTTTTTCCTACACAGAACTTACCTTAAACCAACAACTCACTTATGATATATTGGAAAACTATTTTAAACTGCAGCTGGATATGGCTGACATGTATTTGTATGATGAACTGCTGCGCCCATCGACCGGTGTTCAGGCACAGCTTCCAATCCTGTACGAAGAATACTCCTTCAACAGCAAAAAAGATGTGGAAGATTACTTGAAACTCCTCGCTTTAACAGATGAATATTTTGACCAGATCATTTCTTTTGAAAAGGAAAAGGCAGATGCAGGACTTTTTATGTCCGATTTTGCATGCCAGAACATTATCGATCAGTGTAATGCTTTTATTGCGGATTCCGACAATCACTACCTGATTGAAACTTTTAATACAAGAATTGATAAGCTCACAGGTCTGACCCAGTCTGAAAAAGACCATTACAGACTGCAAAACGAAAAAATGCTTCACGAACATATTTTTCCAGCCTACGAAAATCTCGCTGCTGCGCTGACAGACCTTTTAGGTTCCGGAACCAATGAAAACGGACTTTGCTATTTCCCGGAGGGAAAACAATATTATGAATATCTGCTTGCCTACAACACCGGCACTTCCGAGAGTGTCAAAACTCTGGAAAATATGATTTCCAATGAACGGGTAAAAGTATTGCAGGAATCCTCCGATCTAACCACCGAAAACCCGGAACTTTGGGAACTTGCCTCCGAAGCTACTCTGACACCGACGGACTCTGCAACCACATTAAACCATTTAAAAGAAGTTATGCTGGATGATTTCCCTGCTCCGCCGGAAACAAGTTATACAGTCAATTACATTGACGATTGTGTGGCAGATTATCTTGCCCCGGCATTTTATGTGATCGCACCGATCGACGATTATTCGCATAACTCTATTTATATTAATGAAACAACGGATACTACAAATATTTCCTATTTTACAACACTTGCACACGAAGGATTTCCGGGACACCTTTACCAGACGGTCATGACTTATGAATCCGGTATTGAGCCGGTGCGCTCGATTTTAAATTATTCCGGTTTCGTCGAGGGCTGGGCGACTTATGTGGAATTCCAGTCTTATCATTACGCAGGTCTGGATGACGATGTTGCCACAATCCTGGAACTGAATCAGGACGCCACCTTAAGCCTCTATGCCTCCACCGATATCGGTATCCACTATGACGGCTGGACTTTGGAGGACACGAAAAAGTTCTGGAATAATTACGGAATCACAAATGATGATGCGATTGAAAGCATTTTTGAGCTGATCGTGGAAGAACCAACGCATTATTTAAAATATTACATTGGATTTTTAAAGTTCGAGGAATTGAAAAAAGAAACTTCCCTGAAAAATATCAAGAATTACAATGATAAATCCTTCCATCAGGCGGTACTGTCCATTGGACCGGCTCCATTTGATATCGTGGATAAATATCTGCCGGCGTACTATGAATATATTGAGTAACCGGAGTTTAACGAACGTAGTGTTGCAGATTTTGTGGTGCTTTTATAGGCTGTGAGGGGCAGATATAAGAGTCATTTCACAAGTCATTCTTATATGTTAATTAGAAAGAAAAATCGTACAGACGAAATATTATGTTTCTGTTCGCTGGACATTC
>ERZ808240.4148-NODE-4148-length-13142-cov-2.776343_pt1 | contig 13142 bp, 9 predicted proteins | sample MGYA00521084_ERZ808240 | MGnify/ENA primary metagenome ERZ808240 (study PRJEB31516, sample SAMN03275571) | gut metagenome | biome: mammalia-associated habitat; material: feces | host: Papio cynocephalus | place: Kenya | collected 2012-08-06 ... | reverse complement strand
GTTTGGCGCAAAATTACTAATAAGTCTAAAAATAAAATCGTTTTTTTCCCTATTCTTTTGGATAAATGTCTAAAAATATATAACTTTAGCGTCGATATGGTAAGGGTACCTGCCCAGACCGTGACTAAGAACGTTACTATTTACTTAAATCTTTTTGATATGAAAGTATATCAGACAAATGAAATCAAGAACATCGCTCTGCTTGGCAGTGCGGGTAGTGGCAAGACCACACTTGCCGAGAGTATGCTTTATGAAGCTGGTATTATCAAGCGCCGTGGTACGGTAGAAGCCAAGAATACCGTAAGTGACTACTTCCCGGTAGAACAGGAGTATGGCTACTCTGTCTTCCCCACGGTCTTCCATGTAGAGTGGAACTCCAAGAAACTCAATATTATAGATTGCCCCGGTTCAGACGACTTCGTAGGTGGTGCCATTACTGCCCTGAATGTTACCGACGAAGCAGTCATACTTATCAACGGTCAGTATGGTCCCGAAGTGGGTACCCAGAACAATTTCCGTTATACCGAAAAACTCAAGAAACCTGTTATCTTCCTTATCAACCAGTTAGATTCAGACAAGTGCGATTTTGATAATATTATCAATACCATGACCGAGATTTACGGAAGCAAGTGCGTACAGATACAGTACCCTATAGCTACCGGCCCTGGCTTCAATGCGCTTATTGACGTGCTCTTGATGAAGAAATACAGCTGGAAGCCCGAAGGGGGAGCCCCCATTATCGAGGATATTCCAGCTGAGGAGATGGATAAGGCCATGGAGTTGCATAAGGCGCTGGTAGAAGCCGCTGCCGAGAACGACGAGACTCTGATGGAGAAGTTCTTCGAGGAAGAGACCCTTACAGAGGACGAGCTGCGCGAGGGTATTCGCAAGGGTTTAGTAACTCGCTCTATCTTCCCGGTATTCTGTGTATGTGCCGGAAAGGACATGGGGGTGCGCCGTTTGATGGAGTTCCTTGGCAATGTGGTGCCCTTTGTTAGTGAGATGCCCAAGATACACAATACCCGTGGAGAGGAAATAGCCCACGACTCTAACGGCCCCGAGAGCCTGTACTTCTTCAAGACGGGTATGGAGCCGCATATCGGTGAGGTATCGTACTTCAAGGTAATGAGTGGGTCTGTAAAGCCTGGCGACGACCTGACTAATGCTGACCGGGGTTCTAAGGAGCGTCTGGGATCCATCTATGCCTGTGCTGGAGCCAACCGTATAGCCGTAGACCAGCTGATGGCTGGCGATATAGGCTGTACTGTGAAACTGAAGGATGTAAAGACGGGAAACACACTGAACGGCAAAGACTGCGAGTGGCGCTTTGACTTTATCAAGTATCCTAATTCTAAATATGCACGGGCCATCCGTACTACTAATGCCCAGGACATGGAGAAACTGATGGCTGCCCTTGTCAAAATGCGCCAGGAGGATCCCACGTGGGTGGTAGAGCAGAGTAAGGAGTTGCGCCAGACCATCGTACATGGCCAGGGCGAGTTCCACCTACGCACCTTGAAGTGGCGTCTGGAAAACAATGAGAAACTGAGCGTGGTGTTCGAGGAACCTCGTATTCCTTATCGCGAGACCATCACGAAGAAAGCCAAGGCCGAGTATCGCCATAAGAAGCAGAGTGGTGGTGCCGGACAGTTTGGCGAAGTTCACCTCATTGTAGAGCCGTATGCCGAGGGTATGCCCGATCCGACCGTGTTCAATTTCGGAGGCCAAGAGTTTAAGATGAACATTAAGAGCCGCCAGGAGATAGACCTCGACTGGGGCGGCAAGTTGGTCTTTATCAACTCGGTTGTAGGCGGTGCCATTGATACCCGTTTCATGCCAGCTATTCTGAAAGGTATTATGGACTGTATGGAGCGTGGCCCGCTTACCGGTAGCTACGCCCGCGATGTGCGTGTCATCGTGTACGATGGTAAGATGCACCCAGTAGATTCTAATGAAATCTCGTTTACTTTGGCAGCCCGTCATGCCTTCTCAGAAGCATTTAAGAACGCTGGCCCGAAGATATTGGAGCCCATCTATGACCTGGAGGTATATGTTCCAGCCGACTATATGGGCGACGTGATGAGCGACCTGCAGGGCCGAAGGGCTCTGATAATGGGCATGGATACCGAGGCTGGTTACCAGAAGCTCCAGGCTAAGATACCGTTGAAGGAATTGTCTAATTACTCTATCTCCCTCAGTAGTCTGACAGGCGGCCGTGCTTCGTTCACGACCAAGTTTGCCAGCTACGAACTTGTTCCCAATGATGTCCAGAACAAGCTGATTGCTGAACACGAGGCAGAGCAGAAAGAAGAGGAAGAGTAAATCTATAAAAACTGATAGTATTATAATAGAGGCCCTCACCACTTGCTTCAGGCAAGTAGGGAGGGCCTCTCCTGTATACTCATGGGACATGGTCTAACGGGTGAAAGTGGGTTGGCGGATATTCGCGCTGGATACCGAAGTGTTTCTCGGGTAATGGTTGGGATAGGCGTTACTGCTGAAAAAAGAAACGGAACCAGGATAGGCATGTGCCTCCTTGGTTCCGTTAAGTTGCAATGAGAGTAGGGGGGTTACTCCTGTACGGGAATCTTCTTTACACGGCGCTCATGGCGGCCACCCTCAAAGGTGGTGGCAAAGAAGGTATCCATGATGGTCTCGGCCGTCTTATTATCTATAAATCGGCCTGGCATAACCAATACATTGGCATCGTTGTGCTGGCGTATCAGTCCGGCTATCTCTTTGTTCCAAGCCAGTCCGGCACGTACAGCCTGGTGCTTGTTCAGACAGATAGCCATACCCTCGCCACTGCCACAGATGCCGATGCCTGGATAAACCTCGCCACTCTCAATACCTTTGGCAAGAGCATGGGCAAAGTCAGGATAGTCTACACTCTGGTCGCTATAGGTGCCATAGTCCTTGTAGGGATAACCCTTCTTTTCAAGATACTCGATAACGAATTGTTTCAATGGGAAGCCTGCGTGGTCGCAAGCCAGTCCGACAGTCTTTACTTCCATAGTCTTAATGTTTTAGAAGTTGTTTAACTTGGTTATATACATTCTGGGCCGTGAAGCCTAATTTCTCATCCAGTACTTTGTAGGGGGCCGAGAAACCAAAACTGTTGAGTCCGTAGACGGTACCATTGGCTCCTACCAGTCCCTCAAGGGTTACGGGCAGACCGGCGGTGAGGCCGAATTTTTTGGCAGCGGCTGGCAGAACCTCCTCCTGATACTCGGGGCTCTGGCGGCGGAACAATCCCTCTGAGGGAACGCTCACGATGCGTACCTTGAGGCCATCCTGGCGTAGCAGTTCAGCTCCGGCTACCAGGGTCGAAACCTCTGACCCCGAAGCTAACAGTATTACATCGAAGTCGGCATCAGAGCCAGCTACTACGTAGGCACCCTTGCGGGCCTGCTGATAGTCATTGCCTTTGGGAAGGTTCTTGATGCCCTGGCGCGAGAAAATGAGGGCCGTCGGGGTCGACATGTTCTCCATGGCCATCTGCCAGGCTACGGTAGCCTCGTTGGCATCGGCTGGGCGGAATACACGTACCGAGTCGTTGCCATGATGGTTTCTCAGCTTCTCCATCAGTCGTATCTGTGCCTCCTGCTCTACGGGCTCATGGGTGGGGCCGTCCTCGCCTACGCGGAACGCATCGTGGGTCCAGATAAACTTGATGGGCACCTCCATGAGGGCTGCCAGGCGTACAGCGGGTTTCATGTAGTCTGAGAATACGAAGAACGTGGCGCAGGCCGGGATGACGCCTCCATGCAGATACATGCCGATACACATACAGGCCATGGTGAGTTCGCTTACACCCGCCTCGAAGAAAGCGCCGGTAAAATCGTCCTTGCTCAGGTCGTGGGTCTTCTTCAGGAACCCGTCCGTCTTGTCAGAGTTAGAGAGGTCGGCCGAAGAGCAAACCATGTTGGGTACCTGCTCGGCCAGCACGCCTAAGCAGGCAGCCGAGGCAGCACGGGTGGCGATGTCTGGTTTCTGGACAAATGTGCTCCAGTCTACCTTGGGGGCGTTGCCCGAGAACCAAGTCTGCATCTGCTGTGCTTTCTCGGGGTTGACCTTGGCCCATTCGTCCTCGGCCTTACGGCGGTCGGCCACGATGGCTTGCAGCTCCTTGCGTCTGTTGGCATACAGTTCCTTGACATCGTCAAAGATGACGAATGGGTCATCAGGATTGCCGCCTAAGTGTACGATGGTGTTGCGGTAAGCCTCGCCGCCGAGTGGAGTCCCGTGGGTTTTGATGGTGTGCTCGTAGCTCGACCCATCGGCCTTCAGGGCACCCTTGCCCATGATGGTCTTGCCGATAATCAGGGTGGGGCGGTGTTCCTCAGCGTTGGCTGTAGCGAGCGCCTGCCGTATCTGGTCTACGTCGTTGCCGTCAATCTTGATGACATTCCATCCCCAAGCCTTGTACTTGGCGGCGGTGTCTTCCTGCATCACCACCTTGCACTCGGTAGAGAGCTGTATGTCGTTAGAGTCGTAGAACATGATGAGGTTGTTGAGCCCCAGTATGCCGGCCAGTCGGCCCGTGCCTTGCGAGATCTCTTCCTCGATGCCGCCATCAGATATATAGGCATATATCTTGTGCTGCATTACGGTGTGTCCGAGCCGTGCCTCCAGGAATTTCTCGGCCACGGCGGCTCCAGCGGCAAAGGTGTGTCCCTGTCCTAAGGGCCCCGAGGTATTCTCTATACCACGCTGTACATCGCGCTCGGGGTGGCCAGGGGTGGGGGAGTCCCACTGGCGGAACTGCTGCAGTTCGTCGAGCGTGAACTTGCCCTGCAGGGCCAAGGCCGAGTAGAGCATGGGCGACATGTGGCCCGGGTCGAGGAAGAAGCGGTCGCGCCCGCTCCACGTCGGATCCTCAGGGTCGTACACCATGTACTCTGCGAAGAGCACGTTGATAAAGTCTGATCCGCCCATGGCACCTCCGGGGTGTCCCGAGTTTGCCTTTTCTACCATTGAGGCAGCCAGTATGCGGATATTGTCGGCTGCCCGGTTCATTAACAGTTTGTCGTTCATTATATATAAATAACTAAGGTTTCCCCCAACTATAGGAGAAAATAGGGTGCTTACATCTCGTATTTCCTTTATTGCTATTGCTGCTTAGCATTAAGGGCGCAATGAAAGCGTCCCATTAGCTGCTTGCTTATTAGGGTGTTCATTTTAGTTTGTTTAATTCCACTATATCGTTGTCTATGTGTCTGTCTGATTCCGATTGGGGAATTTTGTCAGCACGATAGATATAAAGATTTTCATGTATTAAATCATTGCTCCATGAAAAAGTAACTAAGGCGCATTTATTCCCTTTCTGAAAAAGTTTATAGGCATATTCGCCCTTCTCTTTAATCATATTTTCAGATGGGGATTGGTGTGCGTCTGTAGGCTTGCCAAACTCTTTTGCAGTAAGGCTGTCTAATTGCTCAATACTATTCCATTCTCTGCCTTGTATCATTGCATTTGACAGCATGACACCAATAAGTAAACCTTCTTTAGAGAACAATCCCGTGGTTTTGTCAAATCCCCACCCCTTGTAAACAAACGGATAAGTTTTAGTTATATTGTCACCTTTCCATTCTGGATTACTTGTTTTGTCCTCGAAAACGGCTTTAATAGAATCAAAAGACTTTTCTTGTATGAAGAAAGTAATGCTATCAATGGCATACTTTTCTTCTGGACTTTCTATCGGCTTGCTTGTGTGTGTGCAAGCAACCAATAAAAATGCTACGATAGGAATAATAATCTTTTTCATACGCTCATAGTCCTTAGTTGTTCAACATTGCCTTTCAGTTCTTTCTGTTTACAAAGTGAGCCCCCTTTGATTTTTGCGGTCGTGACAGCCTTTCTTGGCTCCGTCAGTTTCTCTAAGTTGTTTTCTGAATTTACTATGTATATGGCGATACTCTGCTTGTAAAGCTCAATCACCATTCGATTGTATTCTTTCATATCTTTCTTTTTTATTCATTCAATACTTAGGGAACTTGTCAAATATGGCTATCCGACATTGGCAGCTGTTATTCTGTTTATCAACTACCAGAGTAGCTTACTTCACTGAAAATCTGTAGGCCGTATGGCTTGTATATTTCTCGCCAGGCTTCAGATAGGGTGAGGGGAAGTTCTTCTTATTCGGTGAGTCGGGATATTTCTGGCTCTCAAGGCATACCGATGCCTGCTTGGGGTAGCGTATGCCGTGCTTGCCAGCTACCTTGCCATCCAGGAAGTTGCCAGTGTACACCTGTACGCCAGGCTCGGTGGTAAACATCTCCAGGCAGATGCCGGTGTTAGGGGCGTAGAGGCTGGCAGCCACTATACGGTCGTTGCCCTTGCCGTTAACGTAGGTGTTGAGGCACCAGTTATGGTCGTAGCCATGGGCGTTCTTGATCTGGTCAAAGCTGGTGTCGCCGATGGTCTCGTAGAGAGGGTGACGCTTGTTGAAGTTGAGCGGTGTGCCGTACACAGGCTTGATGGCCCCTGTGGTCATAAAGGTAGAGTCGGCCGGGGTGTAGTCGTCGGCATTGATGTACAGCACCATGTCGGTACCGGGTTTGGTCATGTCGCCGGTGAGGTTGAAGTAAGAGTGGTTGGTCATGTTGATAACCGTCTCCTTGTCGGTAGTGGCCTCATACTGTATGTCCAGGGTGTTGTTGCTCTTTACGGTGTAGGTCACCTTGGCCGTTACGGCACCGGGGAAATTGTTGTCGCCATCGGGCGAAACGATGGTCAGGTCCAGGGTGGTGTCATTGGGCTGTACGGCGTCGTACACCTGGTACTGCCAGCCCGACGGGCCTCCGTGTAGGCAGTGGCCGAAGTTGTTGCGGGGCAGCTGTATCTTCTTGCCGCCTACCACTATCTGGCCCTTGTTGATGCGGTTGGCGTAGCGGCCTATGGCGGCTCCGAAATCGCTGGGCGTGTGGGCCGAGTCGGCATACTGGTGGATATTGTCAAAACCGAGTACTACATCGGTGGGGTTGCCGTTCTTGTCGGGGACGCAAAGCGAGACGATGCGGCCGCCGAAATTGGTGATACACACCTCCATGCCATTGTCGTTAGACAGGGTGTAGAGCTTTATGGGCTTGTTGTTGATAATGGTGTCAAAGTTGGCCGGGTTCAGTCCGGACACGGTGAGTTGACCGTTGCCCGAGCAGGCCGTGAACATGGCCATGGCCACGCTCATGCTGAGTACAAGATTTGTTAGCTTTTTCATAATTCTTATTAGTTTATTTCTTGAGTTCTATTTATTCTGCTGTAAATTTACCTTTTTTTTTCCAAAGAACACGCATATTGTTCCGTTATTTTTATCGCGGGCACAAAAAAGACCATCATTAGCGCGCTAATGATGGTCTTTAGGATGCTAATGACGGTCATTAGACTTCTAATGATGGTCATTGCGTGGCCGCGATGTCCCCGGCCTAAGCGAGGGCGATCCTATGGATTTTAGCAGACCTTGTGCGAGCCCTCGCTGATTACTACATTGTAGACAGCGGGCTCATGGCCGTACTTCTCTTTAAATTTGGCCTTGGCATCAGCGATGAACTTGTCGTACATATCATCCTTGACCAGGTTGATGGTACAGCCGCCGAAACCACCGCCCATGATACGGCTACCGGTTACGCCGTTGGACTTGGCGAGTTCGTTCAGGTAGTCCAGTTCGACACATGACACCTCGTATTCCTTGCTCAGGCCCTCGTGGGTCTCGTACATCTTCTGGCCTACGGTCTCGTAGTCGCCCTTCTGCAGCGCATCGCAGACAGCGAGTACACGGTCTTTCTCGCCGAGTACGAAGTGGGCGCGGGTGTTGTCTTCTACGCCTACCTCGTCCTTGACCTCTTCAAGCTGCTCCCAGGTGCAGTCGCGCAGGGTCTCGAACTTAGCTTCGGGATGCTTGGCAGCTATGTGCTTCACCACGTTCTCGCAGCTGTTGCGGCGGTCGTTGTAAGGAGATCCTGCCAGTTCGTGTTTCACGACAGAGTCGAGCAACACCAGTTTGTAGCCAACTGGTTTGAATGGGAAATATTCAAATTCACGGCTGCGGCAGTCGAGGCGCATCAATTTGCCCTCCTTGCCAAACACGCTGGCAAATTGGTCCATGATGCCGCAGTTAACGCCGATATACTTGTGCTCGGTGGCCTGGCCAGCCAGGGCCAAGTCCCACTTAGATACCTTGTTGTCACCGAACAGGTCGTTCAGGGCAAAGGCAAAACAGCTCTCCAGGGCAGCCGATGAAGACATGCCGGCGCCGAGTGGAACATCGCCATAAAAGGCGGTGTTAAATCCCTTGACATCTACGCCCAGGGCTTTCATTTCCTGTACGACACCGTAGATATAGCGTGCCCATGTGGCGCGCGGCCCCTCGGGGTCGTTCACCTTGAACTCTACGCGGTCTTTCAAGTCTATCGAGTAGCACATCACGGTGTCGGTGCCATTGGGGCGAACCTCGGCCATAATGCCCTTGTCTACTGCGCCGGGGAACACGAAACCTCCGTTATAGTCGGTGTGCTCGCCTATCAGGTTGATGCGGCCAGGTGACATGTATATATTGCCAGTCTTGCCGTCAAAGTGCTTGATGAACCGGCTTCTTACCTTTTCTATGTCCATAATCAATTCGTTTTTAAGGGTTAGTTTTATCTATAATAGTTTAGTCTACAGGGATATCCTTGTTAACATTCTTAGAGCCGAAGAGGGCGTAGTACAGAATGTAAACGGAGCTCAGTAATACCACGATGAAGCTGCTGATGTAGTTATGGGTGAAGTCTATCACCTTGGCCTGGATGAAGATCATTACGGCAAAGCCGGCCACCATCATCATAAAGGCTCCCGAGGCAGCAGCGGTGTACTTGCCCAGACCCTCGGTGGCCAGGTTGAAGATGCCACCCCACATAACCGATGCGCAGAGGCCGATGAGCAGGAAGGCGAAGATGCCTACGGGTATCTGGCCCCATACCAGTGTCAGGTGGGTGTAGTCGATACCGGGGCAGCTGATTCTCAAACTTTCAGGCAGCAGCATACCGGCAGCGGTAAGGAAGATGGCAGCTGTACTTACGGTGGTTATCATGGCCTTAGTCGATATCTTGCCGCCAATCATGCCACCTACGAAGCGGCCGATGAGCATGAAGATAAAGTACACAGCACCTAAGGTGCCACAGTAGCCGGCATCCATGCCTAAGCCGTGGGTGGCGGCATTGGGCGAAGCGGTGAGGTACGAGAATATATAGGTGGGAGGACACACCTCTACGGCACCGTAGATACCTATGGCAAGCATGCCCAGCTTGAAGTGACGGAAAGAGTAGCAGCTGTGCTCGTCTTTGGTGCCCTCGGTCTTCTTGCCCTGCTCGGGCTCCTTAATCTTGGTGAAGAAGATGACGATGAAGGCAAATATGAAAATGGCCAGGGCTATGAACAGGGCTGGTGTGGCGTCGGAAACCTTAGCCTTGGTGGCATCGCCGATGAGGCTTCCCATCAGGATATATACACATACGGCTGCGGCCGAGTTGAACACACCGCCAATCTGTATCAGCTGGTTACCTGTGTTGCCACCTCCGCCAAGCAGGTTAAGCATGGGGTTAACCACGGCATTGAGCATACACATGCAGAGACCCGATATGAAGGCTCCGATGAGGTACACGATGAAGCCCATCTCACCACTGATCCACTGAACCAGCAGACCGATGATACCTACTACCAGGGCTGTCAGGGCAGTCTTCTTGTAACCAAACTTCTGGATGAGCAGACCCGAGGGGATACCCATGAGCAGATAGGCACCGAAGTTGCCGTAGTTGCCAACCTGTCCTAATGTCTCAGATACGTTGAAACAGTTTTTCAGTATGACGGCCATAGGTGAGCAAAGATTGGTCACAAAGGCAATCATAGCAAAGAGAAATACCATGGCCAGTATGGCTATGATGCTTCCTTGTTTTTTAGTGGAGTTTTCCATTTCTTTAATTGTTTGTAATATTTATTGATTTATATTTATGTTCTCTGGGAGTGTCTATTCTACTCCGAAGCGGTAGATGGTCTTCTGGGTATATTTTCCTTCTGGCTGGAGCACCACCGAAGGGAAGTAAGGGTGATTAGGTGAGTCTGGAAAGTGCTGTGCTTCAAAGCAGATGGCGCTACGACGGGGGAAAGTGGCTCCGTGCTGGCCTTTGTAGCCGTCGGCCCAGTTGTCGGTATATACCTGTACACCGGGTTCTGTGGTGTAAACTTCCATGGTACGGCCGCTTACGGGCTCTGTAATCTTGGCTGCAAAACTCAGCTCTCCTTCCTCTTTCTTGTTGAGCACAAAGCAGTGGTCATATCCGGCGCCATTCTTAATCTGCTCGTCGTCGGCATCTATGTCCTGACCTACCGGCTTGGCGGTGCGGAAGTCAAAGGGGGTTCCCTTTACAAAGCGTATCTCTCCGGTGGGAATACTGGTATCGTCGATGGGCAGATAGTAGTCAGCGTTGATTTCGCAGATAAGGTTTTCGATAGAAGGGGTGGGGTTGGCTATGCCCGCTAATGAGAAAAAGCCGTGGCTGGTAAGGTTTATTATCGTCTTCTTGTTCGTGGTGGCCATGTAGTCGATAACCAGCTCGTTGTCGTCAGTAAAGCTATACACTACGGTGGTCTTTACTTCGCCCGAGAAGCCCTCTTCGCCATAGGGACTTACATATTCGAGTACCAGCGACTGGTCATTCATCTGGCGGGCATCCCATACCTTGGCATTGAAGCCTTTCTTGCCGCCGTGCAGACAGTTGGGGCCGTTGTTGATGGGCAGCTGGTACTCCTTGCCATGTAGTTGGAACCGGCCTTTGCAGATGCGGTTGCCGTAGCGGCCCACCAGGGTAGACAGGTAGGGTTCTGGGCTATCTATCACGCCCTTGATGTTGTCGTGGCCCTGTATTACGTTGGCGTAGTTGCCGTTGCGGTCGGGTACCATGATGGCCACGATAGCGCCGCCATAGTTGGTGATAGCCACTTCATTACCTTGCTTATTTTTAAGGATGTACAGATCTGTTTCTTTTCCATTGATTGTGGCCTGAAAGTCTTCACGCTTCAGGCCGCAGATGTTTTCTGTTTCTGTTGTGCTCATCATAAAAAGTTTTTAGTTACTCTATGTATTTGCAAAGTAAATAAAAAAAAATGAATGTTACAAAATAGAAACAAATAAATGTCAACGGCGTAGCGTTAAAAACCATTAAATGCGCACGGCTGGTGGCTCGGATGGGGCGCAGGATAGTTGGGACTTTGGCAGTGGGGTGGGTGGGGAACAGAAACTAAAAACTCCATACCACTTATAACCGTGATGGTATAAGTGGCATGGAGGATGTATGGGGCGAGGATGTGCTTTGATAATCCCCTGGTTCTTGTAGGGTTATTGCTTTTTGACCGTTTGTAGGTAACTGAGCAGGTCGGCCACCACATAGCTGCTTCCGCCTATGAAGACAAAGTCATTGGGTTGGGCGGCTGCCCGCGCGGCTTCGTAGGCGATGGCCACGGTGTCGTAGACGGCTCCCAGTAGCTGGTGGGCTTGTCCCTTCTGGGCCACTATCTGCTTGTCGATGGCCCGATGGGTGGTGGCCTGAGTCCAGTAGTAGACAGCATCCTTGGGAAGTAAGTCCATTACATGGTCGATGTCCTTGTCGTCTACCATGCCGAAGACGATGTGGCACTTGTCACAGGGCTGATCTTTTATCTGTTGGGCCAGATACTGCCAGCCACCTACGTTGTGGCCTGTATCGCAGACCACATGGGGATGGTGGCATAGGCTCTGCCAGCGGCCGGTAAGTCCTGTCAGCTCGCCGACATGGGCAAAGCCCTGGCGGATGGCATCATGGTCGTTCAGGCCGAGGACGCGGAGGGCGCAGAGGACAGTGTTGGCATTCTTCAACTGGTAGATGCCGCCCAGCTCGCCTGTTAGCTCACCGAAATGGCGTGTGTGGTAGAGCAGGCGTCCATCGGGCAAAACCTCATGGCTTTCTATTTCTTGCTGCTCTTCGGCCAGGGTTATGGGGGCGTGTTCCTCGGCTGCTTTCTGCAGGAACACGGGGCGTGTCTCGGAGGTGGTCTCGCCTATCACCACGGGTACTCCAGGCTTGATGATGCCTGCCTTCTCGCCCGCTATCTTTGCTAATGTGTTACCTAAGAACTGAGTGTGGTCCAGGCTGATATTGGTGATAATGGAGAGGATGGGGGTGATGATATTGGTGCAGTCCAGCCGTCCGCCTAACCCCACTTCGACGATGGCGATGTCCACGTGCTGCTCGGCAAAATATTTGAAAGCCAACGCAGTAGTGAGCTCAAAGAACGAGGGGCGCAGGGGCTCGAAAAAAGCTCGTTCGGCCTCTACGAAGTTGACCACGTAGTCCTGGGAAATCATCTCGCCATTTACCCTGATACGCTCCCGAAAGTCAACTAAGTGGGGCGAGGTGTAGAGGCCCACCTTCAGTCCCTGGGCCTGTAGTATGGCGGCTATGGTGTGCGAACAGGAGCCCTTGCCGTTGGTTCCGGCTATGTGAATGGTTCTGAACTGCGTGTGAGGGTGACCGAAATGGCGGTCCATGGCTATCGTATTACTTAGCCCCTCCTTATACGCAGATGCACCCACATGTTCGAAAACAGGGGTGCATTTGTATAGATAGTTTACAGTTTCTTCGTAATTCATGCTGTTAACTAAAATAGTTCTTGAACTTCTCAAAAATGGATTTCTTGGTAGAGGTGTCTCCCTTGAAGTTCTCGCTGTCGCGCAGCTCTTCGATAGCTTTGCGCTCTTCCTTGCTCAGTTCTTTGGGGACATACACGCTGATGTTGACAACGAGGTCGCCCTGCCCCGAGCCATAGCCGGGAACCTGTGGCAGACCTTTGCCACGCAGGCGCAGGGTTTTTCCAGGTTGGGTGCCAGGCTCTATCTTGACCTTGACCTTGCTGCCATCAATGGTGGGGATAGATACCTCGCCGCCAAGGGCTGCAGTAGGAAAGTCGAGAAGTAGATTATAGATAACATCTTGACCGTCGCGTACAAAGGTGTCGCTCGCCATCTCTTCGATGTAAACCTGTATGTCGCCATTGACACCATTATGCTGTCCGGCATTACCTTTTCCGGGTACGTTGACTATCATGCCTTCGGCTACGCCAGCCGGTATCTTGAT
>ERZ808240.4147-NODE-4147-length-13142-cov-6.522503_pt1 | contig 13142 bp, 9 predicted proteins | sample MGYA00521084_ERZ808240 | MGnify/ENA primary metagenome ERZ808240 (study PRJEB31516, sample SAMN03275571) | gut metagenome | biome: mammalia-associated habitat; material: feces | host: Papio cynocephalus | place: Kenya | collected 2012-08-06 ... | reverse complement strand
TCAGCTTTTCTGGGAATTCGTGATTTCCTAATTTTTTGCGTTTTTCGGATACAGCGCAACTCTATACGCCCAACCCGAAAGATCGTTTTTCGGCCTAAAAAGGGGCAAAAACGGGGTATAGTTTGATTGGCATGAGAGTAGAGTTCCCTTTAAACTCACAAAACTACTAAAAATAGTAAAAATGTGAGTTCTGCACTATAATATTAGTGTAAAGGAGAAACATCCATGATTTTTCAAAGGCATATTTTTTCCGCAGTAAGCAGAAGCATTAGCGAGTACCCAATAACCTTGATTACAGGCGCTCGTCAGGTTGGGAAAACAACGCTGGTTACCATTATTGAAAGAGAACGCGGCTATAAATATGTATCATTTGATGATACTGAGTTGCTTGCCTCCGCTAAGGCGGATCCAAAAAAGTTTATTAAGGAACATCCTGCACCAATCATTTTCGATGAAGTTCAAAAAGCGAAAGAACTATTCCCAGAAATTGAAGCGATTGTAAACGAAGTGAGGAGGGAAAGAGGCTCTCAGTCTGCAAACGGCATGTATATCTTGACGGGCTCGCAAAAATTCAATTTGATGAAAGAAGTAAGCGAATCGATGTCGGGAAGGGTATCCATCATTGAAATGCCTCCCTTAAGCCAAGCTGAAATCAGAAATTGGCCTGAACCCGTTTTTTCAGTTGATAATAATAATATGCTTAATGATTCGGAAAAACGTTCTTTGAGCGATGAGGATTTGTATCTATCTATAGTCCGTGGGTTTTATCCTGCCCGATGGGAAATTGAGGGAAAGCCAATTGAAAATTATTTTTCAAATTACATGAAAACATATTTGGATCGAGATGTCTCTCAGCTAATCGCTTTGAAAGACAAGGTTAAGTTCGAAAATCTATTACGAGTGCTTGCTTCTTTAACAGGGCAGGAACTTATTCCGGACAACATTGCAAAAACTATAGGTGTCGATAAAAACACAGTCAACGCTTGGATAAATGTTGCTATTGCCGGCGATATCGTGACTTTGCTATCGCCATATTACGAAACTTCAATTAATAAAAGAATTATAAAGAGACATAAGCTTTACTTTAATGACACCGGATTCGCAAGCTATCTTTTGGGAATCGACTCGCCAAAGGCTCTTCGCCTCTCTTCTTTTAGGGGCTCTTTAGTTGAAACCTATATTCACAATGAAATTAGAAAATCTTATTTGAATAACGGCCTGGAAGATAAAAACATGTTTTTCTACCGAGACAATAATCAAAATGAAATAGATTTGATTTTACTCAGGGATGGCAAGCTGGATTTCGTAGAATGCAAATCCGGAAAAAAATTCACGCGCGAAAACGTCAAGGCGTTTTCACAATTGAAGAACACGTCATTCGAAATAGGTGGGCAGTGTATTGTTTGCACTGTGGAAGAGGCATACCGAATTTGCTCAAACGTATATGCTTACCCTGTCCGTTGCTTATAATTTTTAGGAAGATGATCGATAAGCTGAATCCGAATCTGAGATCCACCGAAGAACGCGACGGGAAACCAGGAAACGCGAATTCTACAAACCATTTTGATCCGATGCTTATACAATCCTTGAAACCATTGCACAATTAACGGATTGAAACTGACTCTGATCTTGGCCGAGCCTTTCGCACTGGGCCTCGTATTGAATGCTACATGTTTTCGATTTCTTGCTCAATGAGAATGCTCTCAAAGAAATTTAGATGTTTTCAATACGCTCACCCAAGCGGAAGGGTCAGTTGAACGATCGTTTACGGTCGTTTTTTGAAATCACGCTTCTTTTCTATGCGTCATATTTATTTTGAACTTTCATAATTAGAAAATGTTTTTATCCGAGGGACATCTAGCAAGCGCTACCTCAATCAAACAATCTTTAAAGAAAACGAAGCCTTCTTTGTGCAAAATAGCGTATTTTTTGCCAGATCGAAAAGAAAAGAAGCCATAGCTCGTCACTATAGCTTCTTTATCCACTGCATTATTCGTTTGGCGTTTCTTGCTTTGCTTTCTTCTTATCTTGATATTCTAGGAAAAATTTCATGCCGACTGTAATGATTAGTCCAGCGGTAATCACATAAAGAGAAGACACAAAGAAATAATTGATCCAAACCTTCCAAGGAGCGATGCTGCGTGTTGTTTTAGCGCCAGGAGCAATTCCGTTATAAGCCCCAGAATTTACAACCGCATAAGAGATATTCTTTACGGCATCTTGAATGCGGTGTAAAGCCGTGATTGAGGCAGAATCCGTAAGCAAAGCGTCTAAACTCTTGCTCGTCGCAGCAAGATAGAAATCGTTCCCGCTACGAATCATCGCATCTAAGCTCACTTGGGGCGCATAGTCAGTGATGACCATTCCTTCAAAGCCCCATTCTCCTCTTAACGCGCCTTCTAATAAATACCAGTTATTGGAGCACATGACTGGACCAATGGAATTAAAAGCGGTCATGACGCCGTTGCACGCTCTAATTTTCTTGCTCGTTAATTCTCCCGTTGTAGGATCGATGTATTTAAGATTTTGACGGGCGTATTTAGTGGCAATTTCAAATGGCTTAAGGTAGGTTTCACGAATTGTTTGCTCTGTCGCCCAAGTCATAATCATATCCATACGATTGCTTTCTTGTTCGTTCATCGCAAAGTGCTTCATGAAGGTATAGATGCCTCCATCGGAAGCGCCGCTTATAAGATTCATGCCGACAATTCCAGTAACAAATGGATCTTCGGAAACGTATTCGGCGTTTCTCCCACCGAATTGGGAACGGTGTAAATTAAGTCCTGGGGCGTATAGGCCTTGAACGTCATTCGCTAACCCTTCTTGCCCAAAGTGATAGCCCATTTCATAAGCGAGTCTAGGATTGAAGGTCGCCGCGAGTAAGGCTTGCGAGGTATAAGTGGCCCATGAATAGTCCTTTTTGCTCCCGAAGGTAGAGAAGCCCATCGGTCCATCAAAGTCCTGAACCTGGAATTTCCCAATTGCATCAAGCTTATCGGATTGATAGGCACCATACCCGATTAATTTACCTAATTGGGCGCGATCGCGGTCGTTACGGAAGGAGATTTGACGAATTAAATCGTTCCAGCTTGGATCATTATAATCAACACCGCGGTAGGAAGATAAATCCAAACCTTTTTGCTCCACTTTGAATGGCTCGATATTTCTCACTTTTGAATCCTGACCATTGCCTAAAACAGGATGATTGATCGGATCAAAGTTCCCTTTCTTATAGGAATCGAATTCTTTCTTAAATTCGTCCGCTAAAGTTTTGTCGACTTCGGTAGGAACGGTCGGGAAACTCCCTTTGAAATCAGCGCGGGTGAATTGAGTGACATGATCTTGATTCATGAAGGCGGTCGAAGACTCAAATAGATTGGTTGCCGCAACAAACTTATCGCCTTTTTTGGGTTCGTTTGTTGGGTTGCCGTCTTTATCTAATTTCGCTTGGCCAGCTTTCTCCGATTCTCTTGGGTTTTTATTATCGTAATAGACGTCTTCTAAATTATTCCACGTATAGGTTTCATAACTATCGTGCGCGTTTTTCCCTAGATAAATATCGTATTCCCCTTTGGACAAATAGTAACAGCCTCTCGTGCCGTCTTTATTGTCTCTATTAGAGTAATAAGAAGACATATCATCGACATTGAACGTCAAGGTAAGCTCTTGAGACTTTCCTGGTTCAATAATTTCGGTTTTGTCATAAGCAATGAGGTTTTTCGCGGATTTTTCGATTTTATTGGCTTTATCGAAGTCCGTGTATGGAGCACCATAATAGATTTGAACAGCATCTCTACCTGCTTTTTCGCCCGTATTTTCGACCTTAACTTTTAAAGTTACTTTATTCCCTTCAATTTGCTTATCCACGAAGCTTTGATTGAACGTTGTGTAAGATAAGCCATGCCCAAAAGGATATTGGACTTGCCTGTCGTAATTAAAGCCCTCGTAATTCCCGTTAAGCGCCTCCGCATAAGCGGTCTCATAATACTTATAGCCAACGTAAATCCCTTCTTCATATTCAACGTAAGTGCCAGGAGTCACGTTATCGGTCGTGGTGACATTGTTATAGTACATTAATTCAATGTTCCCAACTGTTGCGTAAGTGCCGCTGTTGAAGCTGAAATTCTGGTTCGCAGGATCAGCAAGGAAATCTTTTGACCAAGTGTCCACGGTTCTACCAGAAGGATTTACTTCGCCACACATGATTTTCCCAATCATTTCCGCACCGCCGCTACCTTCTTGCGGCATCCAAATAATCGCATCGCATAAAGCGGCAATATCATCGGTGATTTCAAAAGCATTAACGCTATTGATGACCAAAATCGTTTTCTTGGCGTTTGTTTTCGAAACGCGTAAGCAATCAAGCTCGCCGTTGGTTAAAGAAAGCGTATGTCTAGTGCCATCGCTGAAAGCGTCCATCTTTAAGTCAGCGCCTTCTCCTGACCTTCTAGCCACGACCATAACGCCAATCGTATTATTGAAAGAAGATTCTTTGCCTTCATAAGCACCGCTAACTGGTGTCCATAAATAACGGTACCAGTTATTGACGGCCTTCACCTTCATTGGTTCAGTACCTGGCTTCTCTTTCATTTCTTCGGTACGAATGCTTTTCGTGATGTTATCGATTTCGCTATTGATATGGAATGTATCCGCTAGGGATTCGGCAAAGCTTTTGGTTTTCACTTCTGAGTTATTCCAGTTCGCAGAGCCCCCAACGCTATCGGTATGGTAATAGTTATAGCCTAATGGGCTAATCGTTTCATCTTTTGATAGAGGTAGGCAATTATCGTTTTTTAATAGAGTAATGCCTTGCTCGGCGATCGCTTTTGTATGCTCAACGCTTTTTGCAGTCGCATCAGCGTTCTTCTCTTTGTTGTAATAATTAGCTTTAGAAGAATCACCACCAATCGTAGTGAGTTTTCCCGAGCCAAACACCGTGTCCAATGTGCCTTCATATGTATTCGAAAGAATTGGAACAGCGATTGCAGCGGCTAAAGTGACAGCACTTATTGGCAACAAAATCGCCGCAAGAGTGGATGCTTTCATCTTTTTTCTTGGTTTATTTTCTTTTTTCATTGTTATATTTTTCCTTATTTAGAAATATTCATCGTAATGCTTTTCCAGTTGCCGCAAGCGACACCTTCCGCTGAGAAGGCGCCATGTGCTTGTCCGCCATCTTTAAAGGTAAGGCGGATGGTGTTCTTTCCTCTTTTCAAGATTACCTTTCCAATAGTGATATTCTCGAATTGTTCGGTGGCTAAATACGTTCCAAATCCCCAGGCATTCCATTTATCACTTGTTTTGACGGCTCCGTTTTCATCGAGTCTACCAAAGCTCTCATTTGCTAGATCTGCGTCCTCGCTAGTGATCATATGGCCAGAGGCAATTGCATTACTATTCACATCGAATTTCGTGGTTTCTTGACCAACGGTGTTTGTTAAATCGATGGCTTTAGTTAGATCTAAGTCATTGGAGCCTTTTATGAGATATTCGCCATAATATTCTTCAAACGGGGCGTCAGCGGTATCGATATTTCCAATGATGAAGGCATTTGTCGCCACTTCTCCACTTAGTACTACGGAAACATCATCGCTAGGACTATCGATTTCGATTTCAAAATAGGAGCCAACGGTTACTTTTTCCAAATAGCTGCCTTTTCCTAAGTTCCCGTCTGCTTTTTGAGCGTGATTCCCTTCCGTTTCCTTTTTGCCTTTAACGTATTTCACTTTCCCATAGTTATAAATGCTACTTGTCGCATCTATGTCTAGGCCTAAATTTGTCGTAAGTGTATCCGTAACGATGATAGGAGCGCTAAATTCCGTCTCTTTGTAGCGGAGTTTCACTTCCGTTTGTCCGATATCTAAAGTAGTATCAGTATCGACGATTGTTACATCGCTATTATCAATTCCTTCTAAATAGCCGTCATTGTATTCTACGGAGAAGGAATACCCGTCTAGTGAGAATTTTTCGCCGAATAGGAAGGAATTTGCTTTCGATGTTGTAACAATAGCTTTTGGAGTTCTAATGATGGTTTCGTCTAATAAATAGAAATCAAGTGCGGCCCAGTTGCCATTCCCGCCATTATGGTCCTTTTCTAATTCGTAAGGGAAAGAGATTTCGATATCGTTAACCCCTTCTTGCAAATTGACTTCCGCGATTTTGACTTTTTCGAATTGCTCGCAAGTCCAATGATAGGAAGCATACCAGGCGTCTTTAAGGTAATTCGGATCGCTAGCAGCTAAATCAGTGTCGCTAGTGAGCTCTCTCCCTTTTATGAGGATGTCGTCTAAAGCAGTTTCGACACCGTTATTGGTAACCTTAATCCTGTTCTTTAAATTGATATTATGAGAGAAACGGGAACCACCGTTTTTGATTTCAGGGAATAAATCGGTTAATGACTGCCAAATAAAATCATCGGAAGCGATATCGCCATAGATAGCGAATTTCCCTTTGAGATTCTTGGTATTGTTATAGGTGAATTTGAAGGAATCTCCCTTGCTGATATTGCTAATGAAGTAACGGTTTGAGTCAGGGTAGGTCACTTTAGCCTTTTTTGCCTTGCTCCCTTCCGCCTTGACTAAGCTAGTAGAGCTTTCATCTTCTCCAAGTTCGCAGTGTAATCCCGTTGAGACATTCACCGGCTGATCAATCGAGGCGCCTTTATAGCTCAGTTTGATGCTTTGTTGCGATAATTCCAGTGCCTCATTTAACGTAACGTCGTTAGGATTCACTTCCTCCATCACGCCATTTTCGTCACTAGCGAGAATCTCTAGAGCGCTCTTATCGTAGGTATCGCCATAAAGATAATCGTTTTTCGAGTGAAGGACTTGTAGCGATGTAGGATTATACGTTTCCTTTTCACCTACGTAATCGAGTTCGATATAGTCCCAGTTGCCGCATGCAATCTGTTTATATGCCCAAGGGCAAGACATATTATTTGCCTTTAGGTCCAAAGTGATATGATTAATGCCCACTTCAAGCGGCACAACGCCTAACCATTTTCTTTCAAAATTGTGGGTAGCAGCGTAAAGAGGAGAATACCAATTGTTGAAGGATTTCGATTCAACATAAGGCTTCATGATTTCTTTTGTAAGAACAGTCTCTTCGATATCCGCGTATTTCTTTGTATCAATAACATTATCGTTATTTTTGATGGTGACGATGCTTTCTAAATCCAACGCTTTTGAGCCAGCGATGGAACCGGTTTTGCCATTTCCATAATCGGTTTGAAATTGTCCGCTCCACTCAATGGCGTTAGAAGCAACGCTAGCGTAGATATGGATGAAGCCTCTCTCTATAGCGGTGTAATTAAACTCGAAACGCGAACCATCAGAAACGCTATCAAGACATTCTTCTTCCTCACCAAAATTCACATTTTGAATGCCGTTAGTTGTCGCAGCGTAAGTGTCAATTTTATTAACGTTACTATCTTCGCTAGTAGGATCAACTTCCGTACCGTTATGATTCAACGTGTGCTCAGGCTCGATATATTTCACCGGAGCCTTATCCATTTTCTCGCATTGAGAAATGAGCTTTTTCGCTACATTAATATTCCAAGTTGTTCTGTATTCTTTGCCGGTTTTATTCCCTTTCCAAGTAAAGGTAAGGGTTTTGTCTTCTTCCGTTAGGGGGCGGCTTGGCTCAACAGTAAGTTCACTCGACTTTACTTTGACCTCATCCCCTCCATCGTATCCTAGACCGCTATAATCATTCACGGAAGGAGTTTCGCCGATTAGATAGTCTTTTCGGCAAGCTTGGTCGACTTGGAACCCAAGTCCATACCATTCTCCGTTTCCATCAATCTCGTCGCTACCTGCCACCTGGCAAGAGGCCAAAAGGCTAACGAAGAGCAAAGGAGAAAGTAGTAAGCAAATTTTTCTTTTTTTCTTCATACAAAGAGAATTCCTTTCTTTTTTATGCATGTAAGTGCTTACATTGTATAAAAATAAGAAAAAATAGTTTGCCAATTTCCTTGCTTTGCTATTGAGATGACTTAGTTTGTTCTTTTCTTAGAGGGAATAGCATCGTCAATGAAAAATGATTATTTTCTAACTTAAAAGAGCATAGGCCGTTATATTTTTCGACCATATATCGAATCGATTTTGTACCATAGCCATGATAACGGGCATCACCATCAGTTTGAGGCAAACCGTCTACAAAAGTAAGAGGGAACGAACAATAGTTCTCAATTTTGCATAGCAAACAATTTCCCCTATTTTGGGCATTGATAAAAATAATTCGCTTATCCGCTTTTTCTTTTAAAACGGCCTTAATCGCGTTATCCAAACCGTTTTCAAATAAAGTGTATAAATCTGTGTCATCAATAAAAGAAAATTTATCACCTTGAATAATCATCGATAACTGTATCTTTTCTTTTTGGCAAATCATCGATTTTTCATGAATGACCATATCGATGATGGGGCTACCACTAGAAATAGAGCTATCGTAGATATCCACTTGCTTTTTAATATCGTCGAGTTTCTTCCTTTCTTCTTCAAGCTGCGCACTATTCTTTAAAGACTCAATCTGATGCTTTAAGTCATGACATTTGATATTGATAAGCTCATTCATTCTTTTGGATTGATTGAACTTGTCTTGTTGAAACGAGATGACTTTTTCGAGTGTTTCTTTATCGTCTTTAAGTTTTTTAGAGCGGAAAATGTTGAACTGAATGCAAAGAAGAAAGAAGCAAGCGAGGACCGCATAAACCTGAGTGCTCACATCCGTATTTCCGTTATTTTGATGTTGGGCGTACATCGACAAGACGTAAACGATGAATAGCGACAATCCGGAAATAAGAATAATTGTTTTGTTATCGATATTAACCGTTTTGTTATCCTTAAGAATTCGAACAAAGAAAAAATAATAAAGCGTATAGAAAACGGCATAAGATGATAGATAAATGATAAGGGCAACAATTTGATTATCGCTATTCGTAAGCTTATAAATCAAAGTCCAAAGGTTATCTACCAGGTTTTGGGCGGTATAGCTAGAAAAAGCAAGGAAGAGTAAACCCGTGATCTTTAATTTATAAGTCCCGATTAAGGGGATGAAACTCAAAAGGAAAATCAACAAAAAGACAATGCTGAACCATCCTATCTTGATGTTAATGTTGTAATAAGGGAGAGCGACGCTTGCGACAAGGAAAAGAATGCTATAGCAAATAAAATTCGCAATCCAACGCTTTCTTTTCGGCGCATTGATAAATGTGATGGTTTCGGCAAAGAAAAGCGGGAGCACAAAGCGGAAAAGATAATAGAGAATTGCCTCATCCGCCTGATATTGTTCATACATTATAGGAGTTCTCCCATAAATTCATTGAACCGTTCTAGAAATGCCTTTTTTCTGCCTCTTGCAATCGATAAGTTTTTGCCTTCAATGGTGACAATTGATTTGCTCACATCAATATCAAGGCAATATTTAAGATTCACCAAATAGCAATTGTTAATACGGAAAAATGATTTGCCTTCAAGGAGTTTTTCATATTCTCCGATTTTCCCACGAATCGTGATGTTTTTGTCGCCTTTGATGTGAAAGGACAAATCATGCTCATCCACTTCAATGAAAAGAAGATCATCGAGTTTAATTCTTGTTATTTCTTTTCTGGTCTTGATGGAAAGATATTCGTCTTTGTTATTCTTCTTTAGCTCACCAATAACCTTATCCATCACGAATTCAAAATTATATTGAGAGATAGGCTTCACAATATATCCTTTAGCTTCAATCTCATACCCTTTTAAAGCATAAGCAGAAGAATGGGAAATAATGACAATCGGGGTGTCAATGTGCAACTCGCGAATCTTCTTGCCTGTTTCAATTCCGTTCATCAAGGGCATTTCGATATCTAAGAAAATAAGGTCGAATTCTAATAGAGAATCGTTTAAAAAAGAAACGCCGTCATAATAATCAGTGATTGAAAAATCGATGCCGCTTTTAGAACAATAGGCCGTTAAAAAATCTCTTATCACATCATGATAATTCTTATCGTCTTCAACAATCGCGATTTTTAACGTTCCCATTTCTATTACCTACGAAGCGTCCTATATTTATTAAAATAATCACATTATTAACAAAATTCAATTCGATTGGTAAAGGCGGATAGCGTTTCACGAATGTAGGCAACGAAAAAAGAAGTTCATCTATAATGCTTTTGACCAGAGCACAAAGGAGAAACTTCCATGGAGATTATGCCAACGAACACATCCATGTTCGAGCGCGTGGTTTCGAAATACGCTGTCGACGCGAAGAAGTCGGCATTGGAGAATCTTGCCGCATGGCTGGAGAGGATCGATGCCGCGCTTTGCCTCGTATCGACACGGGGATAGGTGGATGGTACGTTTACACGATAGTGAGAACATGTCTGAAAGGCCGTATTTATCGGCGTTTTCTGAAATTCACGATTTATGGATTTTCGCGTTTTCTGAACGCGGTGCAACCACACAGGCAACCTGGAAAACCGACTTGTGGCCCGAAATCGAGCAAAAAGGCGCATAGTTTGATTCAAAAGGTCGAAAAAGATTGGTTAGCTCGAAAGCTAAAAATGTGAAACGAAAACTGCCATTTCATCTTAAAAAGTATTACATTTTCGCATATAAATTGCTGCCCAAAAATGCTATTTACTGCCCAATATATGATATAAATTAAGGAGAAAAGAGAATGTTAGTTCTCAATTGATGTGAAACATTCGAGAACTAACACATATTTGGACAAGAGTTTCTAGTTTTATTTGACATCGTTTTTTAAAATAGGGTGACTTCTTTAGGGGGTTTTGGAGGGGTTCTATGACGATTAAATATTTTGTGCGAAGACTTGCGGGCTTGCTCGTTTGCGGAGTGAGCGCTTTCGTTGCTTATTCTATTTTGAATTATGGAGAGAACGGGTTTAACGCAAGCGAAATTTGCCAGTTTGTCGCGGTTTTAAGCATTTTGATCGGCGTTTCGTCGGTGTTTTCGCCGAACACATCGGTTAAAGACGGGATTATAAGCTGCATCGTTTTTGTCGTGATCGGGGGCATCGTTTCCGCTTTGGATTTAAGCGAGCAGAATTTGATTTCCAATTTGTTGGTCGGCGTCATCCTTATCCTTTATGGTTTAAACATTTTTTTCTTCTACCTTGGCAATGTGACGGCCCAGATGCGGGCAAAATGCCGTCTCTTTTCATCATTCGTTTCGTCTTTTTAGAGATTTTCTTTTTGGCGCTTAGTAAAAAGATAGAAAAAGGAATAAATTACGAGGCCATCCAATCTAAAAGGCGGCATTTTGCCATCCCCATTAAAAGTTACAGAACTTTTGTATTTCTGATATCGGCAAATTGAGATCTATTGCTTTAGGTATTCAATGATTGGCTCGAGGTATTTTTTATCTGTCCAGTCACTTTTATGATCCCCAGCTTCCATCAATGCTTTTTCCCATGGTTCGTACTTAGCTGGGTCTTTTTTTGCGACGGCCTTTTTCAGCAAATTGCATAATGTTCTATCCATAAAAGACATTGCATCCATGTCAAATCCGCCACGGCAATAAAAGAGAGGGATATTGGCTAAGTCGCCTTTCATATTGCGTTCCTTGATTTGCAAAAACGCCTTTTCCTCATAAGGGGAGGCCCCACAGCAAAAGACCACAATCTTCTTGCCTTTTAGTTTTCCGATGTTCTTTTTCAGAAAGGATAATCCGGCAATGCCAGAGGCGTATATCCCTCCGCCTAAAACGATCGTGTCGTATTTCACGATTTCGCGGATATTCGCCGCTTTTGTTTCTAGGCATGGAAAGAGAGTCTCTTCCGAAAGCCAATCGGCATATTTTTTCGTAGCGCCGTATTTCGACTGATATAGGATTATCCCATTCATAAGCAAATCTCCTCAAATTTTATTTATCGCTTTATATCTTCAACGCGATATATCCAAAGCCCCTAATCGGATCCCTTCATCCTTGTAAGCCAATTCTAAATTTTTCGGGAATATAGATTGGTGCACACTACTTGATTTCAAGACACATAAGAGCCGTCATATTGCATTTAGGCCTCTAAACCGGCTCTCTTTGCAATTGATTATTGCATATAACGCGGTTCAACGCTATGCAATGTAGGCATATTTCAAAACTTTTACAAAATGAATACTTTTTGCGTTCCATCCCAGCCCTGTGAATCGTTCTTAATGGGGAATATAGGGTGATTGGCAGATATCTTTTTCTTGTGCGTTTTTAACTCATGGAAGGTTGAAATATTGCTTGTCGATAAGCGACATATTGATATATGGGTTGGCTCTTTTTTGGCTTTGCGTTTTGGAACAAAACCAATTCTCATTATGCTCGAGGTATTAATGTCTTCGGCAAAGGTTTTGGGGATTATAGGCAAGATATCGTTGCTCAAATTCTTTGGAGGATGAGGATTCTTAAATTTTTTTGGCGACCTTTAGAATGTCTGAAATGCCGGCAAAGTGGACGGATGGCTTCTTTCCTGATGGCCTAAAATAATGGACCCATGCATGCGTTTTTTGTTTTATTTCGTTTTTCCTTTTTGAAATTTGCCAAAATAATTCCGCAATCACTATAATTTCAATATGAGTATGAGCTTTGGCGAGGCGTTCCATTTTTATTTTTCAAATGTTTTTGACTTGACGGCTTTGATTACCTATTTGGTTGTTTCTTTTGGTTTATGTCTTTTGATCAGGAGACAGAAATTGAATGTGAGAGAGTTACTTAGACTCCTTTTGGTTTTTCTAATCTCTTTTTCCTTTTTGATTCTTGAATCGTCTCTCTTATTCGCCTTATCCTCCATAAGTTTCCGTTATTTATTTAATTACGGCATTGCTTTCGCAATTTCACTCTTTTGCCTCATCATGATGAAGGAGGGGGTGTTGACGAAATCTTTGAAAATATTTGTTTTGGTTGCCTCGATATGCGTTAGCGATGTTCTTTCTAAGTATTTTGGGATATTTGTTGCTTTGTTCACTAATGTTCGTTTCTTGATTCAACTTGGCAGATCCGTTCCGTCTCTTCTTTTTGTTTTGACTTGTTTTTTGGTGAATCGTTTCGACATTTCCCGTTATAGAACCTTTAGCAAGGAAGTTCTTATTACCTGTTTTTCCCTTTCCGCTCTTTTGATTGGCGTGAGTGCTTTCGAACACGCTTACGAGAGCCATGAGACGG
>ERZ808240.4146-NODE-4146-length-13142-cov-33.123099_pt1 | contig 13142 bp, 12 predicted proteins | sample MGYA00521084_ERZ808240 | MGnify/ENA primary metagenome ERZ808240 (study PRJEB31516, sample SAMN03275571) | gut metagenome | biome: mammalia-associated habitat; material: feces | host: Papio cynocephalus | place: Kenya | collected 2012-08-06 ... | reverse complement strand
TTTTTTTATCTGATTAAAGAGCTTTTTTAAGAATTTCAACTACTTCATCATGTGTGAGTATCTTATAGCCGCCTTCATTGAGGAATGTTGCATCAGCGATACCTTCAAGCATATCTTCGGTTACGCCGAGTTTTGTTATATTCATTGCAAGACCAAGCTTTTTCATATATTCCTCCATACGGTCAAGACCTTCTGAGGCTATCTGTTCATCAGTCTTGCCATCCGGATTTACATTCCATACATTAATTGCATATCTCTTGAATTTATTGAGTCCATAAGGCATGATATAACGATAATACGGCAATGATACAGCTGAAAGAGTCATTCCATGTGTGGCATCAGTATAAGCTCCTACTGCCTGACCTATCATATGCACTTCCCAGTCAGTAGCTTTTCCCTTTGCAACAAATGTATTCAATGCCCATGTTGCAGTCCACATTATGTTGCTTCTTGCTTCATAATCAGTCGGATTTTCAGCCGCAATGAGTGAACTGTGAATAAGGGATTTAAGCAGACCTTCCATTACATAATCAGAGGTATTGTCATCTTCTCCTGAAAAATACTGTTCAAGAATATGCGACATTATATCAAAACAGCCTGCAATCATCTGATATTTAGGCAGGGTAAATGTAAATACCGGATTGAGAATTGAAAATACAGGCATTACATTTTCGCCGAAAACATGACCTATTTTAAGTTTCTGCTTATGGTTTGTGATAACAGAACCGCCGTTCATTTCAGAACCTGTTCCGACCATTGTAAGCACACAGCCTACAGGAATGATTTTGTTGTCAGGTTCTTCAAATCTTATAAAATACTTTTCCCACGGGTCATCATCACAGTATGCGGATACTGAAACAGCTTTTGAATAGTCGCATACTGAACCGCCGCCTACTGCAAGAATAAAATCGGCATTACCTTTTCTTGCTCTTTCGCAGCCTTCATAGAGTTTTTCAACAGTCGGATTAGGCATAACTCCTGCATCTTCTATAATATTCTTGCCGCATTCTTTAAGAATTGCGGTTATTTTATCATATATGCCATTTTTCTTTATTGAACCTCCTCCGTATACAAGAAGTACATTTTTGCCGTATTTCGGGAGTTCCTTACGGAGTCCGTCCAGAGAATTTTCTCCGAAATAAAGTTTAGTCGGATTTGAATAAACGAAATCACCTAACATAATAATTATCCTCCAAAGAAATTTTAATATCAGAGGCTTTCAGCCCATGCTTTAAGAGTATCTTTTGTAATATGTCCGTTAAATATTTTTCCCTCAGTTATAACAGTTGAATCTGATACGCTGCCTTTGAGATTTTCAACTGTTTTTCCGAATCCGCTTCCGCCTGATGTGGCAAAGAGTATAATTTTCTTTCCTGAAAAATCATAGCTTTCAAGGAATGTATTGATAATTGTCGGAGCAATATACCACCATATCGGGAAACCAAGGAATATTGTGTCGTAATCGTCCATATTACCGCATTTTTCAGCAATTGCAGGTCTTGAGGATTTATCTTTCATTTCAACGCTGCTGCGGCTTTTTGAGTTTCTCCAGTCGAGGTCAGCGGCTGAATACGGGATTTCAGGTCTGATTTCAAACAAATCAGTATCTGCTGCATCTGCGAGCATTTCAGCAACATTGGCAGTTATGCCGCTTGCTGAAAAATAAGCTGTTAATTTTTTTGACATAGCAATTTCTCCTTATAAAAAATTTATTTAATGCCAATCTGTTTTGTAGGGGCGACCATTGGTCGCCCGTTGCATTTACCAGAATTTCATGCTGATAACCAATGATTTTCCGTACAGAAAACAAATATCGAACCTATTGTTTAACCATAATCCGGCGGGCGACCAATGGTCGCCCCTACAGAATAAACGAAAAATTTATTGTTTTTAATCATAAAATTCTGCTGTCGAATTGGCGTTAAATAATATACAGATTCGTTTTGTAGGGGCGAACTGTGTTCGCCCGTTTGGGGTATGCTGTAAACCTATCGGGCGAACACAGTTCGCCCCTACAGAAACAATACATCGAATTTGCGTTGATTAACCCATAAATAACGCCAATTTGATGATTATTTTCTGTAATTCGTTCATCTGAAATTTGTAAATATGCCGTTTTGTAGGGACGACCAGCGACAAACTGCCGCCTGTAATCTGTAAAATATCTGCCCATTGGTTTTACCGAAATTTAATCTGTTGACCAATGATTTTTCATACAGAAAACAAATACTGAATTTATGGTTTAACCATAATTTGGCGGGCGAACACAATCCGCCCCTACAGAATAAACTAAAAATTCCTTGTTTTCAATTATAAAATCTTATCATCGAATTGATGTTATTTAATATTATCATATATTTCATCTGTTACAGGTTCAAGCCATTCATTGCGGCAATCCTTTCCGGGACATTCAACGGCAAGATGACTGAACCAGCAGTCAGCCTTTGCACCATGCCAGTGTTTTACTTCGGCAGGAATTGTTACAATATCTCCGTTTTTAAGGCTCTGTGCAGGTTTTCCCTCTTCCTGATACCAGCCTTCACCGTCAACGCAGATAAGAATCTGACCGCCGCCCTCTGAAGCATGATGAATATGCCAGTTGTTGCGGCATTTTGGTTCAAATGTTACATTGGCGATAAATACAGTTTCTTTAGGGTTTGTAAGAGGATTGAGATATGAATTTCCGGTAAAATATTCTGCAAAGGCTGTATTTGGTTCACCCTGTCCGAAAAATCCGCCATGCTGTATATCTGCGGAATCATCAGCATCATATATCTCCTTTGCCATATTGAATGCAGCCCATGCATTAGGCCAGCCTGCATAAAATGCAAGATGAGTGAGTATTTCAGCCATTTCAGATTTTGAAACACCGTTCTGTTTTGCTGTTGAAAGATGATATTTAAGAGAATTATCAGTTATTCCCTTGCTTATAAGAGCGGTTATTGTGACAACAGACCTCATTTTAAGGGAAAGCTTGTCCTCTCTTGACCATACTTCTCCGAAAAGCACATCATCATTGAGTCTTGCAAATTCAGGAGCAAATTCTCCAAGGCTTTTTCTGCCGGCAGTTTGTTTTACCATTTTAATTACCTCCATAATATCAGTCATCATTCCATGTAAGTTTTCCGGTTTTCACAGCTATTTCGTATCTGCTTATTTTATAGTCAAGGCGTTTGATAGTTGAATCAATTTTATTTTTCTTTTCAGTGAGAGCTTCTCTCTGTTCAGTAAGGAGCTGAAGCCTTGCAGGAATAGTGTTATCTCCCTCCTGAGTAAGTCTTACATATTCTATCATAGCCTCAACGGGAAGACCTGCATTTCTCATGCATATAGCAAGCTCGACCCATTGCAAATCGGTCTGCTGATAATTTCTGATACCGCTTTCAGTACGGGTTACAGGCGGTATCATACCGACCCTTTCGTAATAACGCAGAGTATCCTGTGAAATATTATATTTTTCGCTTACTTCCTTTATAGTTATAATAACCGCCTCCTTTTGTTTTTTGTTATTATAATACTTAGAGCGGACTCCAAGTCAAGAGGTTTTCAGAGATTTCTATTAAATATACAAAAAATAATATTTATATTTGTGAATAATAACAATATTCTGTAGGGGCGAACTGTGTTCGCCCCTACACATCTGATTTTCATTAAAATTAACAATATTTTAATGAAATTATATTATTATTATGCTACTATAATGTTAACAGGAAAATTACAAGGAGGAGTTTATGATGAAAAAAACAATTGCTTTCCTGATTTCTCTTTCATTCTGCATAATCAGTATGCCGGCATATAATGCTGATTATAAAATCAGTGCGGAATGTGTGGTTGAAAACGGATTTGAATATGATATTTCTTCTGATTTTGCTGAAATAGTAAGCTGTAGTGATGATTCTGAAAATATAGTCATTCCTGACAGCATAAACGGTGTGCCTGTAAAGGCAATAGCTGACAATGCATTCGGTGAATGCACAAATCTTGTGACTGTAACTATTCCTGACAGCATAGAATATATAACCGGAAATGTATTCAGCGGCTGTACAAATCTTGCTTCGATAGAGGTTTCAGAAAATAACGCTGCATATTCATGTGCAGACGGCATGCTTTTCAATAAGGATAAAACTGAACTTATCGCTGTTCCGTCACAAATCAGCGAAGCAGTTCTGCCGGACGGACTTCTGGCAATAAAAGAACTTGCATTCAACAACTGTTCAGAAATTACTGAAATAACTGTTCCAAAAAGCGTTGAAAATATTGAAATGTATGCATTTCAGGGTTGTGTGAATCTTGAAAATATAAAAATATCCGACAATATATCATATGTAGGCAGCCATGCATTTTCTGACACTTTATGGTATAAAAACCTGCCTGACGGAGTGATTTATATCGGAAAGATTGCTTATTCATATAAGGGGGAAATGCCTGAAAATACTGAAATAATACTTGATGAAGATACAAAGAGCATTTCAGCATGGGCATTTTCAAAACAGGAAAACTTAAAGAATATAACTATACCTGAAAGCGTTGAACGTATTGAAAACAATGCATTTTTCTGTTGCTATGGTCTTGAAAATGCAGATATTCCGCAGAATGTAACAGATATAGGTGCAGATGCATTCAAATTCTGTTCATCGCTTAAAAAAATAAATATTCCGCAAAGCGTTGAAAATATAGGCGACTATGCATTTGCAAACTGTACATCTCTTTCAGAAATAGATTTTCCGGACAGTGCTGTATATATCGGCAAGACAATATTTGATAATACTGTATGGCTTGAAAATCAGCCTGACGGCATGGTTTATACCGGTAAAATCGCATACGGCTATAAGGGCGAAATGCCTGAAAATACTCATATAGACATTGAAGAAGGTACAAAGGGTATTGCCTGCTGTGCATTTGAAAACTGTGAAAATCTGACAGGCATAACATTCCCTCAGAGCCTTGAATATATAGGAGGTTCATCATTTGTTTTCTGTAATGGTCTTACATCTGTAAATATCCCATCAGGCGTTGATTATATAGGAAATATGGCGTTTTTCGCCTGTAGTTCACTTAAATCAGTTTCAATTCCTGAAAATATGAAAACTATTCAGGAAAAAGCATTCTATCAGTGTGATTCCCTTGAAAATGTCTATTATTCAGGAACTGAGGAAAAATGGAACTGCATTAAAGTTGCCGCATATAATGAAAATCTTCTGAATTGTGCAATACATTATGCAGAAAGCAGTCTTGAAAAAGGCGATGCTACCTGTGACGGAATCATTGATGTAAGAGATGTTACAATGGTAAATCAGTATGTTGTGCAACTTACGGATATGACTGAACAGGGGCTTTTAAATGCTGATGTTATTGCGGACGGAACTGTTGATATAAAAGACCTTGGTCAGATTAAGAAATATATTATAAAACAAATATCAGAATTTTAGATGAAAGGCGGACTTGTTCCGCCTTTTATAATGATTGATTATTCTGCTGCCTTGACATAATATCCTCAGGAGGTATATAATTATTACAGGATTTTATGAAAAGAGGAATTTTTTATGGAGAAAAAAGAAACAGCAAAAAGATATATTTTATTTATAATCAGTCTGTTCTTTACAGCACTTGGCGTGGCAGTAACAAAACATGGTGAACTTGGAGTATCTCCGATATCATCAGTTGCAAATGTGCTCAGCTGCAAATATACAGCTTTTTCCCTCGGTACATGGCTTATAATATGGAACTGTGTTCTTATTCTGGGTCAGATACTGATTTTAAAGAAAAATTTTAAACTGATACAGCTTTTACAGATACCATTGTCATTTCTTTTCGGAATTTTTACTGATTTCGGAATGATGTGCGTATCATACATACCGGCAGACAGCTATATTTCAAGAATGGTGCTTGTTATCTGCGGAATAGTTATACTCGGCTTTGGTGTGGCATTGTCAGTGATAGCAAATGTAATAATGAATTCAGGCGAGGCATTTGTAAAAGCTGTTTCAGACAAGACAAATATAAAATTCGGAAATATAAAAATTGGTTTTGATGTATGCTGTGTTATCGTATCTCTGATATGTTCACTGATATTTTTTAACGGCAAAATTATCGGCACAAGAGAGGGCACTATTATAACAGCGTTTTTAACAGGTTTCGTAGTCAATTTTTTTGCAGCCCATATGAAAGAACCGCTTGACAGAATGCTCAGTGCATAAAATAAAAATCAGGTCAGAACAGAGAATTTTTTGTTCTGACCTGATTTTTTATCTCTTCATTAATTTGCCAGTTATGCTGAAAATTATAAGCATTGCTAAATTTACGGCTACAATGCTTGCTCCGGCAGGAGTACTGTAAACATATGAAGCTACTATTCCAAAGAAAAAGCATACTATTGATATCAGAGCAGATGATATCATAACACTTTTAAAATTCCTGAATATCCTCATTGATGTAAGTGCAGGGAATATTATAAGGCTTGAAATAAGCAGCGTTCCCATAAGACGCATTCCTACAACTATTGTGACAGCTGTAAGAACTGCAAGTATCATTGTATATATATTTGAATGAGTGCCTGTTGCCGCTGCAAAATCTTCATCAAATGTTATCGCAAATATCCTGTTGTAACAGAGTATAAATATGATAAGTACTGTTACTGAAAGAATTATACTTAAATATACATCGCTTTTGCTCATGGCAAGAATACTTCCGAACATATAATTGCAAAGGTCTGCACTCAGTCCTGATGAAAGCGATGTAACTATAACGCCTATTGCAAGGGCACTGCTTGAAATTACGGCTATAGCAGAATCGCCTTTCAGTCTGCTGTTTTTATTAAGACGCAGCAGCAAAAATGCAGAAATTATTACAACCGGAACTGATACCTGAAGCGGTGCTGCTCCTACTGCAACGGCAATAGAAAGAGAACCGAATCCGACATGGGAAAGTCCGTCACCAATCATTGAAAATCTTTTCAGTACAAGACTTACTCCTAAAAGTGCTGAACATAATGATACAAGTATTCCGACACAAACGGCTCTTGTAAGAAATGAATATGAAAATATTTCAGAAATTACACTCATGAAAGACCCTCCCTGAGATTTACAGCATTTTGTTTCATCAAATCAATATAAGTAACACCATTTCTGAAATCCTCAGGAGTTACATTGTGACAGCTGTGGAAAAGCAGAGGTTTTGCACCGGTTTCATCAGCTATCATATTTGCAACGGTCGGTTCAGCTATTTCTTCATAATAGATAACAGGGATATTGTTTTCCTTTATGCTGCTTATCATTTCTGACATTACCTTTGCACTTGGTTCTGTTTCTCCTGAACATGAATCAAATGCAGAAACATAATCAAGTCCGTATTCCTGTGTAAAATAGTAAAGAGCGAATTTTCCGCCGAAATATATTGTATTTCTTTTGCCGTCTGCAACAATTTCCCTGAATTCGCTGTCAAGCTCCTGAAGTTGTTTTTTATAGTTTTCAGCATTCTGTTTGTAGTAATCTGAATTAACGCTGTCTGTTTCGCATAAAGCCTCAGCGATATTGTCAGCCATCTGCATTGCAATAACAGGACTTGTCCATATATGAGGGTCATATTCATGATGATGTTCTTCTTCATGATGTTCGTCTTCATCGTCATGATGATGCTCATCTTCTTCCTTTACAAGCTGAATACCTGATGAAACATCAAGAACATGAGTTTTATCAGTGTCAATATCTCCTACAATATCATTAGCCCAGCTTTCAAGATATTCACCTGTATATATAAACAGGTCGGATTTATTGATATTTATTATATCAGCCGGAGTAGGCTCATATGAATGGCTGTCCATTCCGGAGGGGAGAAGAAGTGTTATTTCTGCCTTATCTCCTGCAATCTGACGTGCAAAGTCATACTGCGGAAAGAGAGTTGCAGAAATTTTTATTTTTCCGCTGTCATCTGATGAACTATTGTCCGTTGATGTACATGATGTCATGAAAATAAGAAAAGCCGCTGTAAACAATGATAATAATTTTTTCATCTATTTATCCACCTTTTTACTGCATGATTCGCAAATTCCATATATAACAGTCTTGCATAAATCAACAGTGAATTTATGACTCTGATATATATGCTGAGTCATATTGTCTATATGACTGCATTCGATATGAAAAAGACTTCCGCATTCAGTGCATTTGAAATGATAATGGTTGTGACAGTTGACATTTTCAGAATACTGATAACAGGCACTTTTGCCCTCAGCGATATTGTATTTTCTGACGATTCCGTCATTTACAAGCCTGTCAAGATATCTGTAGACAGTTGATTTTCCAACGGAAAGATGTTCAGCAATATCATCAGCAATTACATGATGATTTTTATTTTCAATAAGATAGTTGAGTATAAGTTCACGCTGTCTTGTTTTATAAGCAGACATAAAAAAATCCCGCCTTTCAGAAAATGAAATTGAAAATCAGTTTCATATTTAAGAATTATACTATAAAAGACGGCATTTGTCAAGGCATAAAAAAAACACAGTTAAAAAACTGTGTTTTGAATACGGAGAACGAGGGATTTGAACCCTCGCGCCGGTTGCCCGACCTACACCCTTAGCAGGGGCGCCTCTTCACCACTTGAGTAGTTCTCCATATGATGAAAAAATTACGGAGAGGGTGGGATTCGAACCCACGGTACGTCGCCGTATCACTGGTTTTCAAGACCAGCTCCTTAAACCACTCGGACACCTCTCCATATGTATTAAATTAATATGCTGATTTAATCAGCTTTAATATTATATCATAATAAAAACAATTTGTCAATACTTCTGAATAAAAAATTTTTTTAAGCGGAGAGGGTGGGATTCGAACCCACGGTACGTCGCCGTATCACTGGTTTTCAAGACCAGCTCCTTAAACCACTCGGACACCTCTCCATAATTTTAAATATTCAGTTGTCTTAAATCAGCTTCATTATTATAGCATAATACTTTTAATCTGTCAATAGTTTTTTTAAAACTTTTTTTTTATATTCTTTTACATTTAACATATTGTAATTTATACTGAAAAATGATATAATAATACATTATGAGTTGTTTTGTTTAATCATGCTTTTTTATGCATGAAATATTTTTATAAAGTAGGATTGCAATGAAAGAAATCGATGAAAAGATAATTATAGGCAGAAATCCTGTCATGGAAGCACTCAAATCCAATGAAAACATTGATACTATCTATATAAGCTCAAATAAAGGTCTGCTCGGAAAAATATGCTCAATGGCAAAATCTGCGGGCATAGTTGTAAAAAACTGCGATGACAGAAAACTTGACCAGCTCGCAAACGGCGGCGTTCATCAGGGAGTCGCAGCAGTAGGAGCTTTTGCTCAGTATGTTTCTGTTGAGGATATACTTGATGTTTCACGAAAAAAAGGTACAAAGCCTTTTATCATTATATGTGATGAAATAGAAGACCCGCATAATCTCGGTGCTCTGATAAGAACTGCCGAAACTGCCGGAGCTGACGGTTTAATCATTCCGAAAAGAAGAAGTGCTTCACTTACTTCAATAGTATATAAAACCTCTGCCGGAGCTGCAAGCTGGCTGCCGGTTGCAAGAGTTTCAAACCTTGCTTCCGCTATTGACACGCTCAAGGAAAACGGAGTCTGGATATACGGAACAGATGCAGGCGGCGAATTGTATACAGATACTGACCTTACCGGAAGTATTGCCCTTGTTATAGGTTCAGAAGGCTTCGGAATGGGACGGCTTATAAAGGAAAAATGTGACTTTCTGCTTAAACTTCCGATGTTCGGAAAGGTAACTTCTCTCAATGCTTCGGTTGCAGGCGGAATTTTTATGTATGAAGCTGTAAGACAGCGTATTAAATCTGCTGAATAGGGGGGAATCCGGATACTATGAATAAAAACTCCGTTTCAGAATTTGATAAAGCTGAAAATCAGAAAGTTCAGCCTGAAGCTGTACAGAAAAGAAACAGGGAGTTTACAGATAAATTTGATATACCGATAATTGCTGATTCTGAAAAACAGACAGATGATGAAGATATAGCTGTTACTCAGGCAAAGGATATAAGTACCGGCGACAAGCCTTCAAAAATTATTAAAAATCCTGAGAATAACATAAGATATATGAAAAAAGAAGCGGAAAATAATAAAAAACTGCTTAAAGCTGAATTCCTGTCAGGAAAAAATTCTTCAGGCAGTTCGGTTCTGTCAAAAATTTCTGAAATTTCAGAGGCTGTGAAGCTTAAAAAAGAAAATCACCGCCGAAGAAAAAGAGGCTCTCAGCGTATTGATATTGAAATAAAATCAACTCCTGATACTGATTTCTTTTCAATGACATTCGATGAATTGAAAACATTCCCGACAGATGATGAGAATAAAAAATCATCTGCTGACAATATCCCTGAAATAAAAAGTCATATCGAGGACTATGAAAAACCGGAGGATTCCGATTCAATATTTCATGATATACAGGAACTTAAAGCATCTCTGCATACAAGAATTATTACTCTTGTGATACTTTCAGTGTTATGTGCATATATAACTCTTGCTGATACTAATAATTTCCCGATATTCAGTGCTTTGAAATCATCTGTTTCACCGCAGGGATTTATATTTATTCAGATAATAATGGGAATAGTTGCTCTTGCTCTTTCCTTTACAATGGTTTTAAGCGGTATAAAAAAGCTGTTTAAACGTCATGCCGACTGTGACAGTATGGCAGCAGTCAGCATTATTTCATCGCTTATTGCCGCTGCTGCAATGCTTATAAATACGGAGCTGCTTGAAAAGGGTCAGGTCTATATCTATATATGTATCGGAATAGTTTCCTTATTGTTCAATACGATAGGGAAGTATCTTATTGCCGACAGGGCAATGAGGAATTTTGAATTTGTTTCTGATGATTCAAGAAAAAAATATGCGATGTTCTGTGTAGATAATGAGGATACAGCTGAAAAGCTTGCAAAAGGCTGTACTGACGATTATCCGGTAGTGGCTGCTGCAAGGAAAACTGATTTTTTAAAGGATTTTTTGAAATACACATATTCAAGCGATATTGCCGACAAGTTCTGTATGTATGCAGTACCGGCATTTACCGCAATATCATTTATACTGTCACTGCTTCTGCCGCTTGTGAACCGTTCAGCATATTCAGGAAGCATAGCTCCTGTATGCTTTTCTGTCTTTGCAATGTGTATGTCATTATGCAGCTGTATGGCTGTTTCAATAGTCGTAAATCTGCCGCTTGATTCAGTATCAAGGGAATATTCAGAAACTTCCGGCCTTATGCTCGGCTATCAGAGTGTTGAGGATTTCTATGATGTAAATGCAATTATGGCTTGTTCTCCTGACCTTTTCCCTGAAAATTCAGTGATTCTTGCCGGAATAAAGATGTTTTCAGATTCAAAGATAGATGATGCAATAATCGATGCGGGAAGCCTTGCAATTCAGTCAGAAAGTATTCTTGAACATATGTTCTTAAAAATTGCAGACGGTAAAAAGGATATTTTCAGAAGCGTTGAAAGCTGTTCATATGAAGATAAATGCGGTGTCAGCGGCTGGATATCAAACAGAAGAATTTTGCTCGGAAACCGTCAGCTTATGGAAAAGCACAGCATTGAAGGTCTGCCGCTTGAATCAGTTGAAGCTGAATATACCAAAAACGGTCATGATGTTGTATATCTTTCAGTATCGGGAAACCTTGCCGCAGCTTTCATTGTAAAACTCAAGGCTGACCCGGAAGTCAAATACTGGACATCTGAAATGGCTGAACATAAAATAAAACTTATTATAAAAAACAGTGATTCACTTGTCACAGCTGAAAGGCTTTCACAGGTATTTGATATTCCTGAGGAATATTTTAAAGTACTTGATTCTGACTGTCATAAGGATTTTGACGTTGAAACTCATTCCGCACCTTCAACAAGTGCATCAATGGCTCATGAGGGCGATATTTCAACAATGATTAAGCTTATAACCGATTCCGGAAATTTAAGAAGGAATTTTGTTGCCGGCATGATAATGCAGTGTGCGGCTTCAGTGCTCGGAATAATTCTCGCTTCCGCATTTATATGTATGAATTCAGTGCAGAATTTCAATCCTTCAATTATTCTGGGATATAACCTTGCATGGACATTGATTACTTCGGCTCTTGTAAAATCAAGAATATTCTGAGAAAGGCACTGAAATATATGAAATTGAAAATAACAGCAGTAATATTTGCGGCTGCTGCATTGCTTACAGCCTGTAACGGCAATACTAATCCGGCTGAAAAAATAGTTGAAACAGCCCCTTCAAATTTTGAATATTCCGAAAACAGTGATGGAACAGTTACTATTACCAGTTATAAAGGTTCTTCGCTCAGAATAGGAATCCCTGAAAAAATTGACGGAAAAATAGTTTCTGCAATAGGTCAGAATGCTTTCAACGGATATGATGATAAAGAGGTTGAAAATTCAAATGCTTCAATTATTGCAGTAAATATTCCTGATACAGTAAAAAGAATTGAAAACGGTGCATTTGCAAACGATTTTAAACTCAAATATGTAAAATTAAGTGCAAATCTTGAAGTTCTGTCTGAAAGTGCCTTTGCATCATGCAGTATTCTTGAAAATGTTGAAATTCCGAAAACCGTTACTGAAATCGGAAGTTATGCATTTTATAAATGTGATGGTCTTACTGAGGCTGTTATTCCGGATTCGGTTGAAAAAATAGGTGAAGCGGCATATGCCTGTAGTGACAGCATTGTAAAGGCTCAGTTAAGTGAAAATATTGACAGTATACCGGATTATCTTTTCTATGAATGTGATGCCCTTAAAGATATAAATCTTCCGGCAGGAATTACTGAAATAGGCGAGGGTGCATTTGCATGGACTGCGGTTGAAAAGCTTGAAATTCCTGATAAAACAGTGTCAATAGGTGACGGAGCTTTCTTTTCATGCATGAATCTTAAAGAAATTATAATCCCTGAAAGCGTTAAAACTATTTCAAATGAATCAGTTGGTTATACTCATGATGATAATAATAATTCAGTTATAACGGGAAATTTGGTTATAAAAGGCAAAAAACAGTCTGAAGCAGAAAATTATGCGAATGAAAATAAAATAACTTTTGAAGAAATACAGAATGATTAAGTAATAGGGGCGACCATCGGTCGCCC
>ERZ808240.4145-NODE-4145-length-13147-cov-5.417278_pt1 | contig 13147 bp, 13 predicted proteins | sample MGYA00521084_ERZ808240 | MGnify/ENA primary metagenome ERZ808240 (study PRJEB31516, sample SAMN03275571) | gut metagenome | biome: mammalia-associated habitat; material: feces | host: Papio cynocephalus | place: Kenya | collected 2012-08-06 ... | reverse complement strand
TGTATATCGTCTGGACATGACAGCACCTCCTGTTGTAGCTTCTATTCTACAACAGAAGGTGCTTTTTTTCACTGTCCGTTTTTCGGGGAACAGTCCAACTGCATCGGCGAGGGGCTTTTCGTGTCGCGAGACCCGTTACAGCCATTTGATATTGTGAGACGCAATAAAGTCCTTCAGGAAAAGCACATACAGCAGCACCAATCCCACCGACAGCAGAAAAAATACCGCCGCCAACCAATAATCCCGCCGGGCGGGATGCAGCGGTACGGCGCCTTCCAGCAGCTTCTGGGAGCGCAACACCGGGATCGCCGCCCGAAAAATCAGTGCGATCAGCACCGACTCCACCGGAAACAGCACCAGACTCTTGACCATGCGGGCTCCGTTGATGAGCGCGTAGCCCTGCGCCTTTTCCACCCCGTAGAATACCAGATAGCTCCATTTGACAAACAGGGAGGTCAGCACAATATTGCACACGACGTTGACCGTGAATTTGGCGGCCAGGATGCGGGGCAGCGACAGTTCTCGCCGCCAGAAAAACAGTCCGAACAGAAAGGAACTGCTCATCTCCACCAGAATAAACGGAAAAAAATAGGGGCCCGACGGCGCCAACAGGCACCCGAGCGTATCGCTGACCGCTCCCACGGCCAACCCCATCAGCGGGCCGTAAACCAGACTGCCCAGCGCGTTGACGTAGCAATCGAAGGACAGAAACAGCCCGGCAGCCAGCGGCACCCGCAGAAATTTGACGGCGACCCGCAGCGCCACGATCAGTGCGGCATACACCAGCATATGGGTGCTGCGAAAGGAACGGGCCGCGTTTTTCCAATAGGCGGCGCTGCCGATCGACGAAACGGCGTATGAAGCGGACATAGAAAACCCTCCTTTATGTTACAGAATCGCAAAGAGCTGTAAACAAAAGGAGGGTGTCTCTTTTTGCTCGGGAAATTACAGCGGGATGCAGCCGGCAAACCGCAGGAACCACCGTTCCTTTCGTCCGCTCGACAACTCCCCGTTCGAGCGACACTTGACGCTTGCCGACTTACTCTGTTTATCGTACATCTGCACAGGGCACACACCGCCCAAATACCACGCGGCTCGGCCCCAAAAATGCTCCGTTCGCTTACCTACTGGAAGCTGATATCCAATAGTCCGCTGGCATCTTCCCAGCGGCCGCTCTCCGACTTGGAGCCCATGACCACGGCGATCGAGGTCTGTCCATCGCGCACGGCGGAGGCGATCAGGCAGTAGCCTGCCTCGTCGGTGGAACCGGTTTTCAGTCCCGTAGCGCCGTCGTAGGCGAAAGCATTATCCTTGCGAATGAGCTTGTTGGAATTCTTCCAGGTGACGGTTTGTCCAGAACGGAAGGTCTCGGTGGTCTGCGCCAGCGAAACCACCCCGGCGATCTCCGGAGATTGCAGTGCGGTGCTGGCGATCTTCAGCATATCGGCGGCGGTGGTGTAATGGTTCGGGTCGTGGATGCCGTCCGGATTGGCAAAATGGGTGCCGCTGCACCCCAGCGCCGCAGCCTTTTCATTCATCTTTGCCACAAACTGGCTGATAGCGGTACGAGGCGCCAGCGTATCGTCGCCGGCCATCCTGCGTCCCACCTGCGCCGCAATGGCGTAGGCGGCATCGTTGCCCGAAGGCAGCAACAGCGCCTTGAGAAGCTGATTGAGGGTGAGCCGCGTGCCGACGGTCAAATAGGCGCGGCTGGATTCCCGATCAATATAGGTGATCTCCTCGCCAACCGTCAGCACCGTATCCACCGGACAATTCTCCACGGCGACGATGGCCGTCATCAGTTTGGTCAGACTGGCGGGATAGGCCTTTTCGTTCTCCCCCTTGGCGTACAGGATCTCGCCCTTGGTGACATTGCTGAGGATCACGTGGCTGGAAGATGTGTTCCGGTCAATAAAATCCTTGGGCAGCGTCTTACGGGGGGTGCTGTCCGCATTGGAAATGGGCGCATCGCTGCCGATATTGCTGCTCGCGCCGGGCTGCTGATGCATGGCCAGCAGCAGCGTTCCGCCGACTACGACAGCCGCCAGCAGAACAGCCAGCGCGATGAGCCAGGCCTTGCCGCCTCTGTTCGGTTTCCGTTTACGTTTTACAGAATATCCCATACCGCGTTTGACCGCCCTTTACTTCAATGTCATACGTCTCAGCCGGCAGTAGCTCACCGACTCCATATCAATCTAATATATTGTACAATAGTCTGTCCGAAATTGCAACCGCAAATTTTCGCACCATGGCATACAGGCGATCACTTACGTCCCGCTGTTGCGTGAAACTTTTGCTTTGCAAAAGTAGACCGACTCCGCACGTCGATCTCTGTTACCGGCAGGTAGCAGCGCATAAGACTGGTTTCACATTTTGGGAGAGAACAGAATGGCGGAAGTCACGCTGTCCTGCTTTTTGTTAAAAGAAACCCCGGCTGTGCCGGGGGATTTTTATTGGGATAGTCCCAAGCCCTTATCATCAAAGATTCAGACATATGAAAATCATTCTAACGGCTCTCCTATCGCACTGTATTTCTGTACTCATTTACTGTCCGTCCCGTCCACACAGTGAATGCTCTGATAAACGACCCAATCTCCTGATACCCCAGCAGGAACGCAATATCCTCGGTGGTCATATCGGTGCTGGCAAGGTAGGTCTTTGCCAGCAGCTCCCGTGTGTGATTGAGCTGTTTCTGGAAGTTGGTATCTTCCTCCTGCAGCTTACGCTGTACCGAGCGCTTGCTGTACCCCAGTTTCTTTGCCACATCGTCGATGGTGCATTCTCCACTGGGCAGCAGCTCCATCAAGGCGCTGCGAACACGGGCGGCGTAGCTGTCATCCGTCTCCATCATCGACAGGCGGCGTTTCAGCTCCGGCTCAAAGAACTCCCACATGGACTCGTTGCGGCTGATGAACGGGACAAGCGCATCCTCTTTAGAAAACACAAGGCGATTTTTATCGCCAACCGTGATGGACTTTTCGATGAAATCCGCGTAGGCGGGATTCTTCATCGGCTGCTTTGCCGTCACGGACAGCGGTGTGATATTTTCTTTGGTTGCTTTGCGGATCAATCCCACAAGGAACACAAACTCGATCCCCACAAGAATCTCCGGCAGCTCTAATTCTGCATTGCCGGATAAAATTTCCACGCTGACTTCCGTTTCGGTTTTCTCCACTTGATAGAGCAATGCACCGATCAGCGGCTTATACTGCGCCAGCCGTTTCAGACACACAAGCGCATTGCGGCTGCAATACGCCGCAAAAATGGGCGGTGAAAACGCCTCGATACCTTCCGACGCCGCCAAACGAATCGGCGTCTGCTTGTCCGGCGAAAGGGCGTCGATCGCTCCCATAAAGCGGAAGTATTCCTCCGCGGTCAGGCTGGGTGTCTGCCGGGCGAACAAGTCCTCCGGCAACAGCGCTTTTTTCAGGACTTCGTCCATCGAAAAGCCCATTCCCGAAAGATAGGCGCCATAGTTTTTGTCGATCAAAAAGTGCTTCAAGGTATCACTCCCGTGCTTATTGGAATGTGCTTACCCACGCTGCGGCTTTTCGGCGATTCTCGGCAGTGTCGTGCTTTAGCGGGTCATAGAAATCCGCCGTGCCGATGATCGCATTGCCGGTCAAAGCGTTCCTCATATCCTCCAGCGTCTTTCCATAGTTTCCGCCGTGGCAGCAAAACAAGGTGATTTTCTTTTCGCTGAAGTGATGCTCGTCAAGAAAGGTACGAATGGGCGGCGTAACGGTATAAGACCACACCGGTGTTCCGATGACGATCCGATCATACGCATCGGGGTCGTGCTCCAATGGAAGCAGCGGCGGCTTGTTTTGGCTCACAAGCTGGCGCAAGCCCCACATCACATACCCCGCACCGCTGGCATTTAACGGCTTGATCGGTTTCAATTCTTCCAGATCGGCGTTCAGTTCCGTTGCAACCGTTTCTGCAATCAGCCGGGTATTGCCGCTGAAAGAATAGTAAAGAACAAGTGTGTTCACCTTTCTCACCACCGTCAGCTAAAGTTTTTAATGACCCAATCAAACACCCGGTCTCCGAAAATCTTGTGCGTCCAGACCATCGGCTTTGCGCCGAAGCCGATCAGATAACGGGTACGAGGACGGCGCTTGGTGACGGCTTTACGGACGGTCTTGGCGATCAGCTCCGGCCCCGAGAGCATATTGCCGCTGTAATTCTCAATCATACCGTCTGCGGCCTTGTTCGCCATCTCCGCATAGGCTCCGTTTGCCGAAGTCTTTTTCAGATTTTCGGCGGCGATGATGCCCCAATCGGTCTTGATACCGCCCGGCTCCACCACGATTACATCAATGCCGAAGGGCTTCAGTTCCATTCTGAGACAGTCGGACAAGCCCTCAACGGCGTATTTCGTGGCGTGGTACCAGCCGCCGAACTTTGTCCAGATCTTGCCGCCCATGGAGGAAATGTTGACGATCTTGCCATAGTGGTTTTTCCGCATAGTGGGTGTGACAAGCTGAATGAGCCGCGCCATGCCGAACAGGTTCACATCGAACTGACGGCGGCCTTCCTCCAGCGGCACATCCTCGATGGCACCATAAGAGCCATACCCGGCGTTATTCACCAGTACGTCAATGCTCTTTTCTTTGGAAAGAACCGTGTTTACGCATTCCACGATGGATTCATCCTTTGTCAGATCGAGAGCCACCGGCGTGATGCCGTTCTTCTCCAGATCCGCCATGCGGTCTACCCGCCGTGCCGCGGCGTAAACCTTGAAACCTGCGCTTTTCAGTTCCTGTGCGACCATCCTGCCGATACCGCTGGACGCGCCTGTGACCAATGCTACCTTTACCATATTGATGACCTCCGTTTTGTTTTGTTGCCATGATTATAGCGGAAGGTCACGCCAAAACGAATATCATAGAGCGCCATTATTCCGGCAATTCACGCCATCCTCATTATATTGGAAAAATGCGGACAATTCAAGGGGTAAGGCGGCAAAAACGGCATCTCGGCAAAGAGGCAAAGAATTGGCATATACTTGCCCAACAGAGTGCGTTCCATGCTATGCGGGAAAGCACACGTCTGAGCCATTTTACGCCGCCCATAGACGGAACAATTCTTCATTTTCTACCCTAAATCGTACAAAAATCCATCCTATTCATCTGCAAAGACAAACACCAAAGAAAAAGGGTATATACCGTTAGGCACATACCCCTTTTGTCAGCAACCCTTGTCCGGCAACTGCCATAGTATTTGTTTCTCAGAACCTGTTTTATGGACGTTTCCCCGCCGGGAGCGGCTTTCTGTTGACAAAGAACCGTAATTTTGATAGAAACCATTTATAGAGTGGTCGTTTTCGGTTTAAGGAAAGTATTGTTTTGATAACCGTCCAACATTTTTCAAAAAATGACTTTATTGAATCAAAAGTCACTGTCGTGATTTATTATGGCAGAAAATCTCGACTCAAGAAAAAAGCGATAATCCGGATGCGCTCTATTGTTCTGGTATTCATCAATTATGGCTTTTTTCAACCATTCTTTTCTTTTTATATTGCTGATAAATTCGTTATATCGTAATATGGTAATCAAGCCATTCGCTTCAGCATTTATTATTTCATTATGTGCGTCAGGAATAAATTCACAATTATCTACTGTTGCTTTTTGAGTTGTTATAAAGGTATTGGGAATTTTAATATCCGATTTTTGATATGGATCGATTTTGCTGCACGAATAAATATATCCTTCTATCCCCTTGTATGTATCTTCCAAAGCATTCGGATAGTATTCCTCAAATCTTAATCTTCCGTCTTTTTCAAATCCGTATGAACCCCATTTATACCACAAGCCATCGAATGTAAAACGGCCTTCTTGGCATACCTTTTCCACAGCATTACTTAAATACACGAGCACATTTTCTCTTTTGTCCGAAAAATAAATAAGCGGGATATTATGATTTGAAATCCTTGGTTCTAAAGTCTTGATTTTTCCTATTTGTGATGCGTGAAAATACATATTATCACCTTTTGAATTTTTAGATCAAAAAGCCTATTCTTCAAGCTCAATATAACATAGGAAACATAAAAAGTCCACCATAATTCTATCAAATTACGGTGGAATTATGGTGCCGCTGACCGGGCATTGAACCGCCGCAACAGTTCTGGATTCAACTCCTGTTTCTCCCCCTACCGCTGTTGCGTTAAACTTTTGCTCCCGCAAAAGTAGACCGGCTCCGCGCGTCGATCTCCGTTACCAACAGAAAACCGCCCCCTGCCGGGAGCGGCTTTCTGTTGGTGCCGCTGACCGGGCTTGAACCGGTACGGTATCGCTACCGAGGGATTTTAAGTCCCTTGTGTCTGCCAATTCCACCACAGCGGCATAGTATAGGGAGTTGAAAAACTCCACTCCCTATAATAATCCCCCCAAAAACATTTGTCAAGATTTTTGTGCATCTTTTGGGCGTTTCATGGTCAAACCGATGCGTTTTTTCGCCACATCCACCGACAACACCCACACCGTCACCACATCGCCCACCTTCAGCACCTCGGAGGGGTGCTTGATGTAGCGGTTGGTGATCTGCGAAATATGCACCAGGCCGTCCTCGTGTACGCCGATATCCACAAACGCTCCGAAATCCACCACATTCCGTACCGTGCCGGTCAGCTCCATCCCCGCCTTGAGGGATTCAATGCCCAGCACATCGGTGCGCAGAAGCGGCGCCGGCAGCTCATCCCGCGGATCTCGGCCGGGATGCTGCAATTCCGCCACGATATCCCGCAGAGTGGGTTCGCCCACCCCCAGCTTTTCGGACAAGGCGGCATACCCGATGCCATCCACCTTTTCTTGCAGGCCGTCCATCCGCCCGGCGGTCACACCGCATAATTCCAGCAGCGCCTTGGCCGCCTCATAGCTCTCCGGGTGCACCGCCGTATGATCCAGCAGGTTCTTGCTTTCCGGCACCCGCAGAAAACCGGCGCACTGCTCAAAGGCCTTAGGCCCCAACTTCGGCACCTTTTTCAGCGCCGCCCTGGAGGTGAACTCGCCATTCTCTTCCCGATAGGCCACAATATTCTTCGCCACCGTGCCGTTGATACCCGCCACCTGCTCCAAGAGCGGCGCAGAGGCGGTGTTCACATCCACCCCCACGGCGTTCACACAGGATTCCACCACACCGCTCAGCGCCTCATTGAGATGCGCCTGGGGCAAATCGTGCTGATACTGCCCCACGCCGATGGCCTTGGGGTCGATCTTCACCAGCTCCGCCAGCGGGTCTTGCAGCCGCCGGGCAATGGACACCGCCGAGCGCAGATTCACGTCATAATCCGGGAATTCCTGTGCCGCCAGCTTGGAGGCAGAATACACCGACGCGCCCGCCTCGCTGACCACCATATACGCCACCTTGCCGTCGCCCAGTTCCCGCAGAAGATCCGCTACGAACACTTCGGTCTCATGGGAGGCGGTGCCGTTGCCGATGGCGATAACCTCTACGCCGTATTTACGGATAAAGCCGCGGATCACCCGCTTGGCCTCGTCCATACGCTTAAACTGCGGCACCGGGAACACGATTCCCGTATCCAGCACCTTGCCGGTGGCGTCGATCACGGCCGTCTTACAGCCGTGCTGGTAGCCGGGATCCAGTCCCAGCGTCACCTTCCCCTTGACCGGCGGCTGCATCAGGAGCTGCCGCAGATTCGTGGAAAACACCTGAATGGCCGCCGTAGAGGCCGCTTCGGTCAGGGTGTTGCGCATCTCCCGCTCCAGCGCCGGGAAAATCAGCCGGTCATACGCGTCCTCCGCCGCCATCTGCACCTGCGACGTGGCGGGGCAGTCCGCCTGTATATGCTCCGAGGACACGATCCGCATGGCGTGCGCCGGGTCGAATTCCACGTGCACCCGCAGGAACTCTTCCCGCTCGCCCCGGTTGATGGCCAGAATCCGATGCCCCGGAACCTTGCTCAGCGGCTCCCGGAAATCATAATAATTCCGATAGACGCTGTCCTCCTCCCCGGCCGCCTTGGAGGTCAGATATCCATTGGCATAGCACACCACCCGCAGACGCTTACGCACCGCCGCATCGTCGGCGATCCGCTCTGCCACAATGTCCCGGGCACCTGCCAGCGCCTCCTCCACGGTGGGAACCGCCTCGGTGATATACGCCTGTGCCAGCACGGCGGGGTCCTCGCCGTGGGGATCCTGCGCATAAAGAGCGTCCGCCAGCGGCTGCAAGCCCTTCTCCTTAGCCACCGTCGCACGGGTGCGGCGTTTCGGACGATAGGGACGGTAGAGATCGTCCAGCTCGGTCATGGTGGCCGCGCCATCCAGCGCCGCCGCCAGCTCCTCCGTCAAAGCGCCCTGCTCCTCGATCACCGCCCGATACTTCTCCCGCGTCTCGTCCAGATTACGCAGATATGTCAGCCGTTCCGCCAGTTCCCGCAGCACCTGGTCGTCCAACGAACCGGTCTGCTCCTTGCGGTAGCGGGCAATAAACGGAATCGTATTACCGTCGTCCAGCAATTGCATCACACTGCCCACCTGCGCCGGGCGCAGATGGAATTCCTCTACAAGTGCCTGTTGAATGTCCATAGCCGTCTCTCCTATGTATAGTCTATCGCCGCTTAGTATACCATATCCCGCCCGTGGAACGCAAGGGTTTTTCATTGACGCGACGGGAAAAATATGGTATGATAATGGATAAGAATGGAGGCGAAAGCCCATGGCGCTTTGGGTAGCGGATTGCACCCCGCTGACAGCGGACGCAGCGATTCAGTCGGCGCTCCCCCATCTGGACGCCGCCCGCCGGGTTGCCGTCACCCGTCGGCAGGACACGCTGACCCGGGCGCAAACGGCGGCGGCCGGACTGCTGCTGACTCACTGCTTCGGACAAGCGGGACAGCCGCCCATCCTCGCTCACGGCAGCCACGGCAAGCCATACCTGCCGGACGGACGCGCCCATTTCAGCCTGTCTCACAGCGGCCGATACGCCTTTTTGCTGACGGCGGATTCCCCGGTGGGTTTAGATGCCCAGCAAATCGACAGCAGCCGCCCCCGCGTGGCTGCGCGGTGCTTCACCGCAGCCGAGCAGGTATGGCTGGCGCAAGATCCGGACGGTCGCTTTGCCCGGCTGTGGGCGATGAAAGAAGCCTATCTCAAATTCACCGGCTTCGGTCTGGTGCTGCCCATGCGCAGCTTTACGGTGCCGCTGCCGCCCGTCGGCTTCGATGCCGCCACCGGCTGCTATTGGCAGGAGCTCTGCTATGATGGGGTCGCCGTCGCCGCTTGCGGCGACAGACCTCTGCCCCCGCTCACGCCGCAGGAATGGTCCATACCCGCACTGCTTTCCCACTGGGGCGCGGAATTGTGAATACACGTATACAGCCATTATGAGAGGAGCACACTATATGTATATCACCATCGAGGACATCCGTCAGAAAAAGGGCTTCATCTGCGATATGGACGGCGTGATCTATCACGGCAACCATCTGCTGCCCTGTGCAAAGGAGTTTTTCCGCTGGTTGCAGGAGAAGGACAAGCAATACCTGTTCCTCACCAACAGCAGCGAGCGCACCCCCCGGGAGCTGCGGCAAAAGCTGCTGCGTCTGGGACTGGACGTGGAGGAGAGCCATTTCTATACCAGCGCGCTGGCCACCGCCAAGTTTCTCAAGGCGCAGGCGCCGGGCTGCTCGGCCTTCTGCATCGGCGAGGCAGGACTGACGAACGCCCTCTATGAGGCGGGCATCAGCCTCAACGACGTCAACCCCGACTATGTGGTGGTGGGCGAGACCCAGAACTATAACTATCAGAATCTGTGCAAAGCAGTGCGTCTGGTGGAGAACGGCGCCAAGCTCATCGGCACCAACTCCGACATGACCGGCCCCACCGAGGGGAACATTCAGGTGCCCGCCTGCCGGGCGCTGGTGGCGCCCATTGAGCTGTCCACCGGCAAGCAGGCATATTTTCTGGGGAAGCCCAATCCGCTGATGATGCGCAGCGGCATCAAACATCTGGGCTGCGGTCCCAGCGACATCGCCATCATCGGCGACCGGATGGACACCGATGTGATCGCCGGCATTGAATCCGGCGCCGACACGGTGCTGGTGCTTTCCGGCGTATCCACCCGGGAAACCGTCGATTCCTTCCCTTACCGCCCCTCGATCATCCTCAATGACGTGGGCGATATCGCCGAGTAACCCCCCGTATCCTGACGCTAAGGAGTGCTGAGCATTGGCGAAGAACCGGTACAAAAAGCTATTCTCCAATACGCTGATACTGGGCATCGGCACTTTCGGCTCCAAAGTGCTGACCGTGCTGCTGATGCCCCTCTATACCAGCTATCTGACCAATGGCGAATACGGCATCGTGGACCTGCTGGTGCAGACCGCCAATCTGCTGATCCCGCTGGTGTCGCTGGGCATGAATACGGCCGTGCTGCGGTTCGGCATGGACGGCGAGACCGACCGGCGCAGCGTGCTGACCACCGGACTGATTGTGGATTTAACGGGGTTCGGGGTGTTTCTGCTGTTCTATCCGTTGATGGCACACATCCCAAAGTTCGAGGGATACACCGTCTGGATCTACGTGTTCGTGCTGACCTCCATGATCCACTATCTGTTCGCCTATCAGGTCAAGACCCTGCAAAAGGTGCGGCTGTTCGCCGTGTGCAGCATCATCGGCACCGCCATCACGCTGGTGCTGGATATCGTCTTTCTGGCGGTGCTGAAGATCGGCGTGGTCGGGTACATTCTGGCAATCGTGCTGTCGGACGCCACCTGCATCATACTGCTGTTCTTTAAGGCGAAACTCTATCGCTATATCGACCTGAACTACTATAAAAAACGGGTCACCAAAGCGATGCTCAAGTATTCCGTCCCCCTCATCCCCACCACCGCGCTGTGGTGGGTGACGGATGTGTCCGACCGATTCATGGTCACCTGGATGATCAGCGAAGAGGCCAACGGACTCTACGCCGTGTCTTATAAAATTCCCAATCTGCTCATCCTCATCAGCGGAATCTTTATGGATGCCTGGCAGATGTCCATCCTGACGGAAAAGAGTCCCCTGGAACGAGAGAAGTTTTTCAGCCGCATTTTCACCATGTACCATTCCCTGCTGTTCGTCTGCGGCTCCGGGCTGATCCTGTTCTCCAAGGTGATCACGAAAATTCTGGTGGCAGACAGCTTTTACCCCTCCTGGCAGTATATGCCCACGCTGGTGATCGCCACCGCCCTATCCTGCCTGGTATCCTATCTGGGCACCATCTACACGGTGGAAAAGCAGAGCCACAGCACCCTGTGGACAACGATGGTGGGCACAATCGGCAACCTCGTCGGCAACTTTTTCCTCATCCGTGCCTACGGCGTGCAGGGAGCGGCGCTGTCTACCGCCCTCAGCTACGCGCTGGTATTCGCGCTGCGCTCCTTCCACACCCGCCGGTGGGTGCGGCTGCAATGGGATATGCCCCGGTTCCTGTCCAGCGCCGCATTGATCACCGTGCAGAGCATCCTCATGGTGCGAGAGGTCAAAGGCTGGATCGTCTGGCAGATCCTCCTGTTCCTGCTGCTGGTGATCATCAATTTTCAGCCGCTGGTGCGCAGCGTATACCGGATCGTGGGGCGCAGAATGCGCAAGGGGGTCTGAACCTATGGAACGCTGTCCGGCCATCGAACGCAGCATCATCACCACCTACCGAAGAACCATCTGGAACCCATTTATCGGCGGTCTGAAAACCTATAAAATGATCGGGGCGGGCGACCGCATCGCCGTGTGCATTTCCGGCGGCAAGGATTCCATGCTGCTGGCCAAATGCCTGCAGGAGCTGCAGCGCCACGGCAGCGAGGTGCCGTTTGAACTGGAATTCGTGGTGATGGATCCCGGCTATCGCTCGGAAAACCGCCGCCAAATCGAAGAAAACGCCCGGCTGCTGTGCCTGCCTGTCCATATCTATGAGAGTCCGATCTTTCATGTGGTGGAGAAACAGCAGACCGGTTCCCCCTGCTACCTGTGTGCCCGGATGCGCCGGGGATATCTATACAAATACGCTCAGGAGCTGGGCTGCAACAAGATCGCGCTGGGACACCACTACGACGATGTGATCGAAACCGTCCTCATGAGTATGCTCTACGGAGCCGAAATGCGCACCATGATGCCCAAGCTCCACAGCACCAACTTCCCCGGTATGGAACTGATCCGCCCCCTCTATCTGGTACGGGAAAAAGCGATCCTCAATTGGGCGGCGTACAACGATCTGCACTTCATCCGCTGCGCCTGCTCCGTCACCGACGGCACCCAGGGCGAATCCAAGCGGGCGGAGATCAAGGCGCTGCTGGCGCAGCTGCGGCAGGTCAACCGCCAGATCGACCAGAACATATTCCGCAGCGCCGAGAACGTCAATCTCGAGACGATTTTAGGGTATCATAAAGGCGACCGCCGCGTGAGCTTTTTAGATGCGTATGAGCAGAACGGGACAGAGGTATGAATGCCTCTGTCCCGTTTCACATATCTCTCGCCGTCAGCGCATCACCCGATACCGTAGATGCAGAACAGCCCCGATCAGCAATCCCATTGATGCCGTTTCATATCCACCAGTCCGTTTGCCCGGAAGGTTACACCCTCCGCCGCCAACAGCAGCGCCTGCTCCGGCCAGCCGGGCGCCGTCCTTCCCTGGTGATTCACCACCCGGTGGCAGGGATACGCCCCATAATACTCCGCCCGGCTCAGCACCTTCCCCACAAGACGGGCATTCTGATCCCGACCGATCAGCCGGGCGATCTGTCCATAGGTCGCCACGCACCCGCAGGGGATTTCCTCCACAACCGCCAGTATTTCATAGATCAACGCGTCATCCAGCACCTTCTGCACCGTAAATCCCCCTATTCCGATCCGGCAAAAAGCAACCCATATCGACTGCCGCCCAACCGTTCGCACCACCGGCCTCAGCCATTCCGCGCTGCGGCTGTGCATTCCCACCGGTTTTGCGCTGTCACCCACAGTTCCTTTCATGCGCTCTCCGGTCCGGGACGGTTTCCATGGCGCCCCAGCCGTTTCGACCAATTTTCTTCCATGCGCAGATAAATCGACAAAGCGGGAAAAGGAAAATCGGCAAGCGTCTCGCGACGCTTGCCGATTCTGGAGCGGGTAATGGGAGTCGAACCCACCTATCAACCTTGGGAAGGTCGCATTCT
>ERZ808240.4144-NODE-4144-length-13148-cov-6.370962_pt1 | contig 13148 bp, 9 predicted proteins | sample MGYA00521084_ERZ808240 | MGnify/ENA primary metagenome ERZ808240 (study PRJEB31516, sample SAMN03275571) | gut metagenome | biome: mammalia-associated habitat; material: feces | host: Papio cynocephalus | place: Kenya | collected 2012-08-06 ... | reverse complement strand
CCGAGCCTGCAGCTTTCCATCAGCCGGTGGTACTACCGCTCCATAGCCCGTTGCATCGAGAATCTCTGCCTGAGCCCGCATTCCGTCTCGTCGATCGAGCGTAACGCGCGCTTGCGCGACATGCTCGATGCCGATAGCACCCGGAGCGCCATGCGCCTGCTCGAGGGGAATGCGAAAGACCTTGGCGTCATGTACGGACCCATTTCGTCCGGAAACATCCCCGCATGCCTGCTGGGGACGTGGGTTTCGCATAATCTGCGCTTTATCGGCAGGTAGCTGATCGCTTTATGCAGATCGCACTTGAACAGTGCTCTGAAAATAATTGATTCAATCAGATTTCGTATTCAATTTTCTATTGATTATGCTACTTCCTATTCATTAATATCCAATAAGGCAAATGCACGGATGCCTATTGAGGTGATGTATATATGGCTAAGAAGCGCAATGGTCGACAAGAGGCCATCAGGGATATCGTTCGAAACAAAGACGTGCGGACGCAGCGCATGCTCGTGGAGGAGCTCGAGAACTGCGGATTCGACTGCACACAGGCGACGGTGTCGCGCGATATCGCCGATATGGGGCTGCGTAAGCTCCCTGAAGGCATTTACGTCCTGGCCGAGGACCTGCATCTTCAGCGCATGGTCTCAGAGCTCGTCACGGGCGTTCTGAGGACGGACAACTTGGTGCTGATCAAGGCGCAGCCTGGTACTGCGTCGGGCATCGCAGCCGCTGTCGACGCCGCCGAGCTGCCCGATGTGCTGGGGTCGCTGGCCGGTAACGACACGATCCTGGTGATCGCGCAGACGAAGGAGGACGGCGAGCGCCTGGAGGCGCTCATCAACAAGCTGAGCAACGCCCGCGCGAAGTAACGCCGAGGACGGATACGGGCCGCTTCGTCGGTCGGTGTCGCTTGCCGCTATAGCCCGGTAGGGCGGTCGCACGGGTGGGCGGTCGGAGGAGCAGTGCGAAGCGTCGCCGCTCCGGAAACGTTTCAGAAAATCAAAGAGGAAGGGCCTCGCATCGGTTCGGATGCGAGGCCCTTCCTCGTTTGCGATATGTTGCGGTAGGTCGGACGTTACTGCGTGCCGCCGGATTCGCCACCGGTGGTACCACCCGATTCGCCGCCGGTTTCCCCGCCGGTGGTGCCGCCCGACTCGCCGGTGCCACCGGTCGATCCGGAACCGCCCGCGCCGCCGGTGCCCGAACCACCGTTACCGGAGCCACCGGTGCCAGCCGCGCCGCCGTTTTGGTGTTGGGTGTTGCTCTCGCTGTTGGTTGTCGTGGTGGTAGTCGTGGTCGTCGTGGTGGTGACCGTCTCATCCTCACCGTTGGCAAGATCGTCATCGGAGATGTCGTTCTTCTGGGCGCTCGAGGCCGTGTTGCTGAACTTCCACTCGGAGTTGCTCTTGTAGGTGGGCTCCGTGCCGGTGGGGAACTCCTCGCGCTCGGTGCCGGAGAGCGCCGCGGTCATGAACGACTTGAAGATCGGCAGCGTCAGGTCGGTGTTGTGGAGCTGCGAGCCGTACTTGGTAATGGAAATGTTGCCCTCGGAGTGGCCGGTCCAGATGGCCACGGAGAGTTGCGGGGTGTAGCCGCAGAACCACAGGTCGGTGGTCTCGTCGGTGGTGCCGGTCTTGCCGGCGACGGGCTGGTCGATATTCGGTTTGCCGGTGACGCCGGTGCCGTTGGTCATGACGCCCTCGAGCACGTCGGTGACCGCGGCTGCCTCGCCGGAGGTGAGCACCTGCTTGGGGTTGTCCGTGTGCTTGTAGAGCACGTCGCCGTTGCGGGAATCGATCTCGGTGATGGCGATGGGCTGGCGATAGTAGCCGCCGTTGGCGAACACGCTATAGGCCGACGCCATCTCGAGCGGGGAGATGCTGCCCGTGCCGAGCGTCATGGTCGGCACGTTCTCGATGTGGTCCTTGGTGGGGTCGATGCCGACCTTTTTGAGGTAGGCCTGGATCTTGCTGTTGCCGACGGTCTCGGCCACCTGCACGTAGCCGGTATTGGACGAGACGGCCGTGGCCTGTTTGAGCGAGATGGTGCCGTAGCTCTTGCCGCCGACGTTCTTGACCTGGGTCTTGGTGGTGGTTCCGACCGAGATGGGCGAGTTGCAGTTGAGCGAGATGTTGGGGTCCATGCCCTGCTGGATGGCGGTGGCGAGCGTGAACGCCTTGAACGAGGAGCCCGTCTGGCGCTTGGAGATGGCGTGGTTGGTGTGGCCGGTGTCGGCGTTGTAGTCGCGGCCGCCCACCATCGCCTTGATGTAGCCGGTCTTGGGGTCCACCACGGCCATGCCGCAGTCGAGCCCGCTGACGTTGATCTTGGCGAGCTGAGCGTTCACGGCGGACTCGGCCATCTGCTGCACGGTGGGGTCGATGGAGGTCTTGACGGTGAGGCCACCCTTGAACAGGACGTCCGTGGAGAACTCCTGCTCGAGCAGCTGCTTGACGTAGTCGACGAAGTAGGGCTGCGAATACACGCTTACGCCGGTGCTGGAGACCTCGGTCACGTTGAGCTTGATCTCCTCGGCCTGAGCGGCGTCGTGCTCCTCCTGCGTGATGTGGCCCAGGCGGAGCATGTTGTCCAGAACCTTGTTACGGCGCGAGAGGGCGAGCTCGGGGTTCTGCGTGGGGTCGTACTGCGAGGGGGAGTTGGGTAGGCCGATCAGGAGGGCCGCCTCGGAAAGCGTCAGGTCCTTGGCGCTCTTGGAGAAGTACGTCTCGGACGCGGCCTCGATGCCGTAGGCGCTGTGGCCGTAGTAGATGGTGTTGAGGTACATCATGAGGATCTCGTCCTTGGAGTACTGCTCTTCCATCTTGATGGCGATGTAGGCCTCGCGCACCTTGCGCTCGATGGTCTGATCGAACTGCTCATCGGAGAGAATGGTGTTGCGCACGAGCTGTTGGGTGATGGTCGAGGCACCCTCGTGACCGCCCGAGAGCGTGGCGACCGCGGCGCGCGCGATGCCCCACAGGTCGATGCCGCCGTGCTCGTAGAAGCGCTCGTCTTCGACATCGACGGTGCCCTTGAGCACGTACTCGGAGACCTGGCTTTGCTTGACGCTCTTGCGGTTCTGCGAGTAGAAGCTGGCGATCTTGTTGCCGTTGGTGTCCACGATGGTGGTGGGCTCCGAGACGAGGTACTCGCTCGCGTCGGTGTAGTCGGGCAGGTCCTGCAGCCAGCGGTTGACGTTGCCGACCATACCTACGCCGAACGCGACGCCGGCGAACAGGAAGAACAGCAGGAACGAGACGATGACGATAGGTACGGTATGCGTCTTGGCACGATTGCGGCGGTTGCGCTCGCGGGGACCCATATAGACCTCCAAACGGTCGCTTGACGGATGCGGCGCGATGCGCCCGGCACCCGAGGTAGCACGACGGACATAGTTGCTCTCTACGATAGACTATCGGGCTTTACCGGGAGATTGTGTATGCTGGGGTTTACTAAAAAAATTAGATTCACGAAGGGGTGCAATCGGGCGATATGAAGACGCGGATACCTGAGCTGCTGGCGCCTGCGGGCGGATTCGATGCACTGCTGGCTGCCGTGGCGGCGGGGGCGGACGCCGTGTATACGGGCCTGGACGCCTTCAACGCCCGCGTGAGCGCTGCGGGTCTTTCCACGGCGGAGCTTGAGCGCGGGTGCGCGTTCGCCCATGCCCATGGGGCCCGGGTGTACGTGACGCTCAACGTGTTCGTGGGCGACGACGAGCTTGCGGACGCCATGTCCCTGGCGCGGACAGTGCTCGCCTGCGGGGCCGACGGGCTGATCGTCGCCGACCTGGGGCTGATTGTCGCGCTGCGCGAGGAGCTGCCCGAGGCCGAGATCCACCTGTCCACGCAGGCGGGCGCGCATTCGCCCGAGGCGCTGCGGCTTGCGGCGCGCGAGCTCGGTGTGACGCGCGTCTGCGTGGCGCGTGAGCTGCCGCTGGGCGAGATCGCCGCGTTGTGCGGCACGGGCGTCGACGTGGAGGCGTTCGTGCACGGGGCCATCTGCATCAGCTATTCGGGCGCCTGCTCGTACTCGGCACTGCGCCGCGGCCGCTCCGCCATGCGCGGCGACTGCACCCAGCCGTGCCGCATGTCCTACGGGCTCGAGGACGGCGAGGGTCGCGAGGTCGCGCGCACGCCGGGCGACAAGCTGCTGTGCCCCAAGGACTACCTGGGCATCCGCCATGTCGCCGAGCTGGCGCGGATGGGCGTGGCGGCCCTTAAGATCGAGGGGCGCATGAAGAACCCCGACTACGTGTTCAACGTGGTGCGCTGCTACCGGGCTGCGCTCGATGCCGTGGCGGCGGGGCGTGCGGTCGACGCGGACGAGCTCGTCGACCGGCTGGCGCGTTCGTTCAACCGCGGGTTCTCCGAGGAGTACCTGATGGGGCGCTCGGGCGCGGCCCTCATGAGCTTCGAGCGGTCGTGCAACCAGGGCGTGCGCGTGGGTCGTCTGGTGGCATGTGGGCGCGGCGAGGTCACCGTGGAGCTGTCGGCGGCCGTGGCGGCGGGCGACACGCTTGAGATCAGGTTCTACCCGGGTGAGAACGCGCTGCCCGACGTGCCCAAGCGCTGGCCGATGGTGCCGTGCCCGGTCGACGCGATGGCGGGCGAACGCATCGCGGTGCACTGCAAGCGCAAGGTCGAGGTGGGCTGCGAGGTCTACGTCACGCGCGATGTGTCGGTGCTGGACGAGGCCGCCTGCGCGCTCGAAGCGGCGCGCGCCGAGGAGGCGGAGCTCAACGCCGCGCTGATCGCAGCGGGGAAGGCGCGTGCCTCCCAGGGTTCTGGGCGAGCGGGGGAGGCCGACGCCCCGTCCGTGGCGTGGAACCCGTCGCGCGGGATTTCCCGGGCGGCGTGCTCTGATGGGTTCAGCGGGGACGACGGGGCGTTGCACGTACCGATCGCGATGACCCCGGCGGAAGCCGAGCGGCTGCTCGCGCGGGGTGAGACGGCGGTCTACGCCTGGACCATCGAGGACGATCCGGACAGATGGGCGCCGCTGCTGCCGCGCCTGACGGTGCTGCTCGACGAGATGCTCCGCGCCGGCGACACCGAGCGGGTGCTGCGCCTCGCCGGGGCGGCGGCTCGCGTCGTCTGTCGCAACATCGGCCAGGTGGAACTGGTGCGTGGGCTCGCGGGCGTGCGTTTCGACGTCGGGGCACCGGTGTTCATCGCCAACGGCCGCACGGCCGGGCTTCTCGCCAGCTTAGGTGCCGAGCGTCTGTGGCTGCCCGACGAATGGGGTTGCGGCCTCGCATCCAGCTGCCCCGTGGTCCGGCCGGTGGGGGCACGGCAGCTCATGGTGCTCGAGCACTGCCTGCTGACGGCCGAGGGGACGTGCGATGGCGGGTGCGCACGCTGCGCGCGCCGACATGGGGTGCGCTACCTGGTCGACAAGCGCGACGGCGCGCGCCACCGCGTCTATGTGGACAGGGCTGGAAGAACGCGCATTTTCGAGTGACTCTGCTAAGATAAACGGGTTTGTACAGATGAGCACCGCCCTCCCGTGGGCGAGGGTGCTGGAACCATAAGGAGGATACCGATGCTGTCAGTCGACGAGCAGATGCGTATCATCACCTCGGGCGCCGCCCAGATCGTCCCCGAGGCCGATCTTCGAAAGAAACTCGAGAAGGGCACGCCGCTCAATATCAAGCTCGGCGTCGACCCCACGAGCCCCGACCTGCACCTGGGCCATGCCGTCCCGCTGCGCAAGATGCGCCAGTTCCAGGACCTGGGCCACAAGGTCACACTGATCATCGGCAACGGCACCGCGCTGATCGGCGACCCGTCCGGCAAGAACACCACGCGTCCGCAGCTTTCGCAGGGGCAGATCGAGGCCAACGCCGAGACCTACGTGAGCCAGGCCATGAAGATCCTGGACCCCGAAAAGACCACCGTCGTGCACAACGGCGACTGGATCCTTTCCATGGACCTGGGCAAGCTGCTGCAGCTGTGCTCCAAGTTCACCGTCGCGCGCATCCTCGAGCGCGACGACTTCACCAAGCGCTATCAGTCCCAGACGCCCATCGCCCTGCATGAGTTCCTGTATCCCGTGATGCAGGCCTACGATTCGGTCATGATCAAGGCCGACGTCGAGATGGGCGGTACCGACCAGCTGTTCAACCTGCTCGCCGGCCGTGAACTTATGGAGAAGATGGGCATGGAGCCGCAGGTGGCCCTGACCATGCCGCTGCTTGAGGGCACCGACGGCGTGCGCAAGATGTCCAAGTCCTACGGCAACTACATCGGTCTCACCGACGAGCCCAAGGATATGTTCGGCAAGACGATGTCCATCCCCGACGAGATGATCGGCAAGTACTACCGCCTGGCGAGCTCGCTCGCTCCCGCCGAGGTCGACAAGATCGATGCTGCGCTGGCCGACGGTTCTGCCGATCCGTACGAGCTCAAGCGCGCGCTTGGTCGCGACCTGTGCGACACCTATCACGGTACCGGTGCCGGCGACGAGGCGCAGGCTGAGTTCGATCGCGTGTTCAAGGAGGGCCAGCTGGCCGACTTCCCTGAGAAGCATATCGAGCTCGCGGTGAACGACGAGGGCAAGATCTACCTTGCCGGGCTGCTGAAGGACCTGGGACTCTCCGCGTCCGCGGGCCAGGCCCGCCGCGATATCGACGGCGGCGGCGTCAAGATCAACGGCGAGGCCGTGGCTCCCAAGAGCTACAACATCGATCCGTCCGAGCTCAAGGCGGGCGACGTGCTTTCCGTGGGCAAGCGCAAGGGCTTCAAGCTCGTGTAACGGGGCGCCTCGCTTCGTATATCCTCAAGGACCGTATGGGCCACGACCGAGATGCTCGGTCGTGGCTTTTTTCGTCGACGCGGATCGGCATTTGGGTATCGTTGCTCGGTGTTTGGGCATTGCGAGCCGAATTTTGGGTCTTGCTACTCGACAATGTTGGATTTTTCGGGGTTATGCATGTTTGTTTTTGCTGCTGCTGAACTGGGCCCTATTTCGGCATTCCGGATCCTGCGGTTTTGCTGTTCCTGAGTTTTGGAAATCAACCTATGGAAAAGGTATGAAATACATTTCCCCGATTTGTCTTACATGGGCCGATATCGGCTTTTGGGAGCTGGCGAATCCGGTCCGTGGCACGATCGCTTTCGCTGTCTTTAAGCTCCGTTGCCGTACGTAAGGAGGCGCTGGTGCTGTGTAGCCTCGATGCGCGTGATTTGACGGTATGGGCTCGCTCGGACAGGGGGATAATCAAAACGATTGTGCCGCGGTGAAGGTTCGTCCGCCCCGTGGCGACGCGACCACTGAAAGAGGCTCCTATGTCTGTTGAAAACCTAAGGTCCATGATCGACGCGGCCGAGGGGCGCGTGCCGGTCGATACGCTGTTCACGAACGCGAAGATCGTCGACGTGTACGGCCTGCGGGTCGTGCCCGGTTCCGTTGCGGTCAAGGACGGCGTGATCGTGGGTGTGCTGATCGCCGGTCGCGATGACGAGGTGGAGCAGTACGAGGCTGCCGAGGTCGTCGACTGCGAGGGCCGCTATCTCGCCCCGGGCTTCATCGACGGGCACCTGCATATCGAGTCGTCCAACATCCGTCCGGCCGAGTACGCCCGCATGGCGGCCACGCGCGGTACCACCACCGCTATCGCCGACAGCCACGAGATCGCCAACGTCGCCGGCCTGGACGGCCTGCGTTTCATGATCGAGGACGGTCGACGGGCGCCCATCTCCATCAAGTACATGATGCCGTCGTGCGTGCCGGCCCTGCCTGACGAGCAGGCCGGTGCCGAGATCTCCGCCGCCGATATGCACGCGTTCTTCGAGCAATACCCGGACGACGTGTTCGGTCTAGGCGAGATGATGAACATGCCCGGCGTCACGCTCGCCGATCCCGAGACATGCGCGCGCATCGACGCCGCGCGCGAGACAGTGTCCGGCATGACCGACGGCCACGCCCCGCTGACGGCCGGCAAGGACCTCAACGCATATACCGCGGCCGGCATTGTCGCTGATCACGAGTCAACGCTGCCCGAGGAGGCGCTCGACAAGCTGTCCCGCGGCATGTACGTGATGCTGCGCGAGGGCACCTGCAGCCATGACCTGGCGAATCTGGCGCCCATGGTGCTCGAGAACCAGATGCGCGCCCGCCGCTGCTGCTTCGCCACTGACGACCGCGCCCCGTCCGACGCACTTTCCTACGGCATGATCGACAACGCCTGCCGTGTGGCCATCGAGGCTGGTATCGACCCGGTGGTCGCCATCTCCATGGGCACGCTGTCCACGGCCGAGTGCTTCGGGTTCGACCACGGCATGTCCGATGCCATCGAGCGCCGCGGCGCCATCGCGCCGGGCAAGCGCGCCGATATCCTCGTGCTCAACGACCTCGAGTTCAAAAGGCCGCCGTACCGCGTGTTCGCGGCCGGCAAGCTCGTGGCCGACCAGGGCCGTTTCGTGGGACAGATCGCCCCGGAGAGCGAGGAAGTCGCCGCCCTGGCCGACAAGCTGCGCGGCTCGGTGCACCTGCCGGAGCTTTCCGAGCCGGTGTTCGACTATGCGTTCCGCCCAGGCGAGGCCGTGATCGACGTGCTCCCGGGCAAGGCCATCACGGGCATGGTCCGTCCCGAGACCGACGAGGGCCTTCGCCGCATCATGCTGATCGAGCGCCACGGACGCGGCGTCGAGGCGCAGCGTCGCGGCATCGACGGTGACCAGCCGGCCGGTATGGGCCTGGTGGGCAAACACGTCGGGCGCGGCTGGGTACGCGGCTTCACCATCACGGGCGGCGCCATCGCCTCCACGATCGGCCACGACTCGCATAACATCTGCTGCGTGGGCGACAACGCACGCGACATGCAAGTGGCCGTGGAGGCCGTGGGACAGGGTGGCCACGTGCTGGTGCACGACGGCGAGGTCGTCGCGCGTATCCCGTTGGCGCTGGGTGGCCTCATGAGCAACGGCACCGCCGAGGAGGTTGCCGCCGAACACGACGACTTCATGGCCAAGGCGCGTGCGCTGGGTATCGAGCCGCCGCTCGATCCCATCATGGGCATCATCTTCTTGCCGCTGCCGGTGATCCCCACGTTGCGCATCCGTCCCGAGGGGATGTTCGATGTCTCGACGTTCAGCTACGCCGACTGATCTGCGTCTACGGTGCGCGTGCGCGGTGTCGCGCATCCCAGATCGTCATCTCCTTGTAATAGATGACGGTCGTTGGTAACTTCGCGACCCCTTTTGGGTACGGTGCGTTTGAATGTGCTTTCCAACGCGTAACCGACCGAAAGGGGTCTTTTCATGATCAAACTCATTGCATCCGACATGGACGGCACGCTGCTCGACGAGAACAGCCAGGTGCCGCCCGAGACGTACGACCTGATCGTCGCCTTGCGCGAACGCGGTGTGCACTTCGCGGCGTCCTCGGGGCGTCGTTACGACCGCTTGTGCGAGTTCTTCGGCCCAGTGCGCGACCAGATGGACTTCGTCGCGGCGAACGGCGCACAGGTATACTCGCAGGGCAGGGCCATCGACCGCGAGGTCTATTCGCACCTGGCCATCCACAAGCTCGCCCGCGCCGTCGCGATGTTCCCCAACATGCACTTGGCGCTGTTCGACCGCACCAAGTCGTTCCTGTTGGACGACGAGGACAAATTCGTGCGCGAGATCGACAAGGACCTGCCCAATGCCGAGCGCATCTGGGAACTGCCCGAGGCGAGCGTGAACATCATCAAAGCGTCGATCTTCTGCGATGACGGCAACGTGATGGACAACGCGTACGTGCTCCAGCGCGAGTTGGGCGACTGCTTCACGTTCGCGCCGTCGGGCAACGCGTGGATCGACGCCATGCAGCCGGGCGTGTCGAAGGCCTCGGGCATCGCGCAGCTCATGGAGCACTACGGTATCGCGCGCGACGAGGTCATGGCGTTCGGCGACTCGATGAACGACTACGAGATCATCCGGTTCGTAGGGACCGGTTGCGCCATGGGCAACGCGCGCCCGGCGCTGAAGGCCGTGGCCGACCGCGTGATCGGCTTCAACTACGACCAGGCGGTGCAAGGCGAGATGCGCCGCCTTCTGGAATCTTAAGTATTTGAGACAAATGAGTCTGACGAAAGTGTCTCACTGAAGGGCGGCGAGGACGGTGAGGGCTACGCCGTCGTGGTCATTGTCGGCGCGGGTGACGAGGTCGGCGGCGGCGCGGTCCTCGGGCTCGGCGTTGAGCATGGCCACGCCCGTGCCGGCTGCCTCGATCATGGGGATGTCGTTGATGTTGTCGCCGAAGGCCATGGCGTCTGCCACGGGGATGTCCAGATACCCGCACAGCCAGGTGAGCGCGGAGCCCTTGGACACGCTATCGCCCATGACCTCGATGTTCATGGGGTAGGAGCGGGTGGTCTCGATGCCGTCGAGTGTCGCAAGGGCGGCGTTTATGGCATCGCGGTCGGCCGGGTCGTGCCAGTACATGGCGACGCGCTCGAGCATGCCCACGCGCCCGATGGTGACGTCGGCCGGCTCGTCCACCGCCGTGCGCGTGCGTTTGAGGGACGCCGCGATGTTGGCGTCGCCGCCCGAGAACTCGTCCAGGCGCTCATACATGCTGCGTTCGAGGTAGCAGCGGCCGTCGGCGAAGACGTCGAACGTCACGTCATGCCCCTGCGCGATATGGTGGACCGCGATCGCGCGCTCGCGCGAGAGCGGGGCGCTGTAGATGACCGTGGCACGGGACGCGTCATCGGGATGCACGCCGTCGAGTTGGGAGACGGTGGCCCCGTTGGCGCTCACGACGTAGTGGACCGCCGGATGGGCGAGGATCTCCGAGAACACGCCGCTGAGCGGCCTCCCCGTGCATGGCACGAACTCGATGCCGCGCCGTGCCAGCTCATCGAGCATGGCCCAGGTGCCGTCGGACATGCGCTTCTCGCTCGTGAGCAGCGTGCCGTCCATATCGGAGAATACGATCAACGGGAATCCTTTCGATTAGCAGCCGATTGACAGCGTCAACGACGCGTCGGTTTGGAAACACGGCAAAAAGGGGTCGGCTTCGGCGCACGTTTCGCTTCGCACACGTCTCGCCCGTCCCGACGGGCCGAAGGCGAAACCGGCAAGACGGAGGCGGCCCCCAAACGCGCGCTAACGCTCGGCGATGGGGACGTAGGGTTCGTCCACCATGATGGACTTGTAGGCCGGGCGGATGATGCGGTGCGCGCAGAACAGCTCCTCCATGCGGTGCGCCGACCAGCCGGCCATGCGCGACACGGCGAACAGCGGTGTGAACAGCGCCTCGGGGATGTCGAGCATGGAGTAGATGAACCCGGTGTACAGGTCGATGTTGGCGCAGATGGGCTTTTTCAGGCCGTGGTCGCGCATGACCTGCGGGGCCAGGCGCTCGACGCGCTCGATCAGATCGAACTCCGCGCCCAGGTCCTTTTCCCGGGCGAGCTTTCGGGCATAGCGCTTGCATGTCACGGCGCGCGGGTCTGACAGCGTGTAGACGGCATGCCCCATGCCGTAGATGAGGCCGGTGCCGTCGAAGGCCTCCTTGTCGAGGATACGGCTCAGGTAGCTGGCGACCTCGTCGTCGCTCTCCCAGTTCTCCACGTGCTGGCGGATGTCCTCGTGCATCTTGACGACCTTGGCGTTCGCCCCGCCATGGCGCGGTCCCTTGAGCGAGCCGATGGCCGCGGCGTAGGCGGAGTAGGGATCGGTCGCGGAAGACGAGAGCACGCGGCAGGCGAACGTGGAGTTGTTGCCGCCGCCGTGCTCGGCGTGCAGCATGAGCATGACGTCGAGGAGCATGGCCTCGTCATGCGTGTAGTTCTCGCCGCCGCGCAGCGTGTGCAGGATGGTCTCGGCCGTGGAAAGACCGGGGGCCGGCTGGGGAACATGCAGCTCCAGGCCGCGCGTGTGGGCCACGGACGCGGTGTGCGCGAACGCGGCGATGCGCGGCAAGCGGGCGAGCATGGACATGGCCACGTCGATCTCGTGCTCGGGCGAGATCTCGTCAGGGTTGGCGTCGAAGGCGTACAGCAGCAGCACGGCGCGCGCGAGCACGTTCATGATGCTCGACGAGACCGTCGACATGGGGAACTCCTTGACGTAGTCGCCGGAGAGGTGGCGGAAGGCACCCAGGCGCTCGCAGAAGCTCTTGAGCTCGACGGATGTGGGAAGCGAGCCGGTGATGAGCAGGTAGGCGACCTCCTCGTAGCCGAAGCGGTCCTCGGCCTGCGCGTTGTTGACCAGGTCGGCTATGTCGTAGCCGCGCAGGCGCAGCTTGCCCTGGTCGGGGACGATGCGGTCGCCGTCCTTGTTGTAGCCGTGCACGTCGGAGATGCGCGTGAGGCCGGCGACGACGCCCGAGCCGTTGGCGTTGCGCAGGCCGCGCTTGACGTTGTGGCGCTCGAACAGGCTCTCGTCGTAGGGCTCGGTGGGGAAGCCGTGGTACAGGCGCTCGCTTTCGGGGCAGATCTGACGGCTGGCGTCGTAGTCCAGCACGAGCCGGCTGAGGTCGTCGTCGAAGCGGTAGTAGATTTTCTTAGCGTCGTATGCCATGGTGCTTCCCTTTTGCCTTGTGGCGCGCGGGCTGGGGCGCTCGACGTGACTGCGCCGCCCAGCCCGCGGCGTCCGTTACAGACGGTACATGAAGTTGAAGACGTCCTCGCGCTGGATGGAGACCGTCACGCCGGACAGCTCGCCTGCCTCGGTCAGGGCCTTCTGGATCTGGGCGAAGTCGAGCTCGGACTCGCTCATGTCGGCCAGCATGGTCATGGTGAAGATGCCTTCGATGATGGACTGCGTGATGTCGCGGATGTCGACGTTCGCATCGCCCAGGACGCGGGTCACGCCGGCGACGATGCCGGGGCGGTTCTTGCCCAAGACGGTGATGACGATGCGGTTGGACGAAATCTCGGCCATGGGTACATCCCTTTCGATTGGGCGGGCGCATCGGCGATCACGTCGGCGACCTCGCGATCCACTCCGCTCGGGTACAGTGTTCACCATTGTAGCCTCAGCGGCCCAAAAATGGGCGCGTGCCAGCGGCGATACACGCCTGCAACATGTCCCGGACCTGCTGTGCGTGTGGCTTTTGTGGCAGAGGCAGCGGGCGTGCTAAAATAGCCAAGTTTGTTGTCTTGGTCGGAAACCAAGACGCCTTATGCGCTGATCGGTAACCAGCGCCTGACC
>ERZ808240.4143-NODE-4143-length-13151-cov-10.450290_pt1 | contig 13151 bp, 6 predicted proteins | sample MGYA00521084_ERZ808240 | MGnify/ENA primary metagenome ERZ808240 (study PRJEB31516, sample SAMN03275571) | gut metagenome | biome: mammalia-associated habitat; material: feces | host: Papio cynocephalus | place: Kenya | collected 2012-08-06 ... | reverse complement strand
TCTGAAGTAGAATATTGATCCATAGGCGCTTTGTGTCTGTTAAGTTCTTGTTTTTGTTAATATAACGACACAAAAGCCACTTTATTATATTTCAGCAGAAGAAAATATTCTAAAAAACGCAAGTACTTGAATAGCTCATCGCAAGTACTTGCGTTGTCCATCGAAGCCGCTTTCATTTGCCGTCGAAGCCGCATGGGTTTTTGATTGATGTTCCTTATGGTGATGGCAACAGATGCATAAAAAACATTCACAGACGAGCAAGGATGCTGGCATCTGTGAATGTCCGTTAAGGTTGTCGTCCTCATGTTAGGGGTGACGGGATGTCTTGTCTTATTTGCTTATCTTTCTGGTCTGTCCGTTGGCATACTTGACAATGTAGATTTGTCCACTTTGCATCTCCTTACTGTTGATGCGACGACCCAGACAGTCGTAAACTCCCGTTACCAGAAGGTCTTGTGTTGTGGGGGCTGAGATGCCTGTCGATGTAAACTGCAACTCAACACTATTGGAAGGACTGCTCTCGCCAAAACTTCCTGTGGCGCTTACAGTATAGATGTTGGTTCCATCCAATGGAGCAGGGTCAACAAAGTTGGTCGTTGTGCTGCTGGCTATCTTGATGCCGTTTCGATACACGTTGTATCCAGTGATATTGTTGGAGCCACTGCCCAAGATTTCGAGGTTGTCAATCTGCCAGTAGTAGCTCAAACCTGTGTTGTCGGTATCATAGCAGTGGAATCGGATCTGCATTTCTGCCGACTGGTAATCCGACAGGTCGAGAGTAACTTTAGTGTACTTGCCAGCAAACGATGCGTCTTCGTCTGTACAAGCATTGAAAATAGGTGTCCACGACTTTCCGTTGTCCTTGCTTACCTCCACATTGTAATATTGAGGATTTTTTTGCGTCTTTCCCGCAGCCGTTGTACGAGAGTAGAAACTCAGGGTCTTGCCGTATGCGAAGGTCTTTGATGTGAAATATTCATCTTGGTGAATGTCATCCCATGCATAATACATTGTGGCTGCGTAATTTCCTTCGTATGGGCGGTATGTGCCTTTGTTGGGGTCGCCTTTCTCCCATCTCCATCCACGGTTGCCCGACGTGGTGACAACCCATCCGTTGGGGTTGGCTGTATTCTCGAAGTCATCGTAGAGAAGTGTCTCGCCAGCCGAAGCCGCAGTCCAAGACAGATGGATGCCATCGTCCTGTATGCTGCCTGTCAGTTGCGAAGGAGCTGTAACGATGTTCGACAGCTGGGTGATAGTCAGTGTGGCCTCAGTGCTGGCAGTCTTCACGATTATTGTAGCAGTTCTGTTTAGTGGCTCATTGTTGTCGCTGTTCGCAGTGAAGGTTACCTCTGCATTTCCTGTACCCTCGGTCTGACTTACAGTAAGCCATGCCGGAAGGTTCTCTAATGTCCAGGACTCATCAGAAGATAAGGTTACTGTAGCCGAGCTCTGCGCACCTCCAGCCATGCTCATCTCTTTCTTGCTCAGAGAAAGATGGTTGGTAGATTCGTGAAGATAGAACGAGATGGTGCTTCCACAAGTAGAGATGTTGCTGATGGCAAATGGTGCCTCCTTGCCATTGCTATAGAAAGGTTTGGCTGTTGCCTCGCCACCAAAAGCAGTTCTTCCACTCTCGGCACTGAAGAAAGCCTTTGTGATGTCGCCATCCGATGTGGTGGTTCCGTTGGGGCGGAAGATGTACTGCTCGTCGAGTCGGGTAGTGCCATTGTAGTTTACGTTGCCACCTGTGTAGGAAGGATTGATTCTGTAAACGAGAAGACCGGAACCAGGAAGGCTTTTGTCGAAACCTTCCTGTTTACGGTATTCCACTACGAAGTATTCGTCGCTTCCCACAGGCTTGATCTTGTAGGCAATGTTCTCTTTGCTGCTACCACCTACGGGGTTCAAGGTGTAGGTTCCAGCTTTGGAAATCACGGGTATCTCGTCAATCCATTTACAGTAGCGATACTTGGTGTAGACAGTCATGTTTTGCGCTATGAGCTGATTGTCAGACATCAAGTCCCATATTCCTACAGGGTTGAGATTTCCCGTGGCATGATACAGGTCGTAGGTACCCAATGAGTGAGACATCTCATGGCAAAGAACTCCAGTGTTGAGGGCGATGCCTTCGAAGTTCTCATAACCATTAGCCTCATCGAAAACCATGATGTAGCCCACCAACTTCTTACCTTTTATATAGATGGCCTTTTCATCAGGCAAAGCCAAGTCCTTGCGTTGTGGCCAGAGGATGCCGCGCTTGTTGCTCAGTTCCGATTGTCCGCTGAAGATGATGCACAGGTTGTCTATATATCCATCCTCGTTCTTGTCTATGTCGGTTGCGTCTGTCACATCATTGTCTATATAGTTAGCTATTTCTCTTACCAATGCCTGCATGCGTGCTTCTCCCTCGGTGTCAGTGTTGTAGCCTGATGGGCGCAATGTGGCATCATATTTCTGATAGTATGCTCTTTCGTAGCGGGTCTTGTAGGAAACAATCTTGGTGCCTTGGGTTGCAGGATAGAAGGAACTCTTCCATTCCAGCTGGTTGTAGGAAGCCTGTCGGAAATAGTTGTATACAGAGTTGTCGGTAGCATTGCTGCCGTTGAACAGATTTTGATAGGTATCTATCGTATGCTCAAAAATGCTGGCATCCTCGTCGGCAAAGCGCACAAAGCACACCGTGTTGCCAACGGTTCCTGTGTTCTTGTTGAATGCTCCTGTCTGGAAGGCAAAGAGGAGGCAAAGAATAGTTAGTGCTAAAGACTTCTTCATAGTCGTACTTGTTGGATTGAAAAAGTGCCATACCCATGGTACGTTTCGTCCATGCGATGTGGCACTTTATGAAATAAGAAATAAATTAGAGGGCAACCTTGATGGCTTTGCCGTTGATGCTGACGATGTACAGACCCTTTGCTGCCTGGACATGAGCATTGGCAGAGTTGGCATGGAAGCTTGCTACCACAGCACCACCCAAGTTGGCTACTGTTACAGCGTCGCCCTGGGAAAGTCCAGAGATAGAAATCTCGTTACCTGCTGTGCTTACCTTTACACCCTGAGCAGTTACTGCGTTGATGCCTGTAGAACCTTCTACCTTTGTGACGGTTGTCTTGTAGATGTTTGTGCCGGTAAATTTGCCATATAAAGCAGAACTCATGGAGACATATACTGCGTCCTGTGTGGTGAGGAATGTAATCTTACCGTCAGCAACAGTGTAGTCGGTGCCTTCGGTCAGAGTAGTTTTGTCTGACTTGTAAACAGCAAATTGGGTGTTCAAAGTGGCACTTGTCTGCGATGAGAGGTCGAGTACATCACCCACCTTGTAAGATGCGGCAATGGCATAGTCATTCTGTGGTGCATAAGTGAAACTTTTTGCCGCAGTAGTTGCGTCAGGGAGTGTAGCCAAGGTGAAGTTATTCTTAGAGATGTTTAAAGTTTTCATCTTGGTGCTTGGCAGCTTGATCTCTGTCAACTGGTTACCCGTCAGGAAAAGTGTCGCATTGGCTGCATCTTGAATACCTGAAGCGTCAATGTTTGTCAGCTTGTTGTTGTTAAAACTGAAATAAGGTTTAGATGCAGTGTTATTACCTATTTTAACAGAGTTGAGCTCCATGCCAAGGGCATATACAGATTTGAGGGCTGGATTGGTGGATAAATCCAATTCGCCAGCAAATTTGTTCTGTCCGATTCTTAGAGTCTGTAATGCCTGATTTTTGGTGATGTCTATTGTTGTCAGGAGATTATTGGTAATGTCCAAAGTTGTCAATTTGGTACACTTGCTGATATCAATGCTTGTCAACTGGTTGTTGTTGATGGTCAGCTTCTCCAACTCAGTGTTCTTGGTCAGATCGATGGCTGTCAGTTTGTTGGTATTGGCAGTCAAATCTTTCAAGGCTGTAGCCTTAGTTACATCCAAAGACAATATTTGAGCACCATCTACTCTTGATGAACATTCAAAATAAACAATGTTGTTGCCATAGATTTTCACCTTTCCATCACTTGATACGGTGCCAGTGATGTCCACCTGATTGTAGCCATCGAAAGCAGGAATCACTTCAGACGTGACTTTCTCTCCGTTACCTCCCCAGTCTATCTGTACTGTTCCTTCAGTGGCCAGTCCGATGGTAAAAGTTCTGGTGTTACCATCTACCTCTGCCTGCAATTCAATGGCAGGCTCTGTCTGTGCGAAGGCTGCCATTGTACTGATGACAGCCAACAAAAGGGTAAAAATTTTCTTCATACTTGTAATGTTTTATGTTGATAAATATAAAGTTTGCGGTCATTTATTTAATGACCTTCTTGATGCTGTTGCCCTGCTTGACAATGTACAAGCCCTGCTTCTGGCTCTTCAAGGTGTTACCTACCTTTACACCATCGATGGTATATACCTCCTGTGCGACAGTACCCTGCGCCTGTATGTTGGCAATACCTGTAGTTTCCTGCTTGGGAGTGGTCACCTTGATGCCGTGGATGTAAACTTCGCCTTTGGTGGTATTTTGGAAATAAACCCAAACAGGTTTATCTGACTTGATGGTAATGTTGTCGGTACCATTTGTTTTTGTTTCCAGTCCATTTACAGTCGTATTTCCTGCTCCAGCAAATTTTTTGAATGGTGCAAGATAAACCTGGCGTACACCATAATTTGTAAATCCAGTTTCAATATTGTCTGTGCTCAATAGGCGGCATGAAATCATTCCATCGTATGAAACATTCATGCTGAGTGTAGAGCAAGAAGGTAGGCAAAGTGCTATGCCACCACCATTGGTAGAACCTAATCCACTTGCAGCAGGTAAGATGATAGCTCCTTTTTTATAACCTTCTGCACCCAACTCACCGCCTTTTCCGTAGCCAATCGCATCTGGATCAACTGTGGTCTGAGGATATGAAGGCGTTTGGTCTGCATAAACCATCTGGATGATTTTGCCTTCAGGTTTTACTTTGTAGTCTTCTTCATTGCAGAGACCGACATACTGGTCAACAACCTCCTGGCTGTTGAACCACAACCAGCCATTTTCGTCGACTGCTGAAGCTGGGAAAAGATTGTACTCCTGTGCTTGAACTCCGATAGCGCTGAGTAATAGCGCCCATGCTAAGTGAAATTTTCTCATAACGATTATGTTTTTTTGTTAAGAAATGTCCTTTCGTCAGCAAAAAGCTGACGAAAGAACTGTTATCTATTGTTTATATTAAAGCGTTTGGTGACAGCTATATATACTACTTTATCGTACTCTTTTTATTGTTCTGTCCAGTCGGGATTCTGGGCAATGCCGTGATACTTAATCTCGCTCCAAGGAATGGGCAGATAGTATTGTTTCTTGTCGAAGACTCTTACACGTTTAGGGAAACGGTTTACGTTGCTGATGGTATATTTGGTATTTACCACCTCGTTGTTTACAACTGTTACGTCGACACGCATTCCCTTCAATGGATTGGTCTCGCCATTCATCTTTTGTTCTGCCACACCCCATCTGAAGAGATCCCAGTAGGTGGTTTCCTCGAAAGCCATTTCCACACGACGCTCGTTCTTGATATCATCGAGAGCCGGATTCTCAATGTCGGGCATGTGTACGCGTTGTCGGGTCTTGTTGACATATTCCTTGGCTAAGTCAGTATCCCCTAAGTCGTAGCAAACCTCGGCATAGTCGAGCAGAGCCTCTGCAAATCGCCAGATGATGTAGTTCTGCTTGCTGGCATAGGTCTCGTCGTTGTCGATGGTCTGGCTTGGATCGACGAACTTGCCCATGTAATACCCCGTCAAGGTTACGGCAGCCGAAGTTGAAGTACCATAAGGAGTGAGGTCGACACCGGCAGCACGGTTTGTATAATGAATGTCCATCACGTGGTTGCGGTAGGTACATCCATCATAGAGGATGTTGGCATAGAAACGATAGTCTCTGTTGTCGTAGGGATGCTTTGCGTCGTAGACCTTTCCGGCCTGCATGCCATACTCGTCTACATGGTTCTGCGTGGGAGTGTATGCAGCTGTAGTGCCCGTAAAGAAAGGAGACGCAGCGTCTCTGTCGAGCTTATGGCCAAACTTGTTGGCAAAGTCGCCGTCGTCAGAATGCTGAACCTCGAAGATGGACTCCTGTGAGTTCTTGGTAAGGAATATCTTGCGGTATTCGTCTTTTATCTCGTCCTGTGTGGCTCCTGAGATGGGGATGAGGCTGTACTGGTTCAGGGCAAAGAGCTCCTCGTAAGCTTTCTTAGCCTTCTCAAGCATGTTGTGCGACTGGTCGTCGGCAAAACCTAAGTAGGTAAGTTCTTCACCCTTGTTCTGGAATACCTCGCTGGCAGCCCAGAGGTATGTCTTCGCCTTGAGCATGAGGGCGGCGCCCTTGGTGGCACGGCCTGTCTCGGTAGTGGCATAAACCTGTGGCAGATACTTGGAAGCCTCGTCGGCTTCGGCCACGATGAAGTCTACCATCTGCTGATAGCTTGCACGTGGGAACTTCTCTTCTTTTATCAGCGGATTGTAGGTGTGGTCGATGAGGGTTACGCCACCAAACATTCTCCACAACATATAATAGTAGTAGCCGCGCATAAAGTGAGCCTCGCCGATGATACGGTCCTTCTGTTCGCCATTGCTTATGTTGTCTAAGTTTTCCAACAAGGTGTTGATGGACTGGATCTGTGTGAAGTAGTTGCTCCATATATTGGCAGCCCATTTGGTGATTTCCTGGCTGTTGCCTTTCAATAAGTCGCCATAGCCAGCATTATAGTAAGAACTCTTTCCCACGCTAATCTGGTCGCCAAACCACGGCAGATAATATCTTGACTTGCTCTTTATTAACGAAATGCTGGGAACATAAGTGCTGAATCCATTACTCATGCATCTGTACCAAGAATTTTCATATTCGTCGAGGAGCTGAGGACTGCTCCATACCGATTTCTCGGATATTTTGTTGATAGGAGCATCCTTGAACAGGTTATCGCAACTTGTCAGCACACCTGTGGTGGCAGCGAGTGCAATTATGGTGACGATTCTGTTAGATAGTATTTTCATACTTGATATGTGTTCTATATATATAATAATGTTATCTTAGAAACCTAAGTTGAGGGTTACACCATACGAGCGTTGGATGGGGTAACCACGAAGAGACTCTGGATCCATACTCTTCAGGCTGCTGATGGTGAAAAGGTTGCTCGCCTGCAAAGCTATGCTGAGTGAAGAAAGGCTTATCTTTTTGACAATGCTGCCTGGGAAGTTGTAACCCAAGTTGAGCAACTTGAGGCGTACGAAATTACAGTCTTCAATCCAGAATGTAGACTTCTTGCGGTTGTTGTCGTTGGATGTGGCTATTTTCACACGAGGATATTTGCCAGAAGGATTGCTCTCAGACCAACTGTCGGTAAGGTGATACTTTTGATATTTTGGCAAGGTGCCGTTTTCCAAAGTGTAGTAGTCTGTGATGTTTTGCTTATAGCCAGCCTCACCCTGAAATAAAGCGTTGAGGAAGAACCCCTTGTATTGCATTCCTATGCGGAAGCTGAAGTCCATGTCAGGACGCGATGAGTTTTTTACATAGATATAATCTTTGGAATCCAAGACACCATCCTTGTTCTGGTCTATGTATTTGATATCGCCAGGTGCCAAAGTGGCATTGCTCTGCCCGTCCTGGTCGAGTGGCCAGTTATTGATTTCTTCCTGGCTTTGAAAGAGACCTGCTGCCTGATACATCTGCCATACCATGCTGCTGGTTCCTTTGCGGCGAAGGTTAGGTAGCTGGCTGCTCTCATCCCCGTAGTCGAGGTATTTGTCGTCGCTCTTTGACAGGTTGATCGACATGTTATACTTGAACTTGCCAATAGTGTTCTTGTGGCTGATGGTGAGATCCCAACCCCATGCCTTCAACTTGCTGAAGTTCTCGGAAGGATAGGCTCCATCAGTACCTGTAGAAGGAGGAAATAGATAGTCGGGTGCTGATGTAATCTTGTCGGTCTCGTAACGTATGAAATAGTCGAAAGATACTCCGATACGTCCATTCCAGAAGCCCATGTCCAGTCCGAAGTTGTAGTCGTGAGTCTTCCCCCATGACAGGTCGGGGTTAGGATAAGACATGAGTGTGAATCCTGGGCTGTAGACACTTGATGCAGAGCCTTTGCTTCCGAAGCTGTATCCATAGTTGGAAGACTCGGTATAGTTTTTCAGATAAGAATACGAGTCTACCAAACCGTCGTTACCCAACCATCCTGTTGAGGCTCTAAGCTTCAGGTTGGAAATGGCTCCCTGCTTCCATGCTTTGAAGAATTCCTCGTTGGAAACAACCCACGAACCAGAGAACGAGGGGAAGAAACCCCAGCGGTTGGATGGCGAGAAGTTAGTGGAACCATCTACGCGGAAACTGAACTCCGCAAAGTACTTGTTGGAGTAGCTGTAGTTGAGTCGGCCGATAGTAGAAGCTCGCTCGTTGATGGACTCGTCACCAGAGAGGGTTGAACTCTTGGCAACACCCATAGTCTCGGGCATAGAAGTCTTGTCGAGGTTCTTACCTGTCATATACTGGTTGTTGAGTCGCTGGTAGTTCATGACCAGTGTGGCTCCCACAGTGTGTTTTGCTGCAAAGGTATTGTTGTAGTTGATTCCTGCCTCATAGAGCTGGCTTTTGTAGAAACGGTCTGTCTGCTCTAAGGTTGTCTTTGCCTTCGGGTAAACCGTATTCTGGTCGATGGCAAATTCTTTTGTGTTGGCATCGTAAGTATAGAGAGTTACAGGCGTACTGTACTGTTTCTCAATGCGATGGTTGTCATCGAATGTTCCACGCACATAGGCATTCAATCCCTTCACCCAAGGAATGTCCCATCTTAGGTTGACGTTAATAGTACCAATTCTTGACAGATCCTTGATGTAGCCACCTAAGCCGCGAAGGTTGATGAGCGGGTTACTGCCATCGATACTTGCCAATTCCCCATTGGTAAACTCATATACCTGGAGAGGAGAATAGCTGTAGGCGGCATCGATAGTAGTATAACTGCTATTCTTGGCGTTTGAGTTGGAGCCTGTATAGTCTACAGACAACAGCAAGCCCTTGGTAAGGGTGGCATCCAACTTCATGGAGTAGTTGATGCGGTCGCGACCTACGCCACTATAGAGGCCCTTGGAGTTGGCATAGCCCAAAGATAGATAATATTTAACGAAGGAATTGCCGCCACTTGCCGAGACCGCATGTGTGGTGGAGTATCCTGTCTTGTCGAGATAGTCCAAGAGGTTGCTGTCGCCATAGACGTTGGGGTTGGAATGGGTGCGAATCTCTTCCAACTGCTCAGCGGTATAAGGTGTCAGGGTGCTGGAAGGAGTGTTGGCAATAGCCTGGTTACGGAGCTTGGCAAACTCATAGGCATCGAGGAACTCAGGCAGCTTGGTGGCTTCCTGCAGGTTGTACTGCCCACGGTAGTTGATGCGCAATTTCTGGTTGCCATCAGCACGCTTGGTCTGTACGAGGATAACTCCATTGGCTGCGCGCGAACCATAGACAGCAGCTGCTGCAGCATCTTTCAATACAGTGACACTCTCGATGTCATCAGGGTTGAGGTCGGAGAGACGAGTCTCACCATCTGAAGTAGTAGTACCAAATCTTGGCACACCATCGATGACGAGCAAAGGTGCTGAGTTGATGCCACGGATATGAAGGTCTGACTCCTTGGCTGTACTCGGGTCGCCAGTGGAAGCCATCACCTGCAAACCTGCCACCTGTCCTGTAAGGGCATTGTCGAGGTTGACTGTAGGCATCATCAGCAAGTCGTCGGCCTTGATAGTTTCAATAGAACCTGTGATGGACGATTTCTTTTGAAGACCATAACCTATTACGACAAGCTCGTCGAGGTGCTGTGCGTCTTCTTCCAATTTCACTTCAATCTGTTTACTTGGCTGTACGCTTACCTCTTTGGTCTTGTAGCCAAGGAAAGAAATGACTAACTTACCCTGATGGGCAGGGATGGAGAAGTTTCCATCCACGTCGGTGCTGGCACCTATTTTGGTGTCTTTCCACCTTACATAGGCACCAGTGACAGGCTCACCAGCCTGGTCGATTACCTTACCCTTGACAAAATTCTGGGCATTCGCAAATTGGCACACCCACATAAAAGTCAGCATCAGTACCCACTTCATGTAGTAGTGTAGTGTCTTGTTCTCTCTCATAAAAAATATTTTCAAATATATAACTTCTCTAACTTCTCGCATGCGAAATGTTTGTTACTTATTAGACAGCAACTTCTCCATGAGGAGAATCTGATAAGAATAGAAGTCGCGGGTGCTGCCAGTAGAGCTGGCACGATAAGCACGATACTTGGTAAGTACGCGCTTCAGGCTTCCTGTCATCAGGGCACCAGTCTCAGCATCGCTAAGCATGCTTCCACCATAATTGATACGTATGAAGCTGTCGGTCATATTCTTGGCATTGCAAATCTGCTGCGACATCTCGAGGTCGTTCTGCCACAACTGGTCGTCGAAGAATGCCTTTGTCTTCTTGCCAGTCTCGGGCTGCAAGCCTGTGCGCTGCATTATCAGGCTGATGGCGGTAGACTGCAGAGCCTGCTCGACATAAGAAAGCTTTCCACCCACAGGTGCTTTGAAGAGCATGTTGGTCAGGTCGTTCATATAGCCTTCGATGGTGTAGTTCACATTGGCATTTACCATTCCGCCTTCCTTGATGCGATAGAGCGTGGTAGGGTTGAACAGTGAAGAAATGGTGCTCTTGCTGATATTTTTGTTTACATCTAAACTCAGTTCCAACTTGTTCAGCAGGGCGTGAGGTGTGAGCCAACTGTCGTAGCTGCGCATCTGTGCAAGCAGCCATGTGAGGGCTTCTTTCTGGCGTGCCTTGTTGATGTAGTTCATACTTTGGGTCTGACCGTCGCCCTGTCTGATCTCTGTATATTCGATGCCACCGATATAAGATACCACATGGTTGATGTAGCGGGCATACTGTTTGGTTACCTCACGGTATAGATTCTCCAAGTCATCGTATCTCTCGCCCTTCTCCATGGCCCAGTTCTCGAAGTTTTTCATCAGAATCTTCATGTTGCTGATACCATAGTTGCTGGCTTTGATATGGTCGTTTCCAAGGTCTTCGGTAAGGTCGGTTGGGTCTACTATACCTAAAGCCTGCTGAGCACCAAACTGGAATTTCTTGTCGTTGGCTTTTTCTGCAATCCATTTGTTAAGAGTTGGCACCTCCTCTTCTGGGGTATTGGCACCCTTTATGATTCTGTACCCCCAGTTGATGGCATACTTGTCGTATACGCCGATAACAGGAGGGGTAAGACGCACTCCTTTCTCAAAATCGCCAGGCTGGGCGATGTAGTTGTTGCGGGCATAGTCCATGATACTTGGTGTGGTGCCATACTGCTGTGTGAACTTAGGATCTCTCAGTTGCTCTACGTCGAAAGCGTAGCTGGCACCCATGTTGTGCATCAGACCCAAAGTGTGGCCAATCTCGTGGGCTGCTGCATAGCGGATAGACTCGCGCATCACATCGTCATCGAAGATGTTCTTACGAACTCGCTTGTCTACAGCTGCAGTCTGAATGAATCGCCAGTTGTGCAATAGCGATACGATGTTGTGATACCAAATTACATCGGCAGTGAGAATCTCGCCAGTACGAGGATCCTTATGACTTGGCCCCATGGCATTGGCGGTAGATGTAACTGCATACTTGAAGCAGTTGTAGCGCATATCGTCTGGATCGAAGTCGGGGTTGTTCTTTGGATAGTCTTTAGCAATGATGGCATTCTTGAAACCAGCCAGCTTGAAGGCCTGGTTCCAGTCTTCTATACCCGTCTTGATGGTTTCTCTCCACTTCTCGGGGAAGGCTGAGTCGACATAGAACACGATAGGTTTCTGTGGCTCTACCAGCTCGCCGGCAAAGTACTTGTCCATATCCTCGGGCTTGGGTTGCAGACGCCATCTGTTGATGTAGGTCTTGCTCTCCACCTTGTCCTTGGAAGAACTGTATATGTTCTTGGTGTTATTGAAGAAACCTACTCGGTTGTCCTGGTATCTCATAGGCATAGGATCCTCGGGCAGGACGAAGAGTGAGCGGTGAACCTTCACAGAGTAAGGCTTTTTGATCATACCTGTGGTGTTGAACGACAGGGTGCTCTCTATCTCGATATTCTTGGGGAAAGTCTTTACGAAGTCGATGCTGGAGGCATCGGCAGCAAAGGTTCCTTTGATGGCATTGGCATCGCCGAAGAGCTTGGAAAATACAGAAGCCTCCTTCAAAGGTGAGATGTAAGCCTCGTTGGTTCCAAAGAATGTGGTCACGTCGATAACAACATTATTGTTATTGCGTGCCACAATCTTGAAGCCCTTCATGCGGGGATTCAGAAAATTCTTGTCGAAAGAGGCAGCGATGGGGTCATTCTTGTCTACAACATTGTTGCTCTGTATGAGATTGATATACACGTTTCTCTCATCCTTTGAGAACTGTATGAGCAAAGGAGTGTTGATCATCTGTCCAGCCACAAAATCCTGTGTGTCGCTTGTAGCTGCCATTCTGTTGGCAAGGATATACTGGTGACAGAATGCGGAGTCGGGCAATTCAAAATACAGCTTGCCGCTTTTGCTATTGTAGATGACAGTAAACAAGCCTATATCTTTCTTTCCACCCTTGATAATTCTATTGTAGTCTGTTTTGGTGGAATCCGACTTTGCAGCCAGCAAATTAAGGCTTTTTTTCTTACTTTTTGCTTGTGTGGTAAGTGGGGGGGCAAGTAATACACTTGCAACCAATACCAAAGTAGATAATCTCATAATAAAATAAATAGTTTTTCTAATCGTTTTGTTCTGTACGTTAATGTTTTGGTGGCAAAGGTACGTATAAAAAATGAAAGAACAACCATAATAGAGGAAAAAATGTCGATTTGTAGCAGAATTGACGATAAGAGTAAACGGATTGATAGAATTTTTGATTAAACTCTCAATAGTTGAGAATTTGGGAAGTTTGAAAATTAAAGAAGTTATCACTTCCTCCGGTCGTTAGAAGTTAAAGCCATGTTTTACCGATAAGAATGTGGCAAGAAGGCTGTTGTCTTAACTCCTTTACTTGCTAAAATTATATATAATAAGGTATAAGGGGGGAAAAAAGAAACGAAAAGAACTGAAAGTGATAAAAAATAATAGAAAAAGCATTTTTTATCGACAATAAGTT
>ERZ808240.4142-NODE-4142-length-13153-cov-15.863109_pt1 | contig 13153 bp, 13 predicted proteins | sample MGYA00521084_ERZ808240 | MGnify/ENA primary metagenome ERZ808240 (study PRJEB31516, sample SAMN03275571) | gut metagenome | biome: mammalia-associated habitat; material: feces | host: Papio cynocephalus | place: Kenya | collected 2012-08-06 ... | reverse complement strand
GGCACGAGCGAGCTCGAGGAGCTGGTCGACCTCGTCTCGACGCTTGCCGACCGCGAGACCGGCACGCGCGCCGTCTGTTGCATCGAAGACGGCAGGGCCCACCTCGTCGGCGAGGCCGGAAGGATCCTCCCCTTGCGACTCACCGCGGCCGAGGGCGCGGTGCTCGACCACGAGCTCGATATGCTCGACATCGAGCCGGCGGCGCGCGAGCGGATCCGCTCCTCGCTTCTATCCGGCACAATCGGTTACGAGGGCCGGGTCGGCGGCAGCGCCGCAGTGGGGGCATTCTGGCAGCCGCTTCACGAGGCGATCGAGGACGGCGCGCGCATTCGGATCCTCTATCGTTCGCTCGACGACGAGCGCTCCCGCTGGCGCATCGTCGACCCCCTGTCCATCGACACGCGCGGCGACCGTACCTACCTGCACGCATGGGATATCGAGGAAGATCACCCCAAACGCTATCGCCTCGACAAGATCGAGAACGTCGAGATCACTGACGAATCCGTCGAGCACCATGACGTCCCCGTGCGATCCCTTGGCGATTCGCTCGCCGACGCCGGACGGACCGCACGCCTGGGTATGCCGGCGAACGTGGCCGAGCACTTAAGTTGGGCGGGCGTCACGGGCGTCGAGAGGCATGGCGACACGGCGATCGCGACCGTGGCCTATACCTCCGAGCACTGGCTTTTAAGTCAAGTGCTCTCCTTTGGCGGCAAGATTCGAATCGTCGATGATCCCGAGCTTGTGCAAAAGCTCCGCGAGTTCGCGCAGGCGCTCCTCATCGAGTGCTGACGCAGACACGACACGCTCAAAAAAACAAGGCCGGGGCAACCTTCATCAACAGAGGTCGCCCCGGCCTTTTCGATAGCAGACGTGGGCCGTACGGGAACGTTCCTAACGACGCTCGTGTGCCTGACGCCACAGCTGCAGGTAGTGCCCGATCTGCGCCGTCTCGATCCGCTGGTAGGAGCTTGTGGGCAGCGAGTTGAGAAACTTCTTGCCGTAGCCCTTGGTGACCAGGCGGGCGTCGGCGAGGATCAGCACGCCCGAATCGCTGGACGAGCGGATGAGCCGCCCGGCCGCCTGCTTGACCTCGAGCACCGCCTCGGGCAGGGCATAGCGCGCCCAGGCGCGGTCCTCGCGCAGGTTGCGCTCGCAGGACAGGGGGTCGGTCGGACTCGAGAACGGCAGCTTGGGGATGATCACGCAGCGGAGCGTCTCGCCCGACGCATCGAATCCCTCCCAAAACGCCTTGAGCGCGAAGAGCGAGGAGCTTTTCTCGGCGATAAAGCGGTCGCGGAGACGGCGCGCCGAGGAGTTGCGCTGTTGGCAGTTGAGTTCGAGACCGGCGCGGGCGAGCTTTGGCTCGACCCGCTCGTAGAGCTCCTCCATGTCGCGCCGGTTCGTGAACAACGTGAGCACCGAACCGCCCATGGCGAGATGCGCGTCGACGAGCATCTGCTCGAGCGAAGCCAGGTAGGCGTCGCGGTCGCGCGGGTCGGGAATGTCGTTCGCGACCACCGCGGCCATATTCGAATCGAAGTCATAACTCGAATCCAGGTGGAGCGAGGAAGACGTGGCTTTATCGATTCGGTCGAGGCCCACGGCATGATTGAAGTGCTCGAAGCTCTTGGCCACGGTCATCGTCGCCGAGGCGAAGATCGCCGTATGGACCTCGGGCAGCCAGTCGGTCGCGAGCGCCTCCCCGATATCGAGGCGCTCGGCCGTGAGCGACTCACCGCCGGCACGGAGCCGCCGGTTGACTTGGAGCGAGTAGACGTAATGTTCATCCTCGCCCTCGACGATGAGTTTGAGGTTCGCGCACAACTCGTGCAGACGACGCGAAAGGTCAGCCAGGTCGACGACGACCTCGGGCTTATCGCCTTGAACGGTCTTGACCAGGCCGGCAACGTTCTTGTCCGCCTGCTCGAGCGCATCGATCGCCGCGTTGGCATCCTGGGAGAAGTCCTCCCAATCCTGGGACGCGCGAAGCTCCGGGCCGATCCAGAGGTTCGCGTTGTCATAGCGGCCGCGCGAACGGCGGCTGAGCTCACGGACACCCTCGAACACCCGCGCGATCGCCATACCGGCACGCGTGACGGTCGACGCGGCCTTTGCCGTGATGCCCATGTAGAGCGTCGCGGCGTCCGATGCCGCCAGGTCATGGGCGACCTGGCCAAGCGCGCCGGTATTGGCGCCGCCCAGGCGCTCAAAGAGCATATGCGACTCGTCCGCCGAGACCACAAGCGCCCATTGGCGGCGCGCCTCGCGCTCGATGGAATGGGCCTCGTCGATAACCCAATGTCTGATGGGCGGGAGAATCCTGCCGCCGGCCGCGACGTTGCGGAACAGCAGCGAATGATTCGTGACCACCACGTCGGCGTGCGCCGCGCGGCGGCGGGCACCGTGGACGAGGCATTTGTCCGGGAAGAACGGGCAAAGCCGACGGGCGCACTCGCGCGACGCCGTCGTGAAGTCGGGGCGATTGACGCTCCGCCAGCGAATGCCGAGCGCGTCAAGGTCGCCGTCGGCCGACTGGCAGACATAGGCGTAGATCACCGCGACGGCCGTCAGGGTGTCCGCCGGATCTCGCTTCGTCGTGATTTCTACTGACCCCCTGCTCATGCGTTCAAGTTTGCGGAGGCAAGGGTAGTGATCGTAGCCTTTGAGCGCGCAGAACGTGAGGCCGTCGGGCATCTGCTCGGCAAGTTTCGGCAGCTCATGGTACATAAGCTGGTCGGCGAGGTTGTTTGATTTGGTCGCGATGCCGACCGTGATGTTGTTGCGACGGGCTGCCTCGGCAAACGGCACGAGGTAGGCCATGGATTTGCCGACGCCCGTCCCCGCCTCGATCACGCGATGCGTGCGCGTCACCAAAGCATCGCGCACCTCGAGCGCCATCGCGATCTGCTCGTCGCGCGGCTCGTAGGTGGGATACATGCGGTTGACCAGGCCGCCGGGAGCATAGTCGCCCTCCAGCTCATCCCGGCTCGGCATCTTGAGGCCCGGGAGCTCGTCGGCATCGATGCGCTCGGCTGAGCGGTCAGCCTTGAGAACATCGGCACGGGCTGCGGGCAGCGAGAAGATCGACCCGGGATTTTGACCGGCGAGGAACGAGAAGATGGGGCGATAGGACCAGGGCACGTCGGGATGCATGTCCGCGAGGCGCGCCATGAGGCCTGCCGGCAGGTCCGTCAACGCGACGAGCAAGATGCGCCAGACACCGCAGAGGGCGTCGACGTCGGCGTTGGCGCGATGCGAAACGGCGGCGCACCCAAAGAGGTCGGCCATAAAGCTCAGCTTATGGGATGCCAACCGGGGCAGGGCGATGCGTGAGAGGGCGAGCGAATCGATCCAGATGTCGCTCACGTTGACTCCGCCCTTGACCGACTCGATAAACGAGCGGTCGAACGTTGCGTTGTGAGCGATGACAGGGCACCCGCCCACAAAATCCGTGAGCGCCGCCACGGCATCCACGGCCGAGGGCGCATCGGCGACATCGGCGTTTGTGATGCTCGTGAGTTCGGTGATCTCGGGCGGAATCAGGCCAGAAGGATGGACGAACGTGTCAAAACGGTCCACGACCTCGCGCCCCAAAAGGCGTGCCGCGGAGATCTCGATAAGCTCGTTATCCTGGACTGAGAGCCCCGTGGTCTCGGTGTCGAGGACGATGACGTCCTCCTCGATCAGGCCGAATTCCCGCGTTTTCGCGCGCTCGGCAAGCGTCGAATAGGAATCGATGACAAATTGCGGCGTTCCTGCCTGCACGGCCTCTTCGATCAGCATCGAACACCAGCCCGTTTGAGGCCCATGCGGATAAGGCCGTCGCACACCTGCGGGAACGTCAAATCGTCCGTATGGCGCAGCATATCGGGGTAGAGCGACGTATCGGTCATACCGGGGATGGTATTGGTCTCAAGGATGACGGGGCCGTCCTCGCTCACGATAAAATCGCTCCGCGAGAACCCGAGACAACCGAGCGCCCGGTGCGCGCGCACCGCAAGTTCCTGGGCACGCTCATAATCCGCCACCGGAATCTCCGCCGGTATGCGATGGATATCCGTGGGGTCGATGTATTTGACGTCAAGATCGTAAAACTCGCTGGTATCGGGCTTGCGGATTTCCACGATCGGCAACGCTCGAACTTGCTCCTCACCGTAGACGCCCACGGTGATCTCGGTTCCCTCGATGCACTTTTCGACAAGGACCTTGTCGCTGTACCCAAAGGCCTTATCGATCGCCTGCTCGAGCTCAGACGGCTCGTGAACAAGCGAGATACCGTAGCTCGACCCGTTGACGGCCGGTTTTACAAAGCATTTCTCCCCGCACACCGAAACGATTTTCTCGACGTCAACGGAATCCCCGCCCTCGATGGCGATACCTGAGGCCACGGGGATGCCCGCCTTGACGTACAGGAGCTTTGACATGTCTTTGTCGGCACCGCATGCGCTGGCCAGCACGCCGGAGCCGGTGTAAGGGATCCGAAGGGTCTCCAGCAGGCCCTGGATCGAACCGTCCTCACCGCCGGCGCCATGAAGCGCAATGAAAGCGACACCGTAACCACCCTCGGTCAGGCGCGCGATAAAATCCTCGGCGGCCGTATCGAGAAGGTCGACAGAGGTATAGCCCGCCTTCCCGAGCGCCGAGACGACGTTCCCGCCCGACTGCAGCGAGACCTCGCGTTCGGCCGAACGGCCACCCGCGAGAACCGCCACGTGCATGTTCTCTAGGCTTTTCCCCAGCATGGGTAGACTCCCTCTTCGATGATTCTTGCAGCTGGTACCATATTGTACTGATAAGCTCTGCGTTTCCCAAAACCGAAAGGTATATATGACTCAAAGGAATAAGGCTCACGATATCCGAAACCTGAGCCAGAATGACATCCGCGAACTCGTCGCGGAGCTCGGACAACCCGCTTTTCGCGCCAAGCAGCTCATCGAATGGGTGTTTGAGAAGAACGTCTGTTCGTTTGACGATATGACCAACCTGCCCAAAGCATTCCGCGAACAGCTCAAGGAGCATTTCTCCTTCGATACGCCCGACGAGCTTGCCAAGCAGGTCTCCCGTGACGGTTCTCGCAAATACCTCCTTGAGTTCAAGGACGGGGTATCCGTCGAGACCGTCGGCATGCCCCGCCGCAACAAACTCTCCGTCTGCGTATCCACGCAGGCAGGATGCGGTATGGGCTGCGCGTTTTGCGCCACTGGCCTGAGCGGTCTCAAGCGCTCCCTCACCGCTCAGGAGATCGTTGACCAGGTCCTCCATGTCTCGAATGACTTCTCCGAACGTCCCACGAGCGTTGTTTTCATGGGACAGGGCGAGCCTTTCGCCAACTATGACGAGGTCCTCAAGGCCCTGCGTATCCTCAACGACCCTGATGGAATCGGCATCGGCGCACGCCATCTCACGGTATCGACGAGCGGTGTTATCCCCGGCATCCGCAAGTTTGCCGACATCCCCGAGCAGTTCACCCTCGCCGTCTCCCTGCATTCCGCCGTTCAACAGACACGCAACAAGCTCATGCCGGGCGTTAAGAAGTACACGCTGCTGCGCCTTCATGAAGCACTGCAGCTTTATACCGAGAAGACGGGTCGTCGTCCCACCTACGAATACGCGATGATCGAAGGCGTCAACGACACAAATCCTGAGATGCAGGCCCTTTGCGACTTCTGCGAAGGAACGCTCTGCCATGTCAACCTGATTCAGCTCAACGATATTGAGGGCAGCCCGCTAAAGCCTTCGCCGATTCATAAAGTCGAGGACTTGCAGCGTCGACTCGCCTCGCGCGGCATCGAAACCACGATTCGTAACTCCCGCGGCAACGATATCGACGCCGCGTGTGGACAGCTCAAGCAACGTTATAAGATTCAGAAGAACGCATAGGGGAGCCTACTGCTCTTTTAACGTTTCATGTGAAACATCGGCCCGGAACCTAGCAAGGTTCCGGGCCGATTCTTTTTGCGTCCGAATTTAAATTTCAATCGGAGATAGCAATTTCTTAGTCATTTTTAATCGAAAATAAGGGGCCACCTGTCTTTGAAGCAGACAAACAGCCCCTTATTTAATACTAGAAATAGTTTGGTGCCTTAGTAGCCAACTTTATCCCATTGATTTGAAACCCAGTCTTGATTGATTTTGGGATTCTTGGTCACTTGAGCAGTTCGCATCGCGACATCTTCCGTCATGACATCCATCTTCTTTTTCGATGTGTCGACGAAGTCTTTCGCTCCTCTTAACAAACGTCCTTGAAGCTCTTTATCCGTAGCGACTTTATATCCTGCAAACGCTCCCGCTGCAACAGTAACCGCAAATCCGAGAGCCGCGATGATTTTATTCTTCATCTTTGACACATCCCTGATCGAATTGAACCATTTCACCGAGAATACGTGAAAGTTCTTCCTCGTCCTTAAATTCAATCTCGATTTTGTTCTTACCGCGCGTACTTTTCACGCGAACGTTGGTATTGAATACCTGACGTAAAACGCGGGCAGCCTTTTTAAAAGACTGCGGAGTGGCCGGTCTCGGAGCCTTAGGAGACTCTCCAGCAGAAAATAGCGGAGCAAGATTTTCTGTCGCACGAACAGACAAACCTTCGGCGACAACTTTTTCAGCAAGCTTGATACGAGCATCCTCATACGGGACGGCAAGAATTGCACGGGCATGTCCAGCAGTCAATTTGCCGTCAAAGATCATCTGCTGAACGATTTCCGGCAAATCAAGAAGCCGGAGCGAGTTCGTAATTGCCGAACGCGATTTGGAGACCGCCTTAGATAGTGCCTCTTGCGTCATACCGCTTGAATCGATGAGCTGACGATAGCCTTTCGCCTCTTCGACTGGATTAAGATCCGAACGCTGCAAGTTCTCGATCAACGCGAGGGCAAGCATCTCCTCGTCATTGACCTCTTTGATGATAACCGGTAGCTCTTCAAGTCCGGCAAGTTTCGAGGCCTGGTAACGACGCTCGCCGGCGATGATCTCATATCCATTACCCTTTTTTCGAACTAAAAGGGGCTGAAGCACACCATGCTCTTGTATCGACTCGCTCAATTCACGAAGTTCTGTTTCATTGAAGTGAATGCGAGGCTGGTTGGGATTAGGAACGATATCCTCAATCGGAAGCTTTAGGACGGATGCACCCTCAGCAGTCGACACTCCGGTCTCATACTCCGCCTCGGAGATAAGAGAACCAAGTCCACGGCCGAGTCCGCCTCTTTTTTTAGCGCTAGGCACGTTTAATCACCTCTTTTGCCAGACTCATATACGCCTTGGCGCCTTTGTTTTGCGGCGCATAGGTAATAACCGGCTCCCCAAACGATGGAGCCTCCGAAATTTTCACCGTTCTGGGAATGAGCGTTTTGAATGCCTTATCACCAAAGTAGTTCTGGACTTCTTCAACAACCTGATTCGAGAGGGAAGTACGGGAATCATACATCGTCATCAACACGCCATAGGTATCAAGCGTCTTATTCAAACGTGATTTGACCATACGCATAGACTCGAGCAGCTTTGTCACACCTTCCAGCGCGTAGTACTCACACTGAATGGGGATCAATACGCTATCTGCGGCAGTCAGGGCATTGATGGTTAAAAGACCAAGCGAGGGCGGACAATCGATAAAGATAAAGTCAAACTCATCCTGAATCGGCTCAAGAAGGTCCTTGAGACGCGTCTCGCGTGCGATTGCACTTACAAGCTCAATCTCTGCACCGGCAAGTTGAATAGTCGCCGGAATGACAAAGACTTTTTTGCAATTCGTCTCGCAAACAAGATCTTCAGCCGGATAATCATTTAACAGAGCGTCATAAATGCAGTGATCGAGCGATTCCTTTTCAATTCCAAAACCACTCGTGCTGTTTCCCTGTGGATCAAAATCAACTATCAGTACTTTGCGGTTTTGTTCACCGAGCGCTGCGGCCAAGTTAACAGCTGTTGTTGACTTTCCAACACCGCCTTTTTGATTGATGATTGCGATGATACGCGTATCTTTAGCGCTCTTTGAACGCTTAACGTCGCGAAATCCCACGAACCCTCCTATGACTTTCTAAACTATATTTGCAGAGGATGTTTCACGTGAAACAATTCCGAATTACCTTTAAAACATTATGTTTCACGTGAAACATCTATGCAAGCGGATTCTTCTTGGCCATACCGTTTGCACGCGGTAAAGAAACAGCGGCCTGGTGAGTCTTTTTCATTACGATGAATTCACGATGCCCAAGTCCATTAGGCAAATCGAGAGAATCGTCTGCAATGCAGGTAAAACCGCAGATCTTTGAAACAGTTTCTCCGGCATTGATCTCTTCTTGAGATGGATTGCCCTTTGTGATCACGATCAGACCTTTGTCTTTTACAAAAGGAGCAGCATACTCGATCAACGTAGGCAGGGGAGCAAGAGCGCGAGCCGTTACAACGGCAAACTCCTTCTTATGGCCACGAGCATATTCTTCAAGACGCTCATGGACAGCAACAGCATGCTTTATACCAAGTGATTCAATAAAAGAATTGACTGCATTAATTTTCTTACCAACGGAGTCGATATAGACAGCATGGCGCTTTGAAGCAATCGTTAAAGGAATACCTGGGAATCCCGCACCGGTACCCATATCAAGTAAAGAACCCTGGGGTGCCATATTGATATAAGGAAGCAAGACAAGAGAATCAAGGATGTGGAGCACAAGCGCATCTTCAACATTGAGGATGCGCGTGAGATTCATGGATTGATTCGCTTCGAGGACCAGGTCGAGATGCTGGAGGCATTTCGTTAGTACATCAGATGAAACACACAGATGGTAGCGTGAGCAATACTCTTGGAGAAGGCTCAGATACTGCTGAGCCTGTTCATCAGTGATATGAATCATTCAGGAATCCTTTCATTGACAGAAAACCATGACGCAAGAACTTCTGACAAAAAAGGGGGACGTGGAAACCACGTCCCCCTTAAGAGGATATAACGCGAATGCGAGTGTGACTAGCGCGGCACGATAACTACGTGACGGTCGGGGTCAACACCTTCGGAATGCGTATCGACCTTGTCGTTCTCTCGAAGAGCAATATGAACCAAACGACGTTCATAAGCATTCATAGGAGGAAGGGAGACCTTCTTATCAGAACGAAGCGCGCGCTCGGCGGCAGACTCGGCCATCGAGGTCACCTTCTCCTGACGACGGCTTTTATAGCCCTCGACATCGACGACGACAGGGTAGCGGAATCCGAGCTTACGGCTCACGAGAAGCGAGAACATAACCTGGAGCGCATCGAGGGTGCGGCCATGACGACCGATGAGCACGGCAAGATCAGGAGCAGTGACATCAAGGATGAGCTCTCCCTCGTCACCCTCGTACTCGTCGATGGGCGAATCCTCGGCATCGAAGTGAGAGAGGATGGATCGAAGAATGGAAATCGAAACATCCGCGATGGTATCGAGCTCTTCGTCGGTCAGCTGCTCTCCGGCCTTATAGTGCAGAGCGATCTCGGGATAATCGCCAGCGACCTGCTGGGCAACCTCCTCCTGCTTCTCCTCGTTCAGTTCATCAGACATAACGCACTCCATTAATTAGGTACCTAAATAAGATTCGTTCCCCTGTTACTTCTTCTTGTGAGGACGCGGCTTCTTCTCGCGGCGCACGACATCGACGGCGACGGGAGCGTTCTTCTGACGCTCCTCCTCCTCGGCCTTAGCCTTATCGATCACGCGCTGCGTCACGAAGATCTGCTGAGCCACCTGCCACAGGGACGAAACATCGTAGTAAAGCAGAACGCCGACGGGGAGGCTCCAGCCCATCCAGAGCATCATGACGGTCATGACGACGGCCATCATGCGCATGCTCGAAGCCTGCTGACCGGTCTGGTTGCGGGACATATAGAGCTGCGGCACGAGCGTGAGCACGGCGAACAGCAGCAGGCACACGAGCTCGGGGATCGCATGGGCGATGCCGGTGGCGAACTGGGTGCCCGGGGTGACGGTCAGGTCGGTCAGGATGTTGAAGAACGAGAAGCTACCGCCCTTGAAATACTGCGGCAGGTTACGCAGCAGCGTGAACAGGGCGCACAGGATCGGCATCTGGATAAGCAGGGGCATGCACCCACCGAAGGGATTGAACTTGTTCTCGCTGTAGAACTTCTGCATCTCCTCTGCCTGGCGCTGCGGATCGTCGGCATAACGCTCCTGGATCTCGAGCAGCTTGGGCTGAAGCACCTGCATGCGGGCCGTCGACTTGGTCGACTTGAGCATGAGCGGCGTCAGCAGCAGACGGATGATGACCACCAGGATGATGATGGACAGGCCCCAGTCGACCGCAAAGGTCTGGATGAGCTTGAGCAGCTCGAATAGGATGTTAACGATCCAATCCCACATGTAGTTCCTCCGGAAACGTGCGCCCGCTAGGGCACAGGGTCATAGCCGCCGACATGCAGGGGATTGCAGCGCACGATACGCCTCACCGCGAGCCAGCAGCCTTTACAAACGCCATGCTTCTCAATCGCCTCGACGGCATATTGGGAGCATGTAGGGTAATAGATACAGGAATCGGGCAGAACGGGCGAGATGACCCGTTGGTATATGCGAATAGGAGCGATGGCAACACGCTTCAACACGCGGTTGCTCATCGCTCCTCCCCGGATACGCCGGAACGCCTCATCAGCGAGCGCAGCGCGCTTTGCATCTCCTCGGGCGAGGAGGTCCTGGTCTTGGGGGTCGCGAACAGGATGATGTCGCGCCCGGCGACCGGGAACCCGCAATGGCGGGCGGCCTCGCGCAGCACACGCTTAGAGCGGTTGCGCACGACGGCGCAACCGAGCCTTTTAGCAGCAACGAAGGCGACCCTTCCGGAATCGCCTTCGTCAACCGAATCACATATGGTCATTCGAATCAGAGGGTGGTTGAAACGTCGCCCCCGACTGAACACATGCTCGAAATCTTGCCGAGACTTGATAGTTCTCATGCGAGATGCATATGACTGCTAAACAGTGAGACGCTTGCGGCCCTTGGCACGGCGGCGAGCGAGCACGGCACGGCCGCCCTTGGTGGCCATACGGGCGCGGAAGCCGTGGGTCTTGGCACGCTTGCGCTTATTAGGCTGATACGTACGCTTCATCTTAAGTTCCTCCTGCTGCATTTCGAGTACCGTCGGGACGGCGGTACAGATATAGACACTGAGCCTTGAGATTGTATGGAAAGGAAAGTTCCAATGTCAAGGAAAATCGAGGTAAAAGGTCACGTCGTCCACACGGGCGCCTCAAGCAGCCATGCGCGATGAGGGAATCTTGGGAACTTTTCACAACGTTTCACTGAGTTTTCAACAGGTCATGTTGGAAATGTCGAAAACTTTTCAGTGGTTTTCATCACTTTTCAACAGGTTTTGAAAAGTTGTCGAAAGGTTCGAAAACTTTGCAGGCTGCGGTACCATCGTTTCGAAAGATTTCAAACGATTGCGAGCGCCATGTCAGACGACTTCTACACCTTTGTCGACTCGGGAGACCCGGCACCCGACAACGCCCACCTCAACGGCATTGTCGAAACCGGAGAGAACGAGCCCGCTACCGGCGGGAACACCGCCGAGCAGGCCAAACGCGCGATGTACGCCGCACGAATCGCCGTCTACGACGATATGCTCTCGACGCCGCGCGTGATCGTCATCGAGCCGCAGGACGTGCGCACCTACCTCGAGGAGACGACGAACACCGTCTACCGATGCATGAAGGAACAGGGCGGAAAGCTGTCCCTCATGGTGATCCGCGAGATCGTGGAGAACTTTATCCATGCGCATTTCGCCGAGCCCATCATCTCGATCCTCGACGGGGGCAACACGATCCGCTTCGCCGACCAGGGGCCGGGCATCGACGACAAGGAGCGCGCGTTCGATTTTGGCGTGACGTCGGCGAACCGCGATATGAAGCGCTACATCCGCGGCACCGGGGCAGGGTTCCCCATGGTGCAGGAGTACCTGGAAAACGCCGGGGGCGCCGTGTCGATCGAGGACAACATGGGGTCGGGCACCGTGGTCACGGTGAGCCTGGACCCCAAGCGCGTGGCGGAGATTGAGCGCGCCGGCGGGCGGGGTGCGGCCGTGCGGCCCGAGAACGAGCCGGACCCCTATACGGGCCAGATGGCAGCGGCGGCACAACAACAGATGCAAAATGCCTGGCAGATGCAACAGGGGATGCCCATACAGCAAAGGGCGATGGCGCAGGCGGGTATGCAGGGCGCGGGCTGGACGACCCAGCAGGCGGGGCAGCCCTACGGCGCGTATCAGCCCGTGGGCTATCAACAGCAATACCCGCAGCCATACATGCAACCCATGCAGCCCGCGGCTCAACAGTACCCCCAAGCGCCGCAGCCGTATGGACAAAACGCGCCTGCGGTGATGCCACAGGGCATGCAGGCATGGCCGCAGGGTTATCGACAGCCAGGGGCGCCGGCATTTGCAAGTTATCAACAAACCGCAGCTCAGATGATGTATCCTAACCAAACGAACCAGTTCCAGCCGCCGATGGCGCCGGAACCGTACATCAACGAGCGCGGGCATCAGATCATCCAGTACCTGTTGGCGAACGGCGAGTGCGGGCCGACCGACCTCACCCGGGCATACGGGAGCTCGAACGCCACGTGGTCGCGCGAGGTGGGAAGACTCGCCGAGGCGGGCCTGGTGATCAAGAGCGGTCAGAAATACCACCTCACCGAGCTGGCAAGGGCGCAGGCGGCGTCACAGGAAGCGGGTCCGCAGGCATATGCACAGGGCGGCGCTCCGCAAAATGCGGCCCCGCAGGCCATGGCGCCCCAGGCAACGATGCAGCAGGGCACCGGTATGCAAGTCCCGATGCAGGAGGTCCCGATGCAGCAGGCCTCGTGGCAGCAAGGAGTACCGGCGCAGGGGATGTCACCACAAGCGATACCGCTGCAGGGGATGACCCCGCAGGCCATGGCATCTCAAAACGTTGATACGCAGATGGCAGAGCAGCAGCCCCAGCAGGCCGCTCAACAGTAAGGAAAGGAGGAGTAGATGGACGAAGACGCAGCGATCATCTTGGGCGACACGATCGCCTGCTGCCAACGCGACGGGCAGGACCAACGGATCATCAACATGCTCGGACAGTCCCGCGCGCTCCAACTGACAGAGGACACCCTCACCATCGAGGCGCCGTCCCGCTTCGCGAT
>ERZ808240.4138-NODE-4138-length-13165-cov-12.676049_pt1 | contig 13165 bp, 12 predicted proteins | sample MGYA00521084_ERZ808240 | MGnify/ENA primary metagenome ERZ808240 (study PRJEB31516, sample SAMN03275571) | gut metagenome | biome: mammalia-associated habitat; material: feces | host: Papio cynocephalus | place: Kenya | collected 2012-08-06 ... | reverse complement strand
AACGATTTTTAAATCGTCCGATATTTTCCACGTATATTGTTCTTGATTTTGAATTTGCCATTTCCTCCATATGCTCGTAAGATGATTGCGATATTATTCACAATATATCTGTGAGGGCATACGCAGTCGTCAGGATTTCGTAGAGCGAAGGAAAGCACGTCACTGCGAAGCTGCCATCACAGAGGCCAGAATTTCACATGCATTGGAGGAGAACGAGAATGAAAATGATGAAATGTTGGAATAGTGCACTTGCGCTCGTGCTGGCAGCAGGCATGCTGGCAGGCTGCGGCGCATCGACGACCCCGGAGGCGACCACTGCAGCGGCGACCGAGGCGACGACGGCAGCGCCGGAAACCAGCGAAGCCGAAGAGACGACCGTGGCTGCAACAGAAGCGGCTTCGGAGACCACGGCTGCAGCCGAAGAAACGACGGCTCCCGAGGTACTGACGATCGGCGAGGCATCCGATGATGTATTGCGTGTCGGCTCACTGAAGGGACCGACCACGATGGGCCTTGTCAACCTCATGAGTGAGGTCGAGAATGGTGATAAGACCGGCTACAGCTTCGAGATGCAGTCCCAGCCGGATGTCATCATGAGTGAGCTGGTTGCCGGAAAGCTCGATGTCGCCCTGCTTCCGGCCAATGTTGCCGCCGTGGCATACAACAAGACCAATCACGGTGTGAGCGCCATCGATGTAAACACGCTTGGCGTACTCTACTGTGTGACAGGTGATGAGAGCATTCAGTCTGTGAAGGATCTTGCTGGAAAGACCGTCCTTTCGACAGGTCAGGGTGCTTCTCCGGAGTACGTGATGAACTATCTGCTCGAGAAGAACGGTGTCACGGACTGTGACATCCAGTATAAGTCCGAGGCAACGGAGATTGCCGCGCTGCTGAAGGAGGACCCAACGCAGATCGCTATTCTGCCACAGCCATTCGTCACCGTGGCAACCGCGCAGAACGATCAGCTGAAGGTGGCCTTCTCCCTTACCGATGAGTGGCAGAAGGTTTCCCCGGATTCGAAGCTCCTTACCGGTGTGACCGTAGTCCGCAATGAGGTTCTGGAGAATCGTGCCGATGCAGTGGATCAGTTCCTCGCAGACCATCAGGCTTCGACCGAAAAGGCGACGAGTGAAGTGGATGCTACTGCAGAGCTCGTTGCGAAGTATGGCATCATTGCGAAGGCACCGGTCGCAAAGAAGGCACTCCCGAACTGCAACATCGTTGCCATCACCGGCGACGAGATGAAGTCGGACCTTTCCGGCTACCTTCAGGTGCTGTTTGATGCAAACCCGAAGTCCGTCGGTGGCACGATGCCAGAGGATGATTTCTATTACATTCAGAAATAAATAAGGATTCCCCGGAGAGCCTGGAGCAGAGGTGCTGCACTTCTGCTCCAGGCTCTCTTTGCACCCGACATTTTTCTGTGATAACTTAAAAGACGCAACTAGAATGTCTGCTATATCAAATCCGAAAGTCTCAAACGCGAAAAGCGCTTGAAATTTGCTTCAACATCACGCATACTTATCTCATTAGGTTAAACGATCGCCTGTAGTTATAGAGGATCGACCTGAGTTTGCTTCATAGCCATGAATTAAAGACTTTGAAACAAAAATTACACGTGCAGAAAAGAAGGGGGCTTATGTTTTCTGTATTCATTTGCAGTTATGAGACATGAAAAACTGCATCGCTTTCTCGAAGAGGAGGACTTATCATGAGTGAAAAGAAAAAAGGCGGCGGAGCGCTCTTAGGCGCAGCATTTCTGATGGCAACATCCGCAATCGGACCGGGCTTCCTTACCCAGACAGCCACGTTTACCAGTCAGTATAAGGCGAGCTTCGGCTTCGTCATTCTGGTATCGATCATTCTGTCGGCGATCGCGCAGCTCAACATCTGGCGCGTGCTCTGCACCACCGGTCTTCGTGGACAGGAGGTGGCCAATAAGGTCCTTCCGGGACTCGGCTATTTCGTTTCCTTCATGATCGTGCTGGGCGGCCTCGTCTTTAATATTGGCAATGTTGGCGGCGGAGCGCTGGGACTCAATACCCTGCTGGGAATCCCGACCACGGCCGGCTACGTTATTGCAGCCGCGATCGCCATTGCCGTCTTCCTTCTCAAGAATGCGAAGTCCGCGATGGATACGCTCACGAAGGTGCTGGGCGGCATCATGATTGTCGTCATCTTCATCGTCATCCTGGTGGTGAAGCCGCCGGTAGGGGAGGCACTGAAGAACACCGTGGCACCATCGACCGGCGTTCAGCCGCTGTTCCCGGCCATCCTTACCCTGATGGGTGGAACCGTCGGTGGTTACATTACCTTTGCTGGTGCACATCGTCTGATTGATGCCGGCATTACGGGAAAGGAGAATGCGAAGGAAATCAACCGAAGCTCTGTAATGGGTATCTCCATCGCAACCATCGTTCGTATCTTCCTCTTCCTTGCGGTACTCGGCGTAGTATCGAAGGCCGGTGTCGAGCTGGATGCATCGAACCCGGCGGCCAGTGCCTTCAAGCAGGGCGCCGGTGAAATCGGCTATCGCTTCGCAGGACTCGTACTTCTCTGCGCGGCGGTCACCTCGATTATCGGTGCAGCGTATACCTCGGTATCCTTCCTGAAGACCTTCCATCCGGCCATTGCAAAGAATGAAAATGCCGTCATCATTGGCTTCATTGTGATTTCAACGGCGGTCATGATCGTCCTTGGAAACCCGGCAACCCTCCTCGTGGTTGCAGGTGCCTTCAATGGTCTGATTCTTCCGATTACCCTCGGCATCTGTCTCATCGCTTCACAGATGAAGTCGATCATGGGTGCGGATTATCATCATCCAGTCGTGCTTCTGGTGCTCGGCATCATCGTGGTCATCTTATCAGCCTATATGGGCATTCCGACCTTCATTACGAAGATGGGCGGACTGTTCTGAAAATACAACAGCTCCAGCGAAGGACGAAGACCACGGCTGGAGCTGCACGACAAAATTGGTACAGGCATTCTGCCGTACCAATTTTGTGTTATGATTCACGAGGTCAGAAGTCTCGTGGAGGTCCAGACGGGCCTCGTTTCATCGAAATCATCCGAATAAAAGGAGATGGAAATCATGGAGGATATACGTATTTTGACAGCCGGGGACAGCTCGCTCTTGATTGAGTTCGGACACGAGATCAACCCGGAGATCAATCAGAGAATCAAAGCCATGGTGCAGCTGATGCGCGAGCAGCACATCGAAGGTGTCCTGGATGTCATCCCGGCCTTCTGCTCCCTGCTCATCAACTATGATCCGCGCGTTATTTCGTATGCGAAAATCACGAAGCGCATGCAGAAGCTTTTAAAAATGGATGTCAGCGCCGAAAGCGGAACGAAGAAGGTCTATGAAATCCCCGTCTGCTATGGTGGAAAGTATGGACCGGATCTTCCGTTCATTGCGGAGCATGCCGGGATGTCCGAGGAGGAGGTCATTGCCCTTCACAGCTCGAAGGATTACCTTATTTACATGCTCGGATTTCTGCCGGGCTTCTGCTACCTCGGTGGTCTCGACGAGCGTCTGCATACACCGAGACTTGCGACGCCGAGAATTAAGATCGAAGCCGGAAGTGTCGGCATTGGCGGATCGCAGACCGGTATTTATCCGATGGACTCGCCGGGAGGCTGGCAGCTGATGGGCATGACCCCGGTGAAGACCTACGATCCAGAGCGGGAAACGCCGATCCTGGTGGAGGCGGGCGATTACATTCGCTTCGTACCGATTGATGAGGATGAGTACCTGCGAATCAAGGAACTGGTGGCACGTGGAGAGTATACGTGCACGGTTCGCGAAGGTGAGGTGTGATATGGGAATTCGTATATTAAAAGCCGGACTCCTGACGACGGTTCAGGACCTCGGACGTACGGGCTACCAGAGCCAGGGCTTCGGCGTATCCGGTGTCATGGATGTCCGTTCGTTTAAGATTGCGAACCTGCTGATCGATAATCCGGAGAATGAGGCGGTACTGGAGTTTACACTGATTGGACCGACGCTGGAGTTTACCGCGTCCTCCATCATAGCCATTACGGGCGGCGATTTCCATCCGGAGGTGAATGGCGAGCCGGTGCCGATGTATACGGCGCTTTATATTAATAAGGGCGACATTCTGAAATTCGGAAGTGCCCGGACGGGAAGCCGTGGCTACATTGCCTTTTCCGGATATCTGAAGATTCCGGTGGTGATGGGCAGCCGCTGTACGAGTCTGAAGAGTCAGATCGGTGGCTTCAAGGGCCGGAAGCTGATGGAGGGCGATTATATCAGCTTCCGTATCAAGCGGAACTACCTTCCGTTCTTCCTGTCGAGGAAGCTGAACATTCATGAATTCGAGGAGGAGCATGTGACGCTTCGTGTCGTCATGGGACCACAGGATTACATGTTCAGTAAGCAGGGGATCCACAACTTCTTAAATGAAGAGTATACGGTGACGAGCGATTTCGACCGGATGGGCTGTCGCCTGGAGGGACCGTTCATTGCACCGAAGACGACCTCGGACATCATTTCCGAAGGCATTGCCCTTGGATCCATCCAGGTGCCATCGCATGGAAAACCGATCATCCTGCTGGCAGATCGCCAGACCACCGGAGGCTACGCAAAGATCGCGACGGTTATCAGCGTGGACATTCCGAAGCTGGTGCAGCGAAAGACCGACCATAAGATCCGCTTCGAGGCGGTGAGCGTCGAGGAAGCGCAGCGCCTGTATGAGGAAGAGGAGAATAGCTACATCGCGATGCATGCGCAGATTCATAAGCCATGTAAGGAAGTGCTGGAGTGCCGCCAGGTGGCGAAGCATATCCGTCGGCTGTTCCCGGACTAAGGGAGAAGGAGGCGGTCGGAGCGATCGAGCAGGGGCCGCTGAAATCTCATGTGCTGCGGAGCGATCGCAGCGAGAAGGAACGATACAGGAAGAGAAGCATTGGATATAGACATCGATTGAAGAAGGAGTGAATTCAAATGGATTTAGAGAAGATTGAAGGACTGGTAAAGATTGTAGAGAATTCTTCATTGACCGAATTTTCCATCAAGGATGGCGAGACCGAGATTACGATGAGCAAGCTCACGCATCCGCCGGTGATTGCACCAGGTGCGGTTGCAGCTCCGGCTCCGGTCGCTGCACCGCAGGCACCGGCCGAGGAAGAAAAGGAGGAAGATGATTTCGAGCTCATCCTTGCGCCGATTGTCGGCACCTTCTACTCCGCTGCGGCACCGGATGTACCGGCCTATGTGAAGGTGGGCGATCATGTGAAGGCCGGTCAGACGGTCTGCATCCTCGAAGCCATGAAGCTTATGAATGAGATTCAGAGCGACTATGACTGCGAGATCGAGGCCGTGCTCGTCAGCAATGAGCAGAAGGTCGAGTATGGCCAGCCTCTGTTCCGTGTGAAGAAGTTATAAGACAGGAGGCGTGGCGGATGTTTGAAAAAGTATTAGTTGCCAATCGCGGCGAGATTGCGGTCCGCATCATCCGAGCATGCAGAGACATGGGCATTCAGAGTGTGGCCGTGTATTCGAAGGAAGACCAGAACAGCCTGCACACGCAGCTCGCGGATCAGCGCATCTGCATCGGAGAGGGGCCGGCAAAAAACAATTACCTGAACATGGATCAGCTCATCACGGCTGCCATCAATACCGGCGCGGACGCGATCCATCCGGGCTACGGCTTCCTGTCGGAGAACAGCGAATTTGTGCGCCGCTGTCAGGAGCATGGCATTACCTTCATAGGACCGGATGCCGACGTCATTGACCGTATGGGCAACAAGTCCCATGCCCGGAAGACCATGATGGATGCCGGCGTGCCGGTCGTGCCAGGCACACGGGAGCCGGTATACGATGCGGAGACCGGAAAGAAGCTGGCGCGCGAGATCGGGTATCCTGTGATGATCAAGGCCTCGTCCGGCGGTGGCGGCAAGGGCATGCGGGTTGCCCAGTCCGAGGATGAATTTGAATTTGAGTTTGGTCTTGCGCAGCGTGAGTCGGCCAATGCCTTTGGCGATGACACGATGTACATCGAGCGCTACATTGAGAAGCCGCGGCATGTGGAGATCCAGATCATGGCGGATTCCTTCGGCAATGTGGTTGCACTTGGCGATCGTGACTGCTCCGTACAGCGAAATCACCAGAAGCTGATCGAGGAGTCCCCGTCTCCAGCCATTGACGATGCAACGCGGGCGGAGATGAACCGCTATGCGGTTCTGGCGGCGAAGACCGTGCACTATACCAATGCAGGCACCATTGAATTCATCGTGGATCCGAAGGGACATTTCTACTTCATGGAAATGAACACGCGTATTCAGGTTGAGCACGGTGTGACCGAGATGGTGACCGGCACGGATCTCATCATTGAGCAGATCCGTGTGGCGGCGGGCGAGCCGCTGAGCTTTACGCAGGAGGAGGTAAAGCCACGGGGCCATGCGATTGAGTGCCGTATCAATGCAGAAATTCCAGAAAAGAATTTCATGCCGAGTCCCGGTGTGGTGCGCCATCTGCACCTTCCAGGCGGAAATGGCGTACGTGTAGATACCGGACTTTATACCGGCTACCAGATTCCATCGGAGTATGACTCCATGATTGCGAAGGTCATCGTGCATGCCCCGAACCGGGAGGCTGCGCTTATGAAGATGAGTGCGGCCCTCAATGAGATGCTGGTCATCGGCGTCGAAACGAACCTTGACTTCCAGTATCAGATCATCAAGCATCCGGTATTTGCTGCCGGACAGGCGGATACGGGCTTCATCGAGGAAGCCATGCATATCAAATCGTAATCAAGGCGTTACAGAAAGAAGGAAGGGGGCGAAGTTCCGCAGGAGCGGAGGCTTCGCCCTTCGGGAAAGAACAGAAATGCAGTTTCAGGGTGGCACGTGAACGCGCCGCCGAAGGCAAAAACAGGAGGAATGCGCGATGTACAGTGTAGATTTAAACAGCGATTTAGGTGAGAGCTTCGGACGGTATACGATTGGCGCAGATGATAAGGTGATTCCACTCATCACGTCTGCAAACGTGGCCTGTGGCTTCCATGCATCGGATCCAGTGGTGATGGAAAAGACGATTCGGATGGCGCGCGAAGCCGGGATCCAGGTCGGCGCGCATCCAGGCTACCCGGACCTCATGGGCTTCGGCCGCCGCAACATGAATGTCTCTCCTGCGGAGGCGAAGGCGTATACCCTGTATCAGATCGGTGCACTCGATGCCTTCTGCAAGGCACAGGGCCTGAAGCTTCAGCATGTGAAGCCGCATGGCGCTTTCTACAATATGGCCGCGAAGGATTATAAGCTGGCGAAGGGCATCTGTGAGGCCATCGCCGAGTACGATTCGAACCTTATCCTCATGGCGCTTTCCGGCAGTGAAATGATTCGGGCTGCACAGGACTGCGGACTCCGGGCCGCGTCTGAGGTCTTTGCCGACCGTGCGTACGAGGAGGACGGCAGCCTCGTGAGTCGTACGAAGGAGGGTGCGATGATCACTGATGAAAATGAAGCCATTGCCCGTGTCATCCGCATGATCAAGGAGCAGAAGGTGACGAGCATCACCGGAAAGGACATCCCGCTGAAGGCGGATTCCGTCTGTGTTCATGGCGATGGTGCGAAGGCGCTTGCCTTCGTGGAGAAGATTCGGGAAGCCCTGACGAAGGAGGGCATTGCGATTCGACCACTGGCGGAAGCACTCTGAGGAATATGAAAAAAATAAAAAAACCTCTCATCATCGCCTTCTGGCTCTTTCTCTGGCAGGCGCTGGCTCTTCTGATACATAATGATATTCTGATGGTGGGCCCAGTGGAGACGCTTCGAGTACTGGGCGGCATGCTTCAGACGGCACGCTTCTGGCAGGCCCTCGCCTTCAGCTTCGTGCGCATCATCGGCGGCTTTCTGCTGGGCACCGCGTGCGGCATCCTGCTTGCGTGGATGAGCTACCGACATCGGCTGTTTGAAGACGTATTGGCACCCTTCATTCTCGCGCTGAAGGCGGTCCCAGTCGCAAGCTTTGTGATTTTGCTTCTCATCTGGGCGGGCAATCGCATGCTGTCCCTCTACATCAGTGCCCTGGTGGTGCTGCCGCTCCTCTATCTCAACACCTTAAGTGGACTCAAAGCTACCGACGTGAAGCTCCTCGAGATGGCGCAGGTTTTCCGTATGTCTACGCTCCGTCGCCTGCGCTTTATTTATCTTCCGGCACTTGTTCCCTATCTCTACAGTGCATTTCAGACGGCTCTTGGGATGGCATGGAAAAGTGGAGTCGCTGCTGAAGTCATCGGGCAGCCCCTCGGCTCCATGGGCAATGGACTCTACAATGCAAAAATCTATCTGGAAACCAGCGAGCTGTTTGCCTGGACGATCACCATTATTCTGATCTCGTACGGATTTGAGCGTCTGTTTCTCGCAGGATTTCGGTACGTGTTCGGAGTGAAATGACACCATTCTGATGACAATTTCAAGCGTCACTTTATAACAGAAAAGGGAATGTCCTTTACACGCCAGGAGAATACGACGTGTGCAGAACGCGATCACGTCCGCGGGCAGGATTTCCTTTACACGCCAGGAGAACACATCATGCTGATTTCATGCCATCATCTTTCCAAATCCTATGACGAGCAGCCGGTCCTTCGAGATCTCAGCTTCCAGATCGACAGTCAGGCTGACAACCGGGACCTTCTGCTGCTTGGCCCGTCCGGTGTCGGCAAGACAACCCTTCTCCGCATCCTTGCAGGACTGGAGCAGCCGGACCATGGAAGCATCGACATCACGATAGGGGAAGCGGCCACCGCCGGGACCCATCTTCGCATCGGGATGGTCTTCCAGGAGGATCGTCTGCTCGAATCCCTCGATGCGCCAGCCAATGTCTGCGCCGTGTCGCCGATGATCACCCGCGCTCGTGCGACTGCGGAGCTTGAAAAGCTGCTTCCGCCGGATGCCCTTTCGAAGCCGGTGCGCGAGCTGTCGGGGGGGATGCGCCGCCGTGTTGCGCTCGTGCGGGCCCTCCTGCCATCGTCCGATCTTCTTCTCATGGACGAACCCTTCACAGGCCTCGATGATGCTACCCGGCAGCAGGTCATCGCGTATCTTCTTTCCATGAAGGCGCGTCGCCCACTGGTGCTCGCCACCCATGAAACAGAGGGACTGCCTCCGATGCGGACACTGACGCTGACGTTCACAAAATCAACTTATTCTGAACACATTTGAGACACATTTTTTCACTACAACATACAATGTTGGAGTGAGAAGGTTTGCATCGCCTCCAACGAATCATTTTATTTTGGAGGGGACCTATGATGAATACTCGGAAACATTCCTTCGGCGTCCATACACTGGCACTTTCAGCCTGTGTGGGCGCTTTTACTTTGCTCGGAGCCGCATCCTTTACGACGCCTGCATTGGCCGCAGGTGGACTTGAGATGTCCACAGACTATACCGGCATCACCGCGAAGCCGGGCGACACCCTGAACTTCAGCCTTGATTTTACGAACCAGACGGGCAGCGGCCTCAATACGAGCCTCAGTGCCACCGGCCTCGATGACAGCTGGAAGGGCTACTTCGAGGGCAACAACAAGGAGGTTTCCAATGTCTTCGTGAAGTCTGGTACGGATAGCAGCGACAATGACGGCCTCGTGACGTATACAGTGACGGTTCCAGACGATGCACAGAAGGGCAGCTACAATGTCCTGCTTCATGCGGGCAGCAGCACGGAGGCCAGCAGTGATCTTCAGCTGACGATCAATGTCTCCGACGAGACCACAGGCACAAACCAGCTCACCACGACCTACCCGGAGCAGCAGGGCGCGAGCGGCACGACCTTCACCTTTAACTCAACCGTACAGAATAATTCCTCCAGTGCACAGACCTACAGTCTGGCAGCGGATGCGCCGACCGGCTGGACCGTCAGCTTCAAGCCAAGTGGTGCGAGCAATGCAGCCTCCAGTGTGGATGTCGATGCCCACGGCTCCCAGACCGTGACCGTGACGGTGACGCCACCAGACAAGATCGATGCAGGCGATTATGAAATTCCAATCACCGCAACGAGCTCGGCACAGAGCCTGAGCCAGACCCTGAAGGTCACCATTACGGGTACCTATAAGATCGATGTTGCGACCAATGATGGCACGCTCAGCTTCAATGCAAATGTCAATAAGAAGCAGTCCGTTCCACTCACGATTACAAATAGCGGCAACATTGACCTGAACAACATCAATCTGACGACCACTGCTCCGAGCGGCTGGAACGTGGAATTTTCCGAGAGCAGCATTGACTCGCTTCCAGCAGGCCAGACGAAGGATGTCGTGATGTATGTGACACCGTCGAAGGATGCCATGTCCGGTGACTATGCGATGACCGTCACGGCGCAGAATGAGGATACGTCGATTGACCAGTCCTTCCGTGTGACCGTGAAGACCTCAACACTGTGGGGTGTGGTCGGCATTCTGATCATCGCAGCCGTTATCTGCGGACTCGGCGAGGTATTCCATAAGTATGGGAGGCACTGATCATGACCGAGCTTCAGAATAAGGCGGGGCAGGGACTGCAGGACGAAAATTCTGCTGTCGGTGCCACGAGGACGCCAGAAGATGGCCGATCAGAGACGTTGGCGGAAGAGCCGAAGAAACAGGAACCGCTGGAGAATCTTCAGGACTGGCGCTCTGTACGGAATGAAGGCTTACATGAAATCATCATTCGGACCAATGAGCTCGTGAAGCAGTATGGAGAGGTGACAGCCGTTGATCATCTGAACCTCGAAATTCATAAGGGCGAGGTCTTCGGTCTGCTTGGTCCGAATGGTGCCGGTAAGACCACGACGACCCTGATGCTTCTCGGTCTTACCGATCCGACCTCTGGTACGGCAGAAATCAATGGCCTTGATTGCACACGCGATTCTCTCGCTGTGAAGAAAATCGTAGGCTATCTTCCGGATAATGTCGGCTTTTATCCAGACATGAGTGGCCGGGAGAATCTGATTTTCTCCGGCATGATGAATGGACTTACTCGAAAAGAAGCCGAAGAGCGGGCCGTGGGACTGCTGGAGCGTGTCGGTATGACCTATGCCGCTGACCGTAAGACGGGTACCTACTCGAGAGGTATGCGGCAGCGTCTCGGCATTGCCGATGTCCTGATGAAGGATCCGGAAATTATCATCATGGATGAGCCGACGCTCGGCATTGATCCGTCCGGTATGCGGGAGCTCACGGCACTGATTCGAGAGCTCAGCGTGAAGGATGGACGGACGATCCTTATTTCATCCCATGAGCTGTATCAGATTCAGGAAATTTCCGATCGTGTTGGCATCTTTGTAAAGGGCCGTATGATTGCCTGTGGCCGTATCGATGAGCTGGGGCAGCAGCTGCAGAATGAAGGGCTCTTTATGGTGGACTTCAGAGCAGAAAAGGCAGGCAAGCGTGCAGCCGGAGACATGGGAAGTGGACAGACAGCGGCAGACGCTGGAAATGATTCGTTCGGACGCAGTCGTGCAGGAGAGGATAGAAGAAACCAGCAGAGCGATGCTGACGACTTGAAAAACATGGTTCGCAGCATCACAGGCGTACGGCTTGTGGGTGTGAAGGAGGATGGAACGCTCCACGTAGAGTCGAACCGCGACATCCGTGCAGAGCTCTTCCAAAAGCTCATGGAGAGCGGATATCTTCTGAGTGAGCTTCACGAGCGTGGCGGTGATCTCGATGAAATCTACCGTAAGTATTTCGAAAAAGCAGGAGGTGACGAGAACTATGACAATCGCACAGAGGATAAGAAGAGTAGGCGATCGCTCAGAGACAAGCTCATCCATCGCGACAAAGAGTGAATATGCGGTTGGCGCCGGAACCTCGGCAGCAGGAACGGGAGCACAGGACAAGCAGAAGCAGAAGAGCATCGTCGGTGCGCATATCATGCAGGCAGTAAGTGCAGGGAAAACATCGATGCAGGATCATTACGCTACATCCTCTGCCGCACAGGCAGCGGATACGTCGAAAAAGGATGCACCGAAGGTACAGAAGCAGAGTGGTCTCGGAACAGCATTGAAGAAAATCGTCGACTGGTTTATGGAGGATGATGACGAGCTTCTGCCAGGAGAAACACCCGAAAGTCATGCCGCCAATGTGCGGACGAACCGTCAGGGCATGATGGTACTGTATCGGAAGGAGCTTGCAGATCATCTCTGCAGTCGCCGCTTCTGGGCACTGTTTGCACTTCTGACGATCGTCTCGGTGGCGAGCCTCTATGGTGCGATCGGTTCCCTGCAGCAGGCCGCGCAGAGTGCGCAGGCACAGGGGCAGACGGTGAGTGAATTCCAGTTCCTGAAGCTGTTCACCACGGCCGGAAGCTCGATCTACAGCTTCCAGAGCTTCATCGGCTTCCTGGGACCGATTTTCGGCATCATGCTGGGCTTCGATGCCATCAACAACGAGCAGGCGCAGGGAACACTGAACCGTCTGGCCGCACAGCCAATCTATCGTGATACCATCATCAACGCGAAATTCCTGGCTGGCGCCACGGTGGTCTTCCTGAGTGTATTCTCTCTCGGTGGACTGCTGTCCGGTCTCGGACTCATCCTCAGCGGTACCAAGCCCGTTGCAGAAGAGTGGGCACGACTTGTGATTTTCCTGCTCCTGTCTGGTGTATACATTTCAGTATGGCTTGCGATTTCCGTCCTTTTCTCGACGCTGTCGCGGCATGCCGCCACCTCGGCACTTTCGTCCATTGCCCTCTGGCTCTTCCTGACGATGTTCCTTTCTCTCGTCGCCAGCGGCTTCGCGAATGCCATGTATTCCGGCTCCCAGGCCTCCGCGCAGGATGTGATTTCAGCCTATCGCTTACAGACCGGCATTAACAGAATCTCACCATATTATCTTTTCAGTGAGGCAGCCTCTGTCCTGATGAACCCGAACGTTCGCTCCCTCGACATCATGTCCCTGGTGGAGTACCAGAATGGCGCCATCGCGTCCTACCTGAGCCTCGGACAGTCCCTCCTCCAGATCTGGCCACACCTCGTTGCCATGATCATGGAAGTTGTCGTGGGCTTCGCCCTCGCGTACATCAGCTTCATGCGGAAGGAAATCCGCGCGTAAGGAAACGCAGAATGTGTGGCTAACGTACACTCAACGAATAGCGTAAGAAATCCGCGCGTAAGAGCTTTCAGAAATATCAGTATGGATACGAATTTGCCATAGAAAAG
>ERZ808240.4136-NODE-4136-length-13168-cov-3.882102_pt1 | contig 13168 bp, 11 predicted proteins | sample MGYA00521084_ERZ808240 | MGnify/ENA primary metagenome ERZ808240 (study PRJEB31516, sample SAMN03275571) | gut metagenome | biome: mammalia-associated habitat; material: feces | host: Papio cynocephalus | place: Kenya | collected 2012-08-06 ... | reverse complement strand
CTCCGACGCCGACACCGGCGAGGACAAGATGCTCAAGGGCGCCCGCCGGGAGCACAAGACCGTCATGGAGATCGCTCAGTTCTACACCGACGCGTTCTTTGAGGACTGCCGCAAGCTGAACATCAAGCGCCCGGACACCGTCCAGCCCGCCACCGGCTGCATTGACGAGTATATTCAGATCATCACCAGACTTCTGGACACCGGCTACGCCTATCAGGCCGGAGGCAACGTCTACTTCGATACCTCCAAGCTGCCCCGCTACTATGTGTTCAACGACCACGACGAGGAGGATCTGGCGGTAGGCGTCCGGGAAGGCGTGGAGGAGGACACCAACAAACGGAACCGGAACGACTTTGTCCTCTGGTTCACCAAGTCCAAGTTTGAAGATCAGGCCCTGAAGTGGGATTCCCCCTGGGGCGTGGGCTATCCCGGCTGGCACATCGAGTGCTCCGGCATCTCCATGAAATACAACGGGGAATATCTGGATCTCCATTGCGGCGGCATCGACAACGCCTTCCCCCATCACACCAACGAAATCGCCCAGTCCGAAAGCTTTCTGGGCCATCCCTGGTGCACCCACTGGTTCCATGTCCATCATCTGAACACCAGCCACGGCAAGATGTCCAAGTCCAAGGGGGAGTTTCTGACCGTTTCCCTGCTGGAGGAAAAGGGGTACGATCCCCTGGCCTACCGGTTCTTCTGCCTCCAGAGCCACTACCGCAAGGCGCTGGTGTTTACCTGGGAAAACCTGGACAACGCCCAGGCCGCTTACACGAAGCTGCTGAAAAAAATCGCCGCGCTCAAGCCCGGCGGCGAGACGGATCAGGCGGTCTTCCAGGAATACAAAACGGAGTTTCTGCAGCAGCTGGGCAACGATCTGAACACCGCCAGCGGCGTAACAGCCCTGTACGATGTGCTGAAGGCTCCTGCCAACGACGCCACCAAGCTGGCCCTTCTGGGAGATTTTGACCAGGTGCTGTCCCTGTCCCTGCTGGAAAAGGCGGCGGAGCTGCGGAAAAAGGCCGCGGCTCAGACCGCTCAGACCTCCGGCGGCTACACCGTCACCGGCGAGGGAGATCCGGCCATCGACCAGCTGGTTCTGGCCCGCGGCCAGGCAAAGAAGGCCAAAAACTTCGCGGAAGCCGACCGCATCCGGGAGGAACTGAAGGCGCGGGGAATTGAGATCACGGACGTTCCCGGCGGCGCCGTCTGGAAGAAGCTCTGAGAGCCGTATCGCGCGGCCCCCGCGCCAAAAAACGCGGGGGCCCGCGTCCATGACTCCGGTCTTCCGGCGAAGCGGCGCAAGAAACTTTTGCTTGAAATTCTGAAAAGATTATGGTACAGTAAAAAAGCTAAGCCGGTGTGATGGAATGGTAGACGTAGCGGATTCAAAATCCGCCGGTGGCGACACCGTGTGGGTTCGAGTCCCACCACCGGCACCACGTCGGAGCAAGCTTTGTATCGCTTGCTCCGACTTGTTTTATAAGTCGGAACGCGCTGACGCCGCCGCTCCTTTCCAGAAAGTAACCCAATGACAGGCCAAAACCAGTTGACGTTATTTTGATATATGGTATACTGAAATATAATAAGAACTCAGCGATAGGAGATTCAGTTCATGGACAGCTTACCGTTACAGGCAATCGATAAAAACGAAATTTATTCAGAAAAGGTATACCGTCAGCTCAAGCAGCTGATTGTCGCCAACCAGATCAAGCCGGGAGAAATCTTAAACGAGCGCGATCTGGCTGAGTCTCTGGCTGTCAGCCGAACCCCCATCCGCGACGCGCTCCGCCTGCTTGAGCAGGAGGGATGGATCTCAAAAAAGGGAAAGTTCAAGATCGTAAGCCTTTTGACGTGGAAAAACGTGCAGGATCTGATTGAGGTTCGCCAGCCGCTGGAGCTTATGTCCTACGATCTTGCCGTAAAAAAGATTACGGAGCAGGACGTTGAAACGCTTGAAGAACTGTACGCCCGGATGGAGCAGGTGTCTCATCACACCGGCCCATCGCCGTATTATGAGGCAATGACCGCGGACATCGCGTTCCATTTGCAGATTGCGCGGATAGCCCGCAACGAAAACGTGTTCCGCATGATGTCGGACCTGGGAGACCAGTTGATCCGCACCTCTGTCCTCTCCGTGCAATACGGCGACCTGTCTCTTGACACCTATTGGTACAACCACCGGAAGCTGCTCGACTGTCTGAAAGCCCACGCCTATGAAGAGGGGCGCGAGGCGCTGTGCAGCCATATTTCCATTTGGGAAGGACATTTGCGCAAGGTTCCCGAGATCCTGAAGATCAACAAAGAGGAAAATCTGGTCTTCTGAAAGCAGCTTGTTCTGGATGACCTATACAGATACTATGGCAGAATTTTGGGAAATATCCCAAAATTCTGCCATAGTTTAAAATTTAACTTGCAAATAAAGTACAACTGTGTTACCTTTAGATCAAGATTTCGGTATACCGTATTCCGTATAAACTGTTATGTGCCATTTCACAATGGCACATACTCAAGTTCCATTTTGGCATACCGAATACAGAATGTCAAAAAGAAGCCCTACCCCAGAAAACCACGAAAGGAGCATATGTGATGAAAAAATTCCTCGCGCTTGCCGGAGCATTTGTCATGCTTTTCAGTCTGACAGCCTGTGCAGGCACCTCCCCCGGTCAGTCTGAGACAGGGGAGCAATCCTACACGCTGAAGTTCAGCGATCAGAACTCCGAGGGGACGCCGGTCATTACATGGGCGCACAAGTTTGCCGAGCTGCTCAGCGAGAAAACGGACGGGACATTGACGGTGGAGATCTACCCCAACTGTTCGCTGGCTGCCTATGACATGGAGGTCGTTCAAAGCGGCATCTGCGACTTTACGCAGTACGTTCCCTCCTCCGCCTCCGATCTGGATTCCCGGCTCGGCGCATTCGACGCCCCCTACCTCTTTGAAAACGACGCGCACCGGCAGGCAGCCTTTGACTATAACAGTGAGCCGATGCGGGCAATCAACGAAAGTCTCAAGGACGACAACGTCATTCTGCTCAGCGCCTTCTGCTCCGGCTACCGCGAGGTGACCTGCAACTTCCCGATCTATGATCTCAAGGACATGAAGGGCGCCAAGATCCGCGTTGTGCCCAGTCAGCTCTATCTCAAGCTGTTCGAGGCGTTCGGCGCAGCCGCTACTCCGATGAACTTCTCCGAGGTGTCCACGGCGCTGATTACCAACGTCATCGACGGACAGGAAAACCCCCTGAGCGTAATTTGCACGGCCGCGCTCTATGAGATTCAGGATTACCTCATCATGACCAATCATATGCCCACCAACCATGGCCTGTGGATGAATCTCGACACTTACAATAAGCTCTCCGAGCGCCAGCAGCAGGCCTGCTGGGAGGCCGCCCGCGAGGCGTCCCTCTGGATGGACGATCAGATCGCGGTTGCCAACGCGGATTACCTCCAGCTGTGCGTTGATAACGGAATGACTGTGATCGACGAGACCAGCGGCCTGAATATCGAAGCGTTCAAGACAGCCGCCATGAGCATGTACGATATCTTTGCCGACGACTGGGGCGACATGGTGGATATGATCCGCAATGTCGAATACGGCTCCTGACCGGCAGACAACAGATGGGAGAAAGTATATGAAAAAAACTTGGATTACAGCAAGGAAGGCAGTGACCTGTATTTCCGGCGCCGGTTGTCTCACCATCGGCATCTGCCTGATTGCGCAGATCTTCTGCCGCACCTTCTTCGGAGTATCGCTGTCCTGGAGCGAGGAAATTGCCCAGTGCGGCATGATCTTTATGGTCTTTCTGGCCCTGGCGGAGGTGGAGGCCAACAACGAACACCTGACGGTGGAGGTCCTTTTCTCCATCTTCCCCAAGCTGGCCCGTCCGATGACGATCATCGGCAAGGTCCTCACCATTGTATACTCCGCGATCATCATTTACAGCGGCACCCTGATGCTTCCCTACATTCAGAAAACGCTTGCCAAAGCGAGCAAATTCCCAATCCGCTTTTTGTACTATGCCATCATTGTCGGTACGGCCTTCTGGATGATTCAGTGCGTGATCAATCTTGTCAGCGCCATAAAAGATAGGGGGAATGAAACATGATTGCTGCTTTGCTCGTTGGCTTTGTGGTGCTGCTCGCCGTGGGTGCGCCCATCGTCGTGGCGATGGGTCTGCCCGCCGCCGTCTACTTCATTTGTACCAATACAAGCCTGGCCATTATCGATTACTCGTTCTATCAGTCCCTGTACAGCTTTAATATGCTGGCCGTGGCAATGTTCCTGCTGATGGGCGCTCTCGTTACCGAGTTCGGCGAGACCGAACGCGCGTTCCGCTTCGCCCGCGCGATCGCCAAAGGCAAGAAAGGATATTCCGCAAAGATCGCGATCGTGCTGAACCTGATCTTTGCCGGTATGTCCGGCGCCGCAATCTCCGCCGTGTGCGGTCTCGGCCCCATGATGGTCGACGAAATGGACAGCGAGGGCTATGACCGCGGTTACGCCTCCGCCATGTCCATCGCCGCCAGCACGGTCGGTCCCGTGTTCCCGCCCAGCATTCCTCTGGTACTGTATGCCACCATCGCCAGCGTATCGAGCACCAAATCCCTGCTCGCCGGCATGGTTCCCGGCGTTGTTCTGAGCCTCTGCCTGTACATCTGGGTCATGTTCACGCACAAGAATCACTTCGTCCACGCCCCCATCCCCCGCCCCGCGGAGACCAAAAGCACACGGGCGCTGTTTTTGGACGCGCTCCCCATCATGCTGGCTCCGGTGCTGATTCTCATCACCATGCTCATGGGCGTGTTCAGCCCCGGCGAGACCGGCGCCATGGCGGCCCTCTATATGGTGGCTCTCGGCATTCTGCACCGCTCCTTCACGTTCAAGGGCCTGTGGCGCTGCGTGTGGAGCACCATCAAGTCCTGCGCCTCTATCCTGATCCTTCTGGTGGCCGGCGGCACCTTCACAAAGGCGCTGATGCTGGAAAAGCTCCCGCAGCACATCATGTCCCTGATGGGCGGCGCGATGGAGCATCCGTGGATCGTTCTGCTGATTGTCAACTTTGTGCTGATTATCATGGGCATGTTCATGGAGAGCAACAGCGCGCTGATCCTTGCGGCCCCCATTATTCTCCAGATTACCAACGCGCTGGGCTTTGACCCGCTGCACATCGGCGTTATGATCGTTCTGAACCTGATGATCGGCCTGTCCACGCCGCCGTTCGGCCTGTGCATCTACGCTGTTGCCCGCGTGGCAAACGTTCCGTCCGCAAGCGTGATCCGAAACGTCGTGCCGCTCTATTTGCCGCTTGGCGCCGCGCTCGCGCTGGTCACCTTTATTCCGGAGCTGAGCACATGGGTTCCCGAGGTCGTGTTCTCACTGCTGACTTAACACAATAGAGGAGGTTTTCAACAATGCAAAGCACTTTTGTCCTTGCGCAGATGGCGTCCGACGGACAGCCCGAGGTCAACCTGGAAAAGGCCAGGAAGGCCATTTCCAAGGCGTCGGAGCTGTATCACCCCGACGTTATGATCTTCCCCGAAATTTTCATGAGCTTTTTCCCGGCGGGAACCGATCACAGCATTACGCTGGCAACCTCGCAGACGCTTGACGGTCCCTTTGTAACGGAAATGCGCGCGCTGGCCAAACAGCACGGTATGTGGCTGATTTTCGGCATGAACGAAACCGTAGAGGATCCTGCCGATCACCGCAACTATAATACGACGGTGGTTGTGAATTCCGACGGCGAGATCGTCTCCACCTACCGCAAGACGCACCTCTACGACGCGTTTGGCTACAAGGAGTCTGACACCATCAAAGCCGGAGATCAGTTCTTTGAGCCCATCGATACGCCGTTCGGCAGGCTCGGCCTGTTCGTATGCTACGAGGTACGCTTCCCCGAGGTCGCCCGCTACCAGCGTTCCAAGGGCGCGGATATCATTGTCATGCCGACGGCGTGGATGTCCGGCAAGCTCAAAAGCCTGCACTTCCGCACCCTCATTACCGCCCGCGCCATTGAAAACACCGTCTATATGCTTGCCTGTGACCAGTGCGGCAGCGACTGCATCGGCGAGAGCGTGGCGGTCGATCCCATGGGCGTGCCCATTGCCAGCGGCGGCGAGACAGAAGATCTGCTGGTGGGCCACCTGGATATGGATCGCGTCAAAGCGGTTCGCGAGAAGCTGCCCGCCTATAAGGACCGCCGCCCCGAGCTGTATACCATTTAAAAAACCCCGCACAGCCGCGTTTCCTGTTTTCTGATAACAAATCAACATTATTTATGGAGGTATTACAATGGATATGAACGAACTGTTTGCCCGCGCGCTTAAAACGGACCCTGCCCAGATCGGCCACTATGTTCAGGGCGGCTTTATGGACGCCAGCATCAAGCCTATCAGCGAGGATATCAAGATGATCGGCCCCGCTTTCACCGTCCGCCTGCCCGGCAACGACAACGCCATGCTCTATTACGCAATGAAGCGCGCCCCCAAGGGATCGGTTGTCGTGATCGACCGCATGGGCGACAAGCGTGTTGCCGCAGTCGGCGAGATGGTCGTACAGGCCGCCCGCAGCCTCGGCCTTGCCGGCATTATTGTGGACGGCCCGAATACCGATACCCGTCCCATCAAGGCGCTGGGCTTCCCGCTGTTTTCCACCGGCCGCGCTTCCGTCACCAACACGCTCAAGGGCTTTGACGGAGAGTTCAACGTTCCCGTCTGCTGCGGCGGCGCCGTCGTCTGCCCGGGCGACATCGTTTACGGCGATATCGACGGTGTGATTGTCGCGCCGGCCGACCGTTTTGCCGAGCTGGTCGATAAGGCGGAAGCCGCCGACCGCGGTGAAGTCGAATGGAGAAAGTGCTTTGCGGAGGGCAAGTATCTCGACGCGCTGATGAATCTGGACCGTCTGGTAGAAGAGGGCGCAAAGGGAAAGATTGCGGAGCTGATGAAGCTTGACTGATTCTCTCAGATAACCTCCCTTTCCCCGCAAAGACGATTTTGCGATACGGAGCAGTTCAGGCAGGCGGCTGAAAGCCGCCTGCCTGATTCGTTTGTGTGAGCATGGAATACCGGAGCCCGAACTCCGTCTTATGCGGGAGCCAGCGGCGCAAAGACCGCGGTCCTTTCCCGGGGCGGGCAGTTTTCCCGCATATCATTCTCTCCGCTCAGAGAACGCGTACACGATCAGCAGCGGCGCGGATACTCAGGCTGACCGCTCCTCCTGACGCCGGCGGTGCTCCATATGAATACCGCTTCTGCCTGCGCTGAACAGCCCGCCCGCGATCTCCATGCCGTTCCGGCCTGCCGCGCAGCCCGGCTCCTCCCGCTCAGCCTGCTATCCCCGCGGCTGACAAGAGCAGGCACGGTTTTTGGGGGTTGAAGCAGCATCCAGCCTGGTTTTTCTCACCGACTGCCGCTTCCCGCTCCTGAAAAGCTCCGAAGGGCTTTCCGGCAAGCCATGATGGCCTCCGGCGGGAAAACGATGATGGCGGCGTATTCGCGCTCTCCGGTGCATTCCCCGGCTGCCGAATCTGCTGATGCCGTCAGCTTCGCTCAGATTGAAAAATCTCTGTCCGGCAAAAGCCGGACAGAGATTTTTTCGGCAGCGCGGGAGAGCGCTCCCCCTTCCGCAGTCACAGGCCCGCCGCGCAGTCAGCTGAAAAAAATCCGCGAAGCCCCCGGAACGCCGGATACAGGCTCCGGCAGCCGGGCGCCGTCCGGAAGCGGCCGCTGCCTGCCGCTCACCGCGCATGACGGGGAATGGGCTGATGAGCGCGCCGGATTACGGCATCCTTTCCGTCAACAGCTTCCGGCTCCAAAACGCGCAGCCTTCCCCGCTCCTGTTACTCGTCTTCAATCAGCCGGAGTCCGGCGGTGGCGGTGACCGGGAGGGAAAAGACAATGGACTGCGCCTTGGTCTCTATCCCCGCCTTGTGCATGATGGACTGCATGATGGAATTTTTCAGGGACTTCTTGGCCACGATGAAAATCATTTCCTTCTCCGCCGCCAGCGAGATACCCAGAAACCGCTCCGCCCGCTCCATGCCGGTTCCATTGGCGTGGATAATCGTGCCGCCGGCGGCGCCGGCCTCCCGCGCCGCGTCCATGATCTGATCACTGTAGCCATGGTTGGCAATGACAACCAGCAGCTCATAGGTGGTATCCTTCAAGGTCGTTTCCTCCCCTTTCTCATAGTTCTGATTCTCTGTCAGGAACAGCAGCTCCCGCTTTCCGCCGATGCTGCTCAGCGGGATGATAAAGGCGATGCCGGTGCCGGGTACATCAATGTGCAGTCTGGACTGCAGTCCCTTCCGCAGCTGTTCCCACATCTGGCCCGTGACCACCGTGAAGGTAACGGATTTATCCGAGGACTCCAGGCCGAAATAGTCCAGCGTCTCACTGCTGGCGGTACCCACGCCCAGGGTAATGAAGTTGACCGCTAGCCGGTGTTCCTTGTAAAAGGCGATAAAGTGCGCCAGCCGTTTGCGGTCTGTAATCGTAACCATCAGGTACAATTCGTTCACGGAAACAGCACCTCCTTACAGTTCAATGATATCATAATCTCCCAGCGCAGCGTAGCCGTCGGTGCCGGAAACGCCGGAGAGCGCCGCCGTGGCCCGTTTGGCCCGGAAGCGGTAGATCAGGCCCAGCACCTGAATGGTGATCAGGGGCGTCATGGCCACCATGGCCACCACGCCGAAGGCGTCGGTGATGATATTGCCGCCCACCGCGGAGCAGGCCCCCATGGCAAAGGGCAGCAGGAAGGTCGCCGTCATGGGTCCGGAGGCCACGCCGCCGGAGTCAAAGGCAATGGCGGTAAAAATTTTCGGCACAAAGAAGGACAGAGACAACGCCGCCGCATAGCCGGGAATCAGCAGATAGAAAATGGAGATGCCCGTCAGGACCCGGAACATGGCCAGCCCCACCGACACGGCAATTCCGATGGAAAGGCTGTGCTTCATGGCGCTGCCGGAGATCGCGCCGTCGGTCAGTTCCTCCACCTGCCGCATCAGGACGTAAACCGCCGGCTCCGCCATGACGATAAAGTAGCCGATGAGCATGCCGATGGGAATGATAATCCAGCGGCAGGAGAGGGATGCCAGCGTCTGGCCCAGATAGTTGCCGGCGGGCAGAAATCCGACATTCACGCCGGTGAGAAACAGCACCAGCCCCAGATAGGTGTAGACCAGGCCCACGCCGATTTTAATCAGGGAGCGCCGGCTCAGATGGAGCACTGTCATCTGAAAAACAGCGAAAAACACGGCAATCGGCAGCAGCGAAACGGCAATCTCCCTGATGTAGGTGGGGAAGCCCTGGGAGAACTGCCGGAACAGCTCAATGGAGTCTCCGATCTCCGGAATGGCGGCGGGCGTATAGCTGCTGCCCTCCGGATGGTACACCATCCCCAGAATCAAAACCGCCAGAATGGGGCCGATGGAGCACAGCGCCACCAGACCAAAGCTGTCATCCGCCGCGTGCTTGTCGCTTCGGATGGCGGAAATGCCCACGCCCAGCGCCATGATGAAGGGCACCGTCATGGGGCCTGTCGTGACGCCGCCGGAGTCAAAGGCCATCGCCAGAAAATCCTTCGGAACAAAAATGGCCAGGACGAAGACCAGGATGTAAAAAGCCACCAGCATGGTGGGCAGGGAGACGGAAAACAGCATCCGCAGCAGCGCCACGCAGAGGAACAGGCCCACGCCGCAGGCCACGGTCAAAATCAGCACCATGTTGGGCACAGACTGTACCTGCTCCGCCAGAACCTGAAGGTCCGGCTCGGAGATGGTAATCAGAAAGCCCAGCAGAAAGCCCAGCGACAGCATCACCCAGAGCTTTTTTGACCGCGTGATGCAGGTGCCCACCCGTTCGCCCATGGGCGTCATGGCCAGCTCCGCACCCAGAGAGAAGAACGTCATGCCCACAATCAGCAGAACACCGCCGATCAAAAACGCCATGAGAATACTGGGAGGGATCGGAGCGATGGTGAAGCTCAGCAGCAGCACAATGCCGATAATCGGCAGCACCGCCTTCAGGGATTCGTTCCGTTTTTCCTGTAACTTTGTCCGGTACAATCGCATCCACCTTTCTGTTTCGTTCTGGCGGCGGAGACCGCCGCAATATATGACAATTTCATTATACAAGAAAACGCCGTTATGATTCTGTTAAAATTTCAAAAATTTTATGAATAAACAGAAAACGCAAAAAATGCAGAGAGAAAATCAAATTATACGGAATATTTGGAATTTTGCTTCCCACGGAAACTTTACTGATCTTGTCAATTCATCCTTTTGGAGACTCCGTCACGGAGGTTTGCCGTCCCGCGGGGAAGCAGCGCGGCGCATAGGCCCGTTCCCCGCAGGGCATACTCCCGGTGAGGTGGTGATCGAAATGAATCCCTGGGATGAAAGCAAGGACGAAATCGAGGATGTCACGCAGGATCTGCCGCTGGGAATGGGGATGGCGCTGGCCCAGAACGAACCGGCCATGGAACGGTTCGCAGCCCTTTCCGAAGCGGAGCAGCGGTCGGTCATTCAGGGCGCCCGGCAGGTGCACTCCCGCCAGGAAATGCGGGACTATGTGGAGCGGATCGGGCAGGCCGAATAGGCGTCCGGCAGCTTCCGGTCCGGACACGCAGCCGAAAAAGGGAGGCCGGCTGTACAAGCCGGCCTCCCTGCCCTGCGCGTTTTTATCCCACGTACCGAATACCGGAAGCGGTCTCGGAGGTGCCGTCCTTTGTAGCCTCCTCGTACCAGGTGTTCGTCGCGTCATTCTTCAGCGCGGCGGTCACCTGAACCTTCCAATAGGGGCCGTCGCTGCCCACAAAGTACATGATGTGATAGCCATAATCGCTCTCCACGATGCCGGTGTCGCCGGGCTGATGGCTCTCCAGACACCAGTTCTTGAAGGGCTCCACATAATTGCTGTACTCGCTGACCTGAGAGATCAGGCCGCCGTTGGAGGCGGAGCCGGTATCATCGGAATTCTCCCGGGCCAGCGCCGCGAAGGCATCCTCCGTGGCGTCGCCGGCCTGGAACTGGGCCAGCAGATCCTCCGCCTTGGTCTTGGCGGCGGCCTTCAGCTCCTTCTGCTCGTCATCGTAGCCGTCGTCGCCCTCTTTTTTACTGCCGGACTCCGGCTGAATCAGGATGTGCCGGACGTCCACCGTATCAGAGTCCGGGCGGAAGCGGCGGCCGAAGCTCACCACATAATAAGCGGAGTTGTCCTCATCGGCCAGAACGGCGGAGTCGCCCTCCTTCCGGCTGCTGTCAAAGAGCCAGTTCATCAGGACGCTGTCCGAATAGGTGGCGTTGGCGCCGTCGGTATAGGAGGCCTTGTCCTCGTCGCCGGCCAGATCCTCCAGACTCCTGCCGCTTTTGAAGGACGCGTAGATGGAATCCGCCAGCTCCTTGGCGGACTTCAGCGCCGCGGCCTTGTCATCGTCCGTGGGCTCCACGGTCTTGCCGTCGGCGTCCTTGGTGGAAGCGGCGCTGCCGTCGATTTTAATGCTCTGATAGTCCACCCGGTCATAGGTGTTCTGATTCTTGCTGTACGCAGCTTCCAGATCGCTGTCGGAGTACGTAAGGCTGTCGCTGTAATGGCTGATATAGGCCTGGGCCTGAATGGTCAGCTTCACCTGCTCTTCGTAAACGCTCTGAGACATCACGGAGCCGTAGAGCAGCTTCAGGTAGTCCTTGATCTTCAGCCGGGAGGCGTGGACGCCGTTGTAGCTGTCCACCTGCTCCTGAAGGGTCTGCATGTTCTGATCAAAGGTCGCCTGCATGTCGTCGTTCCAGGTAAAGTTGTCCGCGTCCGCCTTGGCGCACAGGGAATGAACCGCGGACATCTGATCCAGGGCCTGCTTGGCAAAATAGTCAAACCAGGTGTCGCTGCCCTCGACATCGCACTTCTGGTCCCGCAGGCTCTTGGAGGTGTCCACGCCCATATAGGACAGATAATTGCTGTAGTTGTTCAGGATGGTGGAATAGTAATACTGGACTTCCGCGGCGGTGTACTTTTCGCCGTTGACCGTGGCGGCGGTGGCGTTCCGCTGGACAACGCCGGACTTCCACACCATGGTAACCACGGCGGCAGCCACAAAGAGAACGGCGATCACGCCGTACAGGATATTGCTCCGGCGCTCTTCCTTCCGCTGCTGCGCCTCCCGCGCGGTCTTCGGGTCCGCCCAGCCGGAGCCCGTCTGCTCCTGACGGTTTTTCTTTTCTTTTGATGCGCTCATTTGTTTCAGTCCTCTCAAATTTTAAAGGAGATTGGGAGTATCCTCACCGGTAGCTTCCCATAAAACACACCTGTTCAGTATACCAGATTCTCGGATGATGCGCAAGAGGAAATTACTTTTTTCCAGGCCCCTTGCCAATTTCCCTGTTTTATGATAGGATACCATCAGTTGACACGGGCAGACGCGGTTTTTCTGGGCCGGCAGGGAAGCGGACGCAGGCGGCGCCGATCCGGGCCGCTGAAAAGCGTGTTTGCCCTTATGGACTGATGATAACCCCAGTGCATCAGAGAAGAAAGCGGTGACGGGATGGAAAATCACACCTTGAAGAGCGTCGCGTTCGGCGGCTTTGACAAGCAGGACGTGGCTTCGTATATCGAGCAGCTGTCGAAGGACTACGAGGGCCGGCTGTCCCGGCTGGAGCAGGAGCGGGAAGCCCTGCGCCAGCGGGCGGAAGCGGCGGAGAGTCAGGCGTCCCGGCTCCGGGAGCAGGCAGAAGCGCAGTCCGCGGAGGCGGAAACGCTCCGCTCCTCGCTGGAGCAGGCGGAGCGGCGGGCGGCAGCGCTTCAGGACCAGCAGGCCCGTCTTCAGGAATTGACCGCGCAGGTGGAGGAGCTGCGCCCGGACGCCCAGGCCTACCGGCAGTTCCGGAACCGGATCGGCGATATCGAATGCGAAGCCCGGAGCCGGGCCGCGGAATTGGACGCGGACACCCGGGCCGGCCTGCAAAAGACCGCCGAGCAGTTCCGCAGGCAGTACGAGGCGTTGTCCGCCTCCTTTGATACCGCCTCCGCCTATGTCACAGAGGAGCTGCGAAAGGTGCAGGTGAATCTGGCGCAGCTTCCCCGGGCGCTGGATCAGATCGGAACAGATCTGGACCGGCTGGACGCGGCGCTGAAGGACGGCGGCCAGTGACGCGGCGCTGTCCGTATGG
>ERZ808240.4135-NODE-4135-length-13171-cov-4.217444_pt1 | contig 13171 bp, 14 predicted proteins | sample MGYA00521084_ERZ808240 | MGnify/ENA primary metagenome ERZ808240 (study PRJEB31516, sample SAMN03275571) | gut metagenome | biome: mammalia-associated habitat; material: feces | host: Papio cynocephalus | place: Kenya | collected 2012-08-06 ... | reverse complement strand
GGCATATTTCTTTCTCGGGCTCACCCCACACTGTGGGGAATCACCCCTCAAGGGGGAGGCTTTCGGAAGTTGGCACAGACCATCAAAGGCTCGCCCCTCAAGGGGAAGGTCTTGAAAAGTATACATACTAAAATGAATATTTACGAAAAATAATGAATATAAATTCAACACCCCGAAACAAATCTGATTTATCCGGTGCAAATCTGCTCTAAAAACTGGCATACAATGCAAAACGGGCTGGGAATAATCCACGAAAATCGGAGGCGGACGGGAAAAATGCAGGAAAACGCTTGCACTCCTGCTGTATAGAGCGTATAATCCAAACCATCGGAAACACCATCCGAAAATCTTGAGTTTATTGGAGCGATAAAAATGAAGAAACTGCTTTCTCTGCTGCTCGCCGCCAGTATGTGCGTCGTGCTGCTGGCCGCCTGCGGCAGCAATGGTTCCGCTGATGCCGGCAAGGGTGCCGCTTCCAGCGCCCCCGCCGCTTCTGCCGCCGCCTCCGGCGACAAGAGCGCCGACAAGGCCGACGGCGATGCCGCCGAGGTCAAGACCATCGAGTCCGGCAAGCTGATCATGGCCACCAACGCCCAGTTCCCTCCCTATGAGATGGTCGCTGACGGTGACGGTGTGAACGGCACCGGCTTCGAGGGCATCGACGTTGAGATCGCCGCCGCCATCGCTGAGAAGCTGGGTCTGGAGCTGCAGATCGACGACATGGACTTTGACGCCGCTCTGACCGCTGTTCAGCAGGGCAAGTGCGACATCGTGCTGGCCGGCCTGACCTACACCGACGAGCGCGCTCAGCTGATGAGCTTCTCCGACTCCTATGCACAGGGCGTGCAGGCCATCATCGTCAAGGACGGTTCTTCCATCACCGGCCCCGATGATCTGGCCAATGCCGCAATGATCGGCACCCAGCGCGGCACCACCGGTTATATCTACTGCACCGACGATTTCGGTGAGGATCATGTGGCCGCCTATGACAACGGCGCCGCCGCCGTTCAGGCTCTGCAGAACGGCCAGGTGGACGCGGTCGTCATCGACAAGATGCCCGCTGAGACCTTCGCCGCTGAGAACGACGGCCTGAAGGTTCTGGACACCGCCTACACCACCGAGGACTACTGCGCCGCCATGAACAAGGACAACGAGGCGCTGACGAAGGAAGTCAACAAGGTCCTGGCTGAGCTGAAGGCTGACGGCACTCTGGATCAGATCGTCGCCAAGTACATCAACGCGCAGTAATGATCTTTTAAAGGGCCGGCGGCCTTTTGAAAAAGGGACAGCATTTTCGTTCGGCATCTGCGGATACTGAACTTCTGCAAAACATAAGGGACGGTCAATGGGCCGCCCCTTTTGTCCCATTCTAAAACGACTGAATGAGGTGAGTGAACTGTGTCAGGTATGATCGCGGCGACCAGGTTTGCCGACTCCGCCTTCGCGCAGAACTTTTATAAGAGCTTCATCGCCAACGGGCGGTGGGAGCTGTATCTCTCCGGTCTGGGCCGGACGCTGGAGGTCACGGTGCTGGCTCTGCTGCTGGGCGTCGCCCTCGGCGTGATCACCGCCCTGCTCCGGGTGGCCCACGACCAGCGCCGTCCGGGTCAGCACAGCGTCGGCAGCGTGCTGCTGAGCATCTGCAACGCCATCACCCGGATCTACATCACCGTGATCCGCGGCACCCCCGCCATTGTCCAGCTGATGATCCTCGGCTTCGTCGTCTTTAAATCCAGCCGCAACTTCACGCTGGTCGGCGCACTGGGCCTGGGCATCAACTCCGGCGCCTATGTGTCCGAGATCATCCGCTCCGGCCTGATGAGCATCGACAAGGGCCAGATGGAGGCCGGACGCAGCCTTGGCCTGAACTATATGACCACCATGGTGAACGTCATCATCCCGCAGGCCGTTAAGAACATCCTGCCTGCTCTGGGAAATGAGTTCATCACCCTGCTGAAGGACACCTCTCTGATCTCGGTCATCGCGGGCAAAGAGCTGCTGTATGCGGCCAAGGCCATTTCCGCCAAGACCTATGACTATATGTTCCCTCTGCTGGGCGTGTCCGCGGTGTACCTCGTCATGGTCATCATTTTCAGCTGGCTGCTGAGTATTCTGGAGAGGAGGCTGAGAGCAAGTGATCGCCGTTAATCATCTGACAAAAGCGTTCGGAGACCATGTGGTTCTGGACAACATCACCGAGTCCATCGAGACCGGCGAGAAGGTGGTCATCATCGGCCCCTCCGGCTCCGGCAAGTCCACGTTCCTGCGGTGCCTGAACCTGCTGGAGACGCCCACCTCCGGCCAGATCCTGTTCGATGGACAGGACATCACCGACCCCAAGACCGACATCGACAAGGTGCGTCAGCAGATGGGCATGGTGTTCCAGCACTTCAACCTGTTCAACAACCTGTCCGTCATGGGCAACATGACGCTGGCCCCGGTCAAACTGGGGCTCATGAAGAAGGACGAGGCGGCAGAAGAGGCCAGAAAGCTGCTGAAGCGCGTCGGCCTGCCCGACAAGGCGGACTCCTTCCCGGTCCAGCTGTCCGGCGGCCAGAAGCAGCGCATCGCCATCGCCCGGGCATTGATGATGAAGCCCAAAATGATGCTGTTCGACGAGCCTACCTCCGCCCTTGACCCCGAGATGGTGGGCGAGGTGCTGGAGATCATGAAGGAGCTGGCCCGCGAGGGCATGACCATGGCAGTCGTCACCCACGAGATGGGCTTCGCCCGCGAGGTGGCCACCCGCGTGCTGTTCATGGACGGCGGCCACATCCTGGAGCAGGGCACCCCGGAGGAGATCTTCTCCCACCCGAAGGAAGCCCGGACGCAGGAATTTCTCTCTAAAGTACTGTGATTCTCAAAAGGACTTCGCCCCATCGGAGGGGCGAAGTCCTTTTTTGCGGGGAACTGCCCGAACTGTGCTAAATTTTATGTGATTTTAATGCAAATATGCTTTCTGCGCGGGGATAAATGTGCTACACTGAGCATAGTTGAGAGAGCTATGAGAGGATGTGGCACATATGGCCATTCTTGCGCTGCTTCTGGTGTCCGGCGGGATTGTCGTGGTCGGCTGTCTGGACGAAAAGAGAAAAAGACCCTGACCGAATGCCCTGCGCCGTCAGATGAGCTGAGCATTTTCAATGATGCGCCAGAGCGCCAGCCGTCCGTTCTGGCAGGACTGGGCGCAGCGGAGAAACACCCCCGCCAGCGTGGCGTCGGTGCAGATCTCGGCGGCCCGGCGGTAGTCCGCCTCGGCGGCGTGCTCGCTCTGGTAGAGCGCCTGTATGGCCTCTGCTCTCGTCGGATAGCGGTTGGCCGCGCCCTTCGGGGTGTGGTTAAAATCCGCCGCACCGGTCTGGAAAAATCGGGCCGCCCCCAGTGCACGCACCCGGCTGCGGCTCTCCGTCAGCGGGGACTGAAGCGCGAGGGCGCGGTAATCCCGGACGCGCTGACGCTCCGTCTCCAGCCGTCCCTCCAGAAATTCTGCCCACCCGGCAGAAGCGGCGGGCTCGGTATCTGCCGCATCATTCTTCGGCTTGTTGACCCGGCTCCATACCCGGACAAACTCCGGATCGGTCGGTCTGAGCTCCAACATAACGATCACCCTCCCGCGCCGCCTTTGCTGTGAAAGGCGGCTTTTCTGCATTCTATGCGCCGGCGTTGCATTTGGAGCGCGGATTTGGTACAATCTACTTTATATTATATTGCATCAAACATTCGGGAGGAATTACCGTGACAGAACAGGAACAGCAGGTGCTTTACCGCCAGATCATGGAGGGGAGCAGTCAGCCCGGGTGGTTTTCCACTCAGCTGAAGATCGTATACGACCATCTGGACGGCCGCTCCGCCGAGGGGCACATCGTGGCGGAAAAGGAGCACTGCAATCCCTTCAACATCGTCCACGGCGGCGTGTATTACACGCTGATGGACCAGCTGGCGGGTATGGCCGCCGCAGCCACCGGCCGGGGCGGCGTGACGCTGGACGCCAATGTCAGCTATCTGAGATCCGCCCGGGCGGGGGAGACGGTGTGCTGCAGGCTGGAGGCCGTCCACATCGGAAAGAGCGTGGCTGTCTACGACGCAAAATGCTTCGGCGAAAACGGTGAGCTCCAGGCCACGGGCACGTTCCACCTCTTTTTCCTCAAGCCGGTGGAGACCATGACGGATATTATGGAATAACGGAGCGCCTTTGTATTGTGCAGGGTGAAGATAGAACGGCGGCCTTTCAAGGTTAATGCAGGGCAGGCCCCCCGACCTGCATTCAATCCTGTATAGCTCTCGGCTTACTGTCATTCTGAGCGGAGCGAAGAATCCTAAAACACCTGCTTTTACAACTGCCATGCGGATAGTTGGACATCGGTGCTGTAGGATTCTTCGGCCTGCGGCCTCAGAATGACATAGGGAAGGGCGATGCATTGGCAAGGCTGCAAAAGGCCCTCTCAGTCTGCGCCTGCGGCGCAGTCGGCTCCCCCGGAGGGGGAGCTAAGAGAAAACGCCTCCCCGCAAAACGCCGAAACGAAAGCGTTTTGAAACGTGAAATATATGGCATCTATCTGCCAAAAAAGCCTTGCATTTCCTATGGCATCGTGCTATAGTTATTTTGATAGTAAGCAGAAATGAGAGTGGAGCCTTGGCTCCGCTCTTTTTCTTGGACATTTCGCCCGGCATGGCCCGGCGGGAAAGGCGGTCAGAGATGAAAAAAGTGACGCAGTTGTGCGCTGAGCTGGCTGCTCCCTTCGTGGAGGCGGCAGGCTGCACCCTCTGGGACGTGGAGTATGTGCGCGAGGCGGGCACCTGGTATCTCCGGGTGTTTATCGACGCCCCCGGCGGTGTGAATATTGACCAGTGCGAGGAGGTCTCCCGGGCGCTGAGCGACAAGCTGGACGAGGAGGACCCCATCGAGGGCAGCTATGTGCTGGAGGTGGGCAGTGCCGGCGCGGACCGGGCGCTCAAGAAGCCGGAGCACTTTGCCGCCTATCTGGGCGAGCAGGTGGACGTGAAGCTCTACCGCCCCCGGGACGGCCGCAAGGAGTTCACCGGCGCGCTGAAGAGCTATGACAACGGCGACGTGACGCTGAACGTCAATGGTGCAGAGGAACAGTTTACGAAGAAGGAGATCGCACTGGTGCGGCTCCACATTGAATTTTAAGGAGCGGCCGGGCTGGGCCGCCAGTTGGTAAGGGAGTGCAATCGAAATGGCTAAGAGAACAAAGAAAAGCGAAAACAGCCAGGAGCAGGATAACCGCGAGTTCTTCCTGGCGCTGGATATGCTGGAGAAAGAGCGCGGCATCAAGAAGGAATATATGCTGGAGAAGATCAGCCAGGCGCTGGCCACCGCTTATAAGCGTGACCACGAGGGCGTGGGTGACAACATCGCCGTCATCGCCGACGAGGAGCACAACATCGTGCGCATGGTGATCCGCCGCGACGTGGTGGAGGAGGTCGACAACCCCTACACCGAGATCTCCCTCGAGGACGCCCGCCGCAGTCTGCCCCATGTGGGCCTGGGCGACGTGGTCTCCAGCGAGATCCGCACCAAGAACTTCGGCCGCATCGCCGCCCAGACCGCCCGTCAGGTCATCATTCAGGGCATCCGTGAGGCCGAGCGCAGCAAGGTGTACGATGCCTTCACCGAAAAGACCAGCGAGCTCATGAGCGGCGTGGTCAGCCGCATTGACGACCGCTCCGGCGCACTGTATGTGAAGCTGATGGCCAACGGCGAGACCACCGAAGCCATGCTTTCCGCCGGTGAGCAGGTCAAGGGCGAGGTCTACCACGAGGGCGACCGCATCAAGGTCTATGTGGTGGAGGTGCGCCGCACTGCCCGCGGCACCCAGGTGGTCATTTCCCGCACCCATTACGGTCTGGTGCGCCGCCTGTTCGAGATGGAAGTGCCCGAAATCTTCGACGGCGTGGTGGAGATCCGCTCCATCGCCCGTGAGGCCGGCAGCCGCACCAAGATGGCGGTCTGGTCCAACGATCCCGACGTGGACCCCATCGGCGCCTGCGTGGGCACCCGCGGCCAGCGTGTGAACACTATCGTGGAAGAGCTGGGCGGCGAAAAGGTGGACATCATCAAGTACAGCGACGATCCCGGCGAGTATGTGGCCGCCGCGCTGGCTCCCGCCGATGTGGTGAGCGTTGAGGTGCTGGACGGCGACACCAAGAGCTGCCGCGTGGTCGTGCCCGACGATCAGCTCAGCCTGGCCATCGGCAAGGAGGGCCAGAACGCCCGTCTGGCCGCCAAGCTGACCGGCTTCAAGATCGACATCAAGTCCGTCACCGCCGCTGAGCAGGGTGAGGACGAGAGCGAGGGCGATCTGCTGGTCGAGGACGATGACGATGCGCTGATCGCCGACGATGAGGAGAGCATCACCGAAGAATGAGCGGGTGCTGAAAACTCCCTTCAGGAAAGCCTGAACAGGCAGACCATATCTGCTTTATCAAAGAAAGGAGAGCTGCTCCATGCCCAAGAAAATACCCCTGCGCCAATGCCTTGGCTGTCGGGAGATGAAGCCCAAGCGGGATCTGATCCGGGCGGTGCGCTCCCCGGAGGGCGAGATCTCGCTGGATTTTAAGGGCCGCAAGCCGGGCCGGGGCGCCTATGTGTGTCCCAGCGCGGACTGCCTGAAAAGGGCCCGCCGCTCCAAAGCGCTGGAGCGCGCTTTCGGCGCGCCCATTCCGGACGAGGTCTGGCAGGCACTGGAGCGCGAGATGCAGGAGGCTCCGCCGGTGACGGCGGAGAGTGAGTCCTGAAGCCGTGGCTGTCCCTTCTGGGTATGGCCCGGAAGGCGGGACAGGTGCGCCTCGGTGAGGAGGCCGCCAGTCAGGCGGTGCTGGACCACAAGGCCCGGCTCATCCTCGCCGCCGCAGACGCCGGCGAGACGACGGTCCGGCGGCTCAGGCGGCTGGAGAGCGACAAAGTGCCGGTGCTCACCCTGCCCGAGCGCAAAAGCGAGCTGGGCGCGGCGCTCGGCTTTACCGACGTGGCCGCCGCGGCAGTGTGCGACCTGGGCTTTGCGTCCGCCATCGCCCAGAAGCTGGCGGTGGAAGACGAGAGCTGCCGGGACGCGGCGGAGCGCTTAAAAGCCCGCCAGTCCAAGGCTGTGCGCCGGAAGGCGGACACCGCCAAGCACGGCAGGAAATCGGCCAGACGCGGCAGATGAGCGCGCGTCTGGGCCGCCGCCGGATGCGGCGAAGAACAGGAAAGAAGCGGTTGGCTGAAAACCGCATATCGTTTGTGCCAATGGGAAAGCATAGGCGCTTTTCCCACCTGCGTTTTCCCATTGGCACGAGCCCCGAATTACAGGAGGTGGCTGTTTTATATGAGTATTGAAGTGAAGTATCGTGTGCGTGAGCTGGCCAAGGACTTCGGTCTGAACAGCAAGGAGATCACCGAGATCCTCTCCAAGTACGGCGAGGCCCCCAAGAGCACCATGCAGGTGCTGACTGACCGGGAGCTGAGCATGGTGTTTGAGTACCTGACCCAGCACCATCAGATGGAGAGCCTGGCCGAGGTGTACGCCGAGGGTGCTCAGCCCGGCCAGAAGAAGGCCAAGGCCAAGAGCGCGCCCAAGGCAGAGAATGCCGGCAGGGGCGGCGAGCAGAAGAAGGCCGAGCAGGCCGCCAAGCCCGTTGTGGAGAGCGCACCCAAGAGCCGCGTGCCCCAGAAGAAGGTCGTGGACACCCGCAAGGCGGCCGACGTCAATCTGGACCGCTATGACCAGCATCTGGAGGATCTGGCCCCCGAGCGCGCCGAGCGGATGCAGCAGAGCCAGGGCAAGCAGAAGATCAAGCAGCAGAGCCGCAACCGCCAGCAGCAGCAGCGCCAGTCCGCCAAGCGCCGTCAGGAGGAGCAGGCCCGCCAGATGCGCCGCCTGCAGCAGGAGATCGCCCGCAAGGCCCCTGTGAAGGTACAGATCCCCGACGAGATCTCCGTGGGCGAACTGGCCAGCCGGATGAAGAAGACCGGCGCCGAGGTGGTCAAGACCCTGATGAAGAACGGCGTCATGGCCTCTCTGTCCGATGTGATCGACTTCGACACCGCCGCCATCATCGCTGAGGAGCTGGGTTGCGTCGTGGAGCACGAGGTTATCGTCACCATCGAGGAGAAGCTGATCGACGACCACGAGGATAAGGAAGAAGATCTGGTGGAGCGCGCCCCCGTTGTCGTGGTCATGGGCCACGTCGACCACGGCAAGACCAGCTTGCTGGACTATATCCGCCACGCCAACGTGGCCTCCGGCGAGGCCGGCGGCATCACGCAGGCCATCGGCGCCTACCAGGTCAATGTGGGTGAGAAGGTCATCACCTTCCTGGACACCCCCGGCCATGAGGCGTTCACCGCCATGCGTGCCCGCGGCGCGATGATCACCGACCTGGCCATTCTGGTCGTGGCCGCCGATGACGGCATCATGCCCCAGACCATCGAGGCCATCAACCACGCCAAGGCCGCCGAAATTCCGATCATTGTCGCCATCAACAAGATGGATAAGCCCGGCGCCAACCCCGACCGCATCATGCAGCAGCTGACCGAGTACGGTCTGGTGCCCGAGGAGTGGGGCGGCGACACCATCGTCTGCAAGATCTCTGCCAAGACCGGCGAGGGCATCGACAACCTGCTGGATATGATGGTGCTGACCGCCGAGATGCGCGAGTTGAAGGCCAACCCCAACCGCACCGCCAAGGGCGCGGTCATTGAGGCCCGGCTGGAGAAGGGCCGAGGCCCCGTGGCCACCCTGCTGGTCCAGAATGGCACCCTGCATCAGGGCGACATTCTGATCGCCGGCACCGCCGTGGGCCGTGTCCGCGCCATGACCGACTTCCGCGGCAAGAAGCTGAAGGATGCCGGCCCCTCCGTGCCCGTGGAGATCATCGGTATGTCCGAAGTGCCTGAGGCCGGTGACGACTTCTATGTGGTCGCCGACGAGCGTATGGCCCGCGAGCTGGCCGAGCAGCGCAAGCAGGAGAAGAAGGACGCCATGAACCGCCCGGTGCAGAAGGTCAGTCTGGACGACCTGTTCAGCCAGATCAAGGAAGGCGAGATGAAGACCCTGAATATCATCGTCAAGGCCGATGTTCAGGGCTCCGCCGAGGCCGTCAAGATCTCTCTGGAGAAGCTGAGCAACGAGGAGGTCAACGTCCGGGTCATCCACTGCGCAGTGGGTGCCATTAACGAGAGCGACGTCATGCTGGCCTCCACCTCCAACGCCATCATCGTGGGCTTCAATGTCCGCCCCGACTCCCAGGCCAAGCAGGCCGCCGAGCGCGACAAGGTGGATATGCGGATGTACCGCGTCATCTATGAGTGCATCGAGGAGATCGAGTCTGCCATGAAGGGTATGCTCGAGCCCAAGTTCAAGGAAGTTGAGCTGGGCCGCGTCGAGGTGCGCCAGGTCTACAAGATCACCGGTGTCGGCATCGTGGCCGGCAGCTATGTGCTGGAGGGCAAGGTCACCCGCAACGCCCAGCTGCGTCTGGTGCGCGACGGCATCGTGATCCACGAGGGCGAGATCGCCTCCCTGCAGCGCTTCAAGGACAGCGTGAAGGAAGTCTCCGCCGGTTACGAGTGCGGCATCACGCTGGAGAAGTTCTCCGACCTGAAGGTGGGCGACATCCTCGAGTGCTTCGAGATGCAGGAGATCGAGAGATAAGTTCTCGGAAAGGCTCCGCCTTTCCTGCGAAAGAAATGCACGCTGACCGGGACTCGATTCGCTGCGCGAATTGTCGCCCCGGTCAGCGCGAGAAGTGCAGACAGGCGGAAGTGAATTCCGCCTGTCTGCGGATCGCAATTTGTTTCCCGCCCTGCGGGGCGGGAAATTCTGTGAAACTATATGGCGCAGAATGCAGAATTTCATTCTGCGTTCTGCGCCTTTTCTGATAAGGAGAAAACTATGGCAACGAATCGAATCAACCGGATCAATGAGGACATTCAGCGGGAGCTGGCCAGCCTGATCCGCACGGTGAAGGATCCCCGTGTCCACGGCCTGATCTCCATCACCCGGGTGGACACCACCACCGACCTGCGCTACTGCCGGGTCTATGTCAGCGTGCTGGATCACAGCGATGTGAAGGAAGTGGTCAAGGGCCTGAAGTCCGCTGCGGGCTATCTGCGCCGGGAGCTGGGCCGGGTGCTCACCCTGCGCTACACCCCGGAGCTGCAGTTCATCGAGGATGACTCCATTGAACGCGGCGTGCGGATGGTCAGCATGATCGACCGCATTCTGGAGGAGGACGAGGAAAAGTGACGGAACTGGAATGCGCTCAGTGGCTGAAGGCGCGGGACAATTTTCTGATCCTGACCCACGTCCGCCCGGACGGCGACACGCTGGGCTCCGCCGGAGGTCTGGCGCTGGCCCTGCGGGAGCTGGGCAAGACGGCCCATGTCCTCTACAACCCGGGCATCACCGAGACCTACGCCGGCTATATGACCGGCCTGTGGGCCCCGGAGAATTTTGTACCCGAGCACGTCGTGGCGGTGGACATCGCCACGGAGAACCTGCTCCCGGATGCGGCGCAGGACTACAAGGGGAAAAGTGAGATCTGCATCGACCACCACCCCTCCAACGAGTTCTACGCGGGGGAGACCTGCCTGGATGCCAAAGCGGCGGCCTGCGGCGAGATCATCTACCGCATCTGCAGGACGCTGGGCGTCATGAACGCCGCCATTGCCAAGCAGCTCTATATCGCCATCACCACCGACTGCGGCTGCTTTGTCTACAACAACACCACGCCGGAGACCCACCGCATCGCGGCGGAGCTCATGACTTACGGCGATTTCTGGCAGCAGGTCAACCGGAACTGCTTCCAGACCGTCTCCCTCAAGACAATCCGGCTCCAGAACCGCCTGCTGGAGAGCATGGAGTTCTACGACGACGGCCATCTGGCCATCGGTGCCATTTCCCAGAAAGATATGGCTGAGCTTCAGGCCAGCCAGGGCGACAGCGAGGAACTGGCCGCCTGGGCGAAGAAGATCCAGGGCGTCAATGTCTCCGCCACCCTCCGGCAGCTGGACGAGCGGGTGTGGAAGGTCAGCCTGCGCACCGACGGCAGCCTGAACGCCACAAAGGCCTGCGGCATTCTGGGCGGCGGCGGCCACGCGGCGGCGGCGGGCGCCACCATGCGCGATGTAGACGAGGCGGAGGCCCGGGCCAAGGTGCTGGCGGCCATCCGCGCCGTGCAGCGGGAGGGCTGAGATGCCGGACGGGATCATCATTGTAGACAAGCCACAGAACTGGACGAGCATGGACGTGTGTGCCAAGCTCCGCCGGGTCATGGGGGAGCGGCGGGTCGGCCACGCCGGCACGCTGGACCCGCTGGCCACCGGTGTTCTGCCTGTGTTTGTGGGTCGGGCAACCCGGGCGGTGGAGTTCGCCGAACGGGGCGAAAAAGAATATATCGCCACCCTGCGGCTGGGCGTGGTCACAGACACCCAGGATGTGACTGGCACCGTGCTGGAGGAACACCCGGTGGAGGTGACCCGGGCAGAGCTGGAGGCGGTCCTGCCCCGGTTCACCGGAGACATTCAGCAGATCCCACCCATGTACTCCGCCCTGAAGCAGAACGGCAAGAAGCTCTATGAGCTGGCCCGGCAGGGCAGGATTGTGGAGCGCAAGCCCCGGAACATTACGATCTCCGCGCTGGAGGTGCTGGAACAGCAGTCTGAGCAGGATTTTTTGCTGCGGGTGCGCTGCTCCAAGGGCACCTATATCCGCACCCTGTGCCACGACATCGGTCAGGCGCTGGGCTGCGGTGGCACCATGGCGACTCTGCGGCGCACCATGGCCGCCGGGTTTGATCTCAGTCAGGCGGTCACCATGGACGAGATCCTGAGTGCGGACAATGCCCCGGCACTGCTGTTCAGCGTGGACTCCTATTTCGCCGATCATCCGGCGGTGAATATCTCCGGCGAGGTGGAGCGGCGGTGCCGCAACGGCAACAAGTTTCCGTCAAAAGGAGAGGATGGCCGGTTCCGGGGCTACGGCGAGAGCGGCGAGTTTTTGATGCTGGGGGAGCGGAAGGACGGCGTCATGTCCACCGTCAAGAGCTTCTTCGCGCCGCCGGAGCAGAAATAAAAGAGAAACCATCGTTTCCATCAGGGAGATGTTTGACTTGAACCAAGAGACAAGACGGGTGATCGCGCTGGGCTTCTTCGATGGAGTCCATCTCGGCCACGGGGCGCTGCTGCGCCGGGTGGCTGAGGTTGCCAGGGCAGAGAATGCCGTGGCTGCGGCGTTTACCTTCGACAAGCACCCGGCTTCGGAGATCCTGGGCCGTCAGATCCCGCTGCTCAGCACCCCGGAGGACCGGGAGGGGCTCATGGAGCGCTATTACGGCATTCAGGAGGTGCAGATCGGCCAGTTTGAGCGGATGATGCGGATGCCGTGGCGGGATTTTGTTACGGAATACCTCCAGAAGGAGCTGGGTGTCATCCATGTGGTGGCCGGCCACGATTTCCACTTCGGCTACCGGGGCGAGGGCAATCCGGCCCGGCTCCAGCAGCTGTGCGCCGAGCTGGGCATCGGGTGCGACATCATCCACAAGGTGGAGCTGGACGGCATCACAGTGTCCTCCACCTATATCCGCACGCTGGTCGCCCAGGGCGAGATGGGCCGGGCTATGGAATTTCTGGGCCACCCCCATGTGTTCACCGGCGAGGTGGTGCACGGCAAACAGCTGGGGCGCACCATCGGCTTCCCGACGGCCAACCTGATCCTGCCGCCGGAGATCATCGTGCCCGCCCACGGCGTCTATGCCACAAAGGTGGTCACACCGGATGGGCAGAGCCGCATGGCTGTCACCAATGTGGGCAGCCGCCCTACCATCGACGATGGCGACCAGATCACCGTGGAGCCGTGGATTCTCGACTTTGACGGCAACCTCTATGGTAAGCCCATTCGGGTGGAGTTCTACGAGCGGCTCCGGGGCGAGCAGAAGTTTGGCTCTCTGGAGGAGCTCACCGCCATGGTCCACCGCAACGGGGATCAGACCAGGGCGTATTTTGAGCGGAGATAATATTTATATTTATTATAGGCAAAGAAGGCCTTCTCAGTCATTTGCTGCGCAAATGCCAGCTTCCCCGGAGGGGGAGCCAAGACAAGACTTGCAGGTCTGGACTTGCCTCTCCCTTTGGGAGAGGTGGCACGGCGTCAGCCGTGACGGAGAGGGC
>ERZ808240.4134-NODE-4134-length-13174-cov-6.760805_pt1 | contig 13174 bp, 12 predicted proteins | sample MGYA00521084_ERZ808240 | MGnify/ENA primary metagenome ERZ808240 (study PRJEB31516, sample SAMN03275571) | gut metagenome | biome: mammalia-associated habitat; material: feces | host: Papio cynocephalus | place: Kenya | collected 2012-08-06 ... | reverse complement strand
GACAAGCCGCGCAGCCGAAACAAAGTCACACCAAGCCCTGTAAAGGAATATGCTTTGACGCAGAATATCCCCGTTTTTCAGCCGGTGACGATGCGCGACGGCACGGCGCTTGCGGACTTCAAGGCCCTCGCGCCCGAGCTCGCGGTCGTCGCAGCCTATGGCCGCATCCTGCCGGAGGAAATGCTGGCCGTGCCGACGTACGGCTGCATCAACGCGCACGCGTCCATCCTGCCGAAGTACCGCGGCGCCGCGCCGATCAACCGCGCCATCTTAGACGGCGAAAAGGAGACCGGCGTGACCGTGATGCACATGGCAAAGGAGTGCGACGCGGGCGACATGATCTTAGTCAAAAAGCAGGCCATCCGCCCCGACGAGACGGCGGAGGACCTGTTCAAAGAGCTCGCCGTGCTCGGCGCGGCCGCGATCGCCGAGGCCATCGCGCAGATCGAAAACGGCACAGCGCAGCGCGTGCCGCAGGACGAAACGCAGGCGACGTATGCGCCCATGCTCTCGCGCGAGATGTCGCCCATCGACTGGACGAAAAGCAGTACGCAGATCATCGACCAGATCCGCGCGCTCATCCCGTGGCCCTGCGCCGCAGCGAGCATTCTCGGCGCAAACACGAAGATTTTCCGCGCTGTGCCGCTCGGCGAAACGAAGGACGCCCCTGGTACGCTGTGCGCGCGCAAAAAGGGCATCGAAGCCGCCTGCGGCGACGGCAAGAGCATCCTCATCACGGAGCTTCAGCCCGACGGCGGCAAGCGCATGGCAGCGAACGCATTTTTGAACGGCAAGCGCATCGCCGCGGGGACGGTCCTTGATGCGTAAGGGAAATACCGCAAACGCGCGTGAATGCGCGCTCTCCGTTCTGATCGCCTGCCGCCGCAACGGCGCGTGGGCAGACGCCGCGCTGAAAGCGCAGCTCGGCAAGTGCGCGCTGAGCGCGCAGGACGCGGCGCTTTGCAGCCGCATCGTCTACGGCGTGATGCAGAACGAGCTGCTGCTGAACTGGTATTTGAGAGCCTACTGCACGCAGAAGCTCGACCATTTGCAGCCGCCGCTCGCCGACATTCTGCGCATCGGCGCGTACCAAATTTTGTTTTTGGACAAAGTGCCCGACCACGCCGCCGTCAGCGAGTCCGTGGAGCTCTGCCGCACGAACGGCAGGAGTGCCGCGAGCGGGCTCGTCAACGCCGTGCTGCGCAAGGTCGCGCAGAATAAGTCGAACCTCCCGCCGCTGCCGCAGGGGGATATCGCGCGGCTCAGCATCACGTACAGCCACCCGCAGTGGCTGGTGAAAAAGCTCGTGTCGCTCTTAGGCGTCCAGGAAGCGGAGCAGTTTCTTCGCATCGACAACGAGGCACCGCCCATCAGCGTGCAGGTCAACCCGCTCAAGACGAGCGAAAAAGCGCTCGTCGAGGAGCTTCGCGGCGAGGGCGTCAGCGTCACGCCGCACCCTTGGGTGCCCGGATGTCTGGAGCTTTCCGGCACGGGCGACTTAACGACGCTGAGCGCCTTTTACAATGGCCGCTTTACCGTGCAGGATGCGGCGGCGCACCTGATCGTCTGCGCCGCGGACTTTGCACGCGGACAAAAGGTGCTGGACGTCTGCGCCGCCCCGGGCGGCAAGTCGTTTGCCGCGGCGTTCGCGATGGAAAACGAGGGGAGCATCCTCTCGTGCGATCTACATGAAAACAAATTGAAGCGCATCCGCGAGGGTGCGCAGCGCCTCGGCATCACATGCATCGAGACCGCCGCCGTCGACGGCCGCGCGTTCCGCGAGGAATGGGCGGGGCAGTTCGACGTCGTCATCTGCGACGTGCCGTGCTCGGGCCTTGGCATCATCCGCAAAAAGCCGGACATCCGCTATAAGGACGCGCAGGAATTTTCCGCGCTGCCGGAGATCCAGCACGCGATCCTTTCCAACAGCGCGCGCTACGTAAAAGACGGCGGCCTTCTCGTCTACTCGACCTGCACGATCCTGCCGGAGGAGAACGAGCAGGTGACGGACGGCTTTTTGAAGGCGCACGACGAATTTACTTACGAAGCCTTTTCGCTGCCGAACGGCGTGAGCGCGCCAGGACATTTGACGCTCTGGCCGCAGCGCGACAATACGGATGGGTTCTATCTCAGCCGCATGAGGAGAAAGACGCATGACTGATATAAAGTCAATGACATTGGATGAGATCACCGCAGCGCTGCGCACGATGGGCGAGCCATCGTTCCGCGGCAAGCAGGTCTTCACCTGGCTGCACCGCGGCATCACCGATTTTGACGAAATGATAAATATTCCCAAATCCCTGCGCGAAAAGCTCAGGGCGGAATATTACATTACTGTGCCGACGGTCGCGCGCAAGCAGGTGTCGAAGCTCGATGGGACGATCAAGTATCTATGGGAGCTGTCCGACGGCAACTGCATCGAAACGGTGCTGATGTCCTATCGCCACGGCAACACGGTCTGCATTTCCTCGCAGGTCGGCTGCCGCATGGGCTGCAAATTCTGCGCATCCACGCTTGCCGGCAAGGTGAGAGACCTGACACCGTCCGAGATGCTCGATCAGGTGCTTTTCACGCAGCTCGACTCCGGACGCGAAATTTCCAACATTGTATTGATGGGCATCGGCGAGCCGATGGACAACCGGAAAAACGTGCTGCGTTTTTTGGAGCTCATCAACCATCCCGACGGGATGAACATCGGCATGCGGCACATATCGCTCTCCACCTGCGGCGTAGTGCCTGGTATCGACGCGCTCGCGGAGGACAACTTGCAGCTCACGCTGTCCGTTTCGCTCCACGCGCCCGACAGCGCGACGCGCAGCCGCATCATGCCCGTGAACAACGCCTACGACGTCGAGGAGCTGTTTGCCGCCTGCCACCGCTATTTTAAGAAAACCGGCCGCCGCATCTCGTTTGAATACGCGATGATCGACGGCGTGAATGACCACGACTGGCAGGCCGACCTGCTGGCCGAAAAAATTCACGGCATGCCCGGGCACGTGAACCTCATCCCGCTCAACGACGTGGTCGAGAGCGAATTCAAACCGAGCAAGCGCGTTGCGGCGTTCCAGAAGCGCCTTGAGTCCCACGGCCTGACGGCGACGGTCCGCCGCAGCTTGGGCGGCGACATTGACGCGAGCTGCGGGCAGCTCCGGCGCAAAGAAATGAAAGCAAGAGAGGGGGCCGCGCAATGAGAGCCTGCGGAAAAACCGACGTCGGTCTGCGGCGGCATGAAAATCAGGATACCTTTGCCGTCGAGCAGGGCGAAAAGCTGCTCATCGCCGTCGTGTGCGACGGCATGGGCGGCGCCGAGGGCGGGCAGATCGCAAGCTCACTTGCGGTGGAGACCTTTATGAAGGAGATGCGCGCGCTCATTCGCGAGGACATGACCGCCGAGCAGCTGCGCGAGCTCGCGTCGTTCTGCGTGGCAAAGGCCAACACGGCGGTCTACCAGCGCGCGATGGAAGACCCCGCCTATCAGGGCATGGGCACGACGCTCGTCAGCGCGGTCGCGGGGGAGAAGTGCGCCATCGTCTGCAACATCGGCGACAGCCGCGCGTATTTGATCCGCGGCGGCGAGATCACGCGCATCACGCACGACCACAGCGTCGTGCAGACGCTCGTGGAAAACGGCAACATCACCGCCGAGGAGGCACGCACACATCCGAACCGCAACCTCATCACCCGCGCGCTCGGCCCCGACGAAAACACGCTCTGCGACGCGTTCGAGGTCTCGTTCACGAAGGGCGACAAAATCCTCCTCTGCACGGACGGCCTTGTCGTCACCGCAACGGACGACGAGATCTGCCGCGCCGTATGCGCGCACAAGAGCGCGGCAGAGAGCCTTGACGATCTCATTGCGCTTGCCAAGGCGCAGGGCGCGCCGGACAATGTGACGGCTGTGCTCATCGAACACGAGTAAAGGAGGTGGCATCGGTATGAATAATATGATTGGAAAAATGCTCGACAACCGCTATGAGCTGCTCGAAGTCATCGGCAGCGGCGGCATGGCCGTTGTCTACAAGGCCAAGTGCCACCGCTTGAACCGTCTCGTGGCCGTCAAGGTGCTCAAGAGCGACCTTGCCGAGGATGCCGACTTCCGCCGCCGTTTCCGCGACGAGTCGCAGGCGGTCGCGATGCTCTCGCATCCGAATATCGTCTCTGTCTACGACGTGAGCCGCGGCGAGACAGAGTATATCGTCATGGAGCTTATCGACGGCATCACGCTCAAGCAGTATATGGAAAAGCGCGGCCAGCTCAACTGGCGCGAGGCGCTGCACTTCATCACACAGATCATGAAAGCGCTCTCGCACGCGCATTCGCGCGGCATCATCCACCGCGACATCAAGCCGCAGAACATCATGGTCCTGCGCGACGGCAGCGTCAAGGTCGCTGACTTCGGCATCGCCTGCCTTGCCAACTCCGCCAACACGCTCACGCAGGAAGCCCTCGGCTCGGTGCACTACATGTCGCCCGAGCAGGCGAGGGGCGACCGCACCGACGCGCGCTCGGACATCTACTCCGCGGGCGTCGTGCTCTACGAAATGCTGACGGGTCGTCTTCCGTTCGAGGGCGACAACGCCGTTTCCGTCGCCATCCAGCATCTTTCCTCCGTGCCGCTCTCGCCGCGCGAGATCAATCCCGACGTGCCCGAGGCGCTTGAGCTCATCTGCATGAAGGCGATGGCCTCTGATCTGGAAAAGCGTTACGCCTCGGCGGACGAAATGCTCGCAGACCTTGAGGAGTTCCGCAAAAATCCCGAGGTCGACCTCGACTTCACGATCGAAGACCTGCACCGCGAGACCGTGGACGAGCCCACGCAGTATATCCCCGCCGTGCACACCGTCTCCAAGGCGCAGAAGGTGCAGGAGGAGGACGAGGATGAGGAAGAAGAGCCCCCGCGCACGATGAGCACGCGAAAGCTGCTCACGATCATCGGCGCGGTCGTGGCCGCGATCGCGCTCATCGTGCTGCTCTGGCACGCGATCTTCAGCGATCTGCTCGGCGGTGAGCAGACGCCGACGGAATTCGAGGTGCCCGACCTCTTCGGCATGACCATCGATGAAGCGAACGAGGACGAGCGCGTAAAGGGCATCTTCGAGATCGAACAGATCGGTCAGCGCGCCAGCAAGTATGAGGCGGGCACGATCATCGAGCAGTCGCCCGAAAGCGGCAAGACCGTAAAGGGCAACCGCACGATCTCCGTTTTCGTCAGCTCCGGCGCCAAGACGGAGAAAATGCCGAATCTCGTCAACAAGGAGTACCGCGACGCGACGCTCCAGCTCACCAGCCTCGATCTTGACCTTGTCATCAACGATCCGGTCGAGGAATACAGCAGCATCACAAAGGGCTATATCATCCGCACGATCCCCGAGTACGGCGAAACGCTGCAGGAGGGCGACAGCGTCACGCTCGTCGTCAGCAAGGGCGAGCAGCCCAAGCCTGTGACGGTGCTCTCTTTCATCGGCATCGACATTGAGATCGTCCGCCAGCAGGTCACGCAGTCCGGCCTTGTCGTCGGCGAGGTGACGCAGCGCGCGTCCGACGAACCCTACGGCACGGTCATCGAGCAGAGCATCAACGCCGAAACGCAGGTGGACGCGGGCACGACCATCAACTTCGTCATCAGCGAAGGTCCCGCCATGCCAGACTACGGCGGCGACGATGCCACGACCTCCGGAGGGGAACCGCAGCCGTGAGAGGAAGAATACAGCGCGCGCTGAGCGGCTTCTACTATGTCAAATGCGCGGACGGGCAGCTTTACACCTGCAAAGCGCGCGGTAAATTCCGCAAAGAGGGCGTCTCGCCGCTCGTGGGCGATAACGTCGAATTCTGCGAGGTGCCGGGCGGCGAGGGCCGCATCGACGAGATTTTACCGCGCAGAAACAGCTTTGACCGTCCAAGCGTCGCCAACATCGACCAGATGGTCATCGTCTGCTCGCAGGCGATTCCGAAGACCGACCCGTATCTCGTCGACCGTATGACGGCCATCGCCGCGCTCAAGGGCTGCGATGTGCTCATCTGCATCAACAAATGCGACTTAGACCCCGCGGACGCGCTGCGGGAATACTACGAAAACGCGGGCTTTCGCACCGTCAGCGTCAGCGCCGAGACAGGCGAGAGCATCGACACGCTGCGCGCTCAGCTCGTCGGGCGGCTCTCCGCCGTCACGGGCAATTCTGGCGTCGGCAAGTCGAGCATTCTGAACGCGCTCGACTCCAGCATGTCGCTCAAAACGGGCGAGGTGAGTCAAGCGCTTGGCCGCGGAAAACACACAACGCGCCACGTTGAGCTCTACGAGCTGCCCTGCGGCGCGGAGATCATCGACACGCCGGGCTTTTCCTCGTTCGAGACGACGGGGCTCAATCTGGAGCTCAAAGAGAATCTTCCCGAGTGCTTTCCGGACTTTGCACCCTACCTCGGTAACTGCCAGTTTGTCGGGTGCAGCCACACGAAGGAAAAGGGCTGCTCCGTGCGTCAGGCCGTGATGGACGGGAAGATCGTCAAGGGACGGCACGAAAGCTACTGCCGCCTTTACGACGAGCTCAAGGACCTGCGCGAGTGGAACGCGGGCAGCCAGCGGCGGCGCTGAACCAACTATAAAAAATCGACAAAGGCCTGTGCTGCATGCAGCACAGGCCTTTGCCTTTGAAAAAAAGAGATGAGAGAGGAAAATCAGCACTCTATCACTCAATCCTGAAACAGGGGAGTGGAGAGGTAACGGTCGCCGGTGTCGGGCAGCAGCACAACGATGGTCTTGCCCTTGTTCTCGGGACGCTTGGCGAGCTGGATACCGGCCCAGACGGCAGCGCCGGAGGAGATACCGACCAGCACGCCCTCGCTGTGGCCGACGAGCTTGCCGGTGGCAAAGGCATCGTCGTTTTCAACGGCGATGATCTCATCGTAGATCTTGGTATCCAAGACCTCAGGCACGAAGCCCGCACCGATGCCCTGGATCTTGTGCGCGCCCGCAACGCCCTTGCTCAGAACGGGGGAGGCGGCAGGCTCAACGGCGACAACCTTGACGTTGGGGTTCTGCTCCTTGAGGAACTTGCCCACGCCGGTCAGCGTACCGCCGGTACCGACGCCGGCGACAAAAATATCGACCTGACCGTCCGTGTCTTCCCAGATCTCGGGGCCGGTGGTCTCATAGTGCGCCTTGGGGTTTGCGGGGTTGACGAACTGACCGGGGATGAAGCTGTGCGGCGTCTGCGCGGCAATCTCTTCGGCCTTGGCGATGGCGCCCTTCATGCCCTTCGCGCCATCGGAGAGGACGAGCTCGGCACCGTAGGCCTTCATCAGCTGGCGGCGCTCGACGCTCATGGTCTCGGGCATGACGATGATGATACGGTAGCCGCGCGCGGCGGCGACGGAAGCGAGGCCGATACCGGTGTTGCCGGAGGTCGGCTCGATGATGACGGAGTCGGGCTTCAGCTTGCCGCTCGCCTCGGCGTCGTCGAGGATTGCCTTGGCGATACGATCCTTGACGGAGCCTGCGGGGTTGAAGTATTCGAGCTTGGCGAGGAGCTTGGCCTCAAGCTTTTCAGCCTTTTCGATGTGGGACAGTTCGAGAAGCGGGGTCTTGCCGATCAGCTGGTCTGCGGAAGTATAAATCTTGCTCATAATGTTTCCTCCTGAACGATGTACGTTCTATATCAAAATTTTATTGTTTGTTTTTGCAGGTTTCGGTGCTTGCCTGCATCTCATGCTCTGCCGCGGCGACATCGGAACGGGTGAAGGAATGAAGTCATATTCATTACCAACCTTTCGAGTAGGTATGTAGGGATTATACGATGTGCGTTTGGATTTGTCAAGAGGAAATTTCAAAAAAATCTATTGAATTCCCATAAACCATGTAATATAATAGGAATATCAGAAGTTGAAGAAGGCCGACTCCCGTAATGCCTTTCAACGGATGTGCTTAGAAAGGCGTGAATATACTATGATGATTTCAACCAAGGGCCGCTACGCGCTGCGCGTGCTCATCGACATGGCCGAGCACCAGACCGACGGGTACATCCCGCTCAAGGAGATCGCCAAGCGGCAGGACATTTCGGAAAAATATTTAGAGAGTATCGTCAAATCGCTCGTCAAGGGCGGCGTGGTCGAAGGGATGCGCGGCAAGGGCGGCGGCTACCGCCTGTGCAAGGGCCCCGACCAGTTCACCGCCGGCCAGATCCTGCGGCTGATGGAGGGCTCGCTCGCCCCCGTCGCGTGCCTCGAAGCCGGTAGCTCGCCCTGCGACCGCGCAGGGGAGTGCCGCACGCTCTCGCTTTGGGCGGGACTGAACGATGTCATCAATAAGTACCTCGATCAATACACGCTCGCGGATTTACTGCGCGAGGATGGGGATTATGATTATGTGATTTGATCACACATAATTGTCCCCACGGCGTGGGAACGGAGAGCTAAAGGGGGATACTCTCTTTCAAAAGAGAGTATCCCCCTTTAAATCCCCCGAGAGAAATTTTACATTGGCAGTCTGTAGCTTGAAGAACTGCTCAGCCTGCGGAATCAGGTGCGGTGTACATGGCTTCGCCATGAATCTTCTTCGAATCGCGACAACTCTCAACCGCGCCTTACTACCGTGAGGCGCGAGTGACGTTTGCTCGGCGGCAGACTGCCTGCCGAATGCGGCATTGCTGGCGCTCGCCGCATTATGAGTGTCACGGTAGACGAGAATTAGGCTGCACTACTACGAGACTGGCAGAGCGGCAGCGGATAATAGAAGTAGGCCAAATCGTCTTGCAATGCTAACGCGGCAACGCTGCGCGCAGGCATTCTCATTCCGGAGGCAAAAGACTTGCGCAAAGATCGAAACTGCCAATCAAAAGCCTTTCTCTGGGGGTTCCAAAGGGGGTGTTCTCTTTCGCGAAAGAGAACACCCCCTTTGACTCGCTCTCCCCTGCGCGGCGCAGGGGAACCTTTGCACTTCTTGTAAGAAGAAAATAAAACTCTTCCTTTTCTAAAGGGTTTCTGTTAGAATACGGAATATACTACGAATCCAAGGAGAATTCCAATGAAAAAGCTGCTTTGCCTTCTTTTAGCGCTCGCCATGACGCTTTCGCTCGCTGCCTGCGGCAGCAAGGCGGACGATAAAACGCCGGAAGAGGGCGATCCCACACAGGCGGAGACCAACATCGACGACAAGCAGGACGAGCCTGCCGCGGATGACACGGACAAGGACGATACGTCCGACGCCGTGGTGATCGAACCCGATGCGAACAAGGACGAAAAGTCCGACGAGGCCCAGAAGCCCGCGGAACCGGCCAAGTCCGACAGCAAGAAGGACGAGACGCCCGCGAGCAAGCCTTCCGAGCCGACCAAACCCGCGGAACCCGCTAAACCCGCCGAGCCCTCCAAGCCCGCAGAGACGCCTGCTGAGATGCCTGCAGCGCAGGATACCGGCGCGCTTTCGCTGCTCACCTCCGTCTGGAGCACATACAGTGAAGACGACAAATTTCCTGCTGCGGGCGGCGATGCGGAGCACGCCGTCGACGGCGCGCCCGGTAGCTTCGATGTGTCGAACGCCGACAGTCTGACCTATCAGCTGACGTTCCCGTCCTCCGATGTGTCGCTCATCGACGGCGCGGCGTCGCTTGTTCACATGATGAACATGAACACTTTCACCTGCGGCGCGTTCCACGTGACAGAGGCGAGCAATGTCTCGACCGTCGCCGCTGACATCCGCAGCGCCGTGCAGGGCAAGCAGTGGATGTGCGGCTTCCCCGATAAGCTTGTGATTTTCACGTCAGGCCAGTACGTCGTGTCCGTCTACGGTAACGAAGATCTTGTCAACACGTTCCGCGACAAGTTCGTCGCCGCCCACAGCGGCGCAAGCACCGTCTATGACGAGGCCATCGGCGCATAATTTCATCAAAGAAAGCGCAAGCAAAATGCTTGCGCTTTCTTTTTGCAATTTTACAGTTCAATGATCTGGCAGGGGACAGGGATGGGCAGCTCCTCGTGCGTGGAGAGAAGCACGATCTTCGTCTCTGCCGCGCGCAGGATGGCGCACATCGCAGTCTCGCGGTTTTCCGCGTCCAGCCCCGTAAACGGCTCGTCGAGTGCGATGGCATCAGACGGCGCGAGCAGCGCGCGGGCGAGCGCCAGCCGTCGCCGCATGCCGCCGGAATAGTCGCGCACCTTCTTTTTCCCCACATCGTCGAGCCCCAGCTCTTCCAGCAGCGTCTGCGCCGCCGTGGCGTCGTAATTCGCGCCGAGGATGAAGCGGAGATTGCCCTCGGCATTCAGCCCTTCGAGCAGGCGGTTCTCCTGAAAGACTGCCGCCCAGCGGAATTTGCCGCTGTTGACCGTGCCGCTGTCTGGCGCTTCCAGCCCGAGCAGCACGCGCAGCAGCGTCGTCTTGCCGATGCCGGAGGGACCGAGCAGGCGCGTCACGCCGACGTGCGCGGTAAAAGAAATATCATCAAGCACGGCGTTCTCGCCGTAGCGCTTGCAGAGGTGTTCGACCCGCAATTCCATCATGCGCCCATCCTTTCCGCGATCTTGTCCACGAGGAGAAGAAACAGCTTTTCAAACACCGCCGAGATCAGCACGATCGCCGCCGTCCAGGCGAAGAGGTCAGCGGTCTGGAAGTAAATTTTCGCATTGTAGAGCTTTTCGCCGATCGAACCGCCGGAGAGAGCGATGACCTCCGCCGCGGTACCGGCCTTCCAGCACAGGCCCAGCGCCGCGCTGACGGCGGAGCGGAAGTAAGGCAGCACCTGCGGCAGATATATGCCCCGCAGCGTGCGCGAAAACGGCACGCGAAACACGCGCGCCATCTCCAGAAGGGCCGCATCCGTGCGCCGGATGCCCTCGAGCACGTTTAAGTACACGGGCGGGAAGACCATCAGCGCCGCGATGAACAGCGGCAGCGTCCGGCTCGAGAGCCAGACGAGCGCTAAAATGATAAACGACGCCACCGGCACGGTCTTGACCGCCGCCACGAGCGGCGCAAGCAGCTCTTTGACGCGCGAAAACCGCGCCGAGAGCGCCGCCAGCACGACCGCCAGCGCGCAGGAAAACAAAAAGCCTCCTAAAATGTGCACGCTCGACGTGCCGATGGCGCGCCAGAACGCCGCCGTGCCCGCGAGCGTCCAGAGCCGCGCGAGCGAGGATACGGGAGAGGGGAGCAGCAGCGCGCCGTGTGGATACGCCGCGCGCAGGGCCATCGCGGCAAGCTGCCAGACGATCAGCCAAAAAACGACCGCCCAGACGCGGATCGGCTGTCTTTCCTTGCGCATTGCAATTCCTCCCCCCTTAGAAAAATGGCGGCGGGTCAGCGCCCGCCGCCGAAATGGTCAAATTATCCGACGTAGTAGAAGTCCGCCTCCGGCATTGCGCCGCCGACGGAATCAGCGTTCGCGTCAGCGAGCACCTGCAAATAGCCCGAGAGCTTGGTTTGCATTTCTTCGCCCGTCAGGCAGACGATGTTGCAGTAGGGCAGCGCCTTTTCCGCGACGGCGGCGTCCACGATGCCGTACTCGCCGATCAGCGCGGCGGCGTCCGCGGTGTTGGCATTGACATAGTCAACGCTCGCGGCGTATTCCTTGAGGAATTCGTTCACGGCCGCGGGATTTTCCTCCACGACCTCGCGGCGGGCGACGATAACGCCGGTGATGAGGCTCGAACCGTTATCGAGCGTGTCCCACTCCTTCGTCAGATCAAGTGCCATGCGCAGGCCCTCGATCTTGCTCTGCGCCACGGTGACAAATGGCTGGGGCAGCAGCGCGATGGTCGCCTGACCGCTCGCCAGCGCCGCGACGCACTCGCTGTGCTCGCTCTTCCAGTCGATCGTCACATCGTTGTCGGGGTCGATGCCGTTCTCGCTCAAAAGGTAGCGCAGAGCGTATTCGGGCGTGCTGCCCTTGCCCGCAGCCACAATGGTCTGACCCTTGAGGTCGGCGATGGACTGCACGCTCTCGCCGTTTTCGACGATGTAGAGAACACCGAGCGTGTTGACCGCCAGCACCTCGACCGCGCCCTCGGTCTTGCCGTACAGCACGGCGGCGAGGTTCGCGGGCACGCAGGCCATGTCAAGCTCGCCCTTGATGAGCGCGGGCGTCACTTCGTCCGCAGAACCGGCAAGGGTAAAGGTATATTCGTTGCCAGTGGTTTCGCCGCTTTCACTGTCCTTCATCAGCTTCACAAGGCCCATGGCCGTGGGGCCCTTGAGCGCGGCGATGGAGTAGCTCGCGGGGGTAAACTCATCCTGTTCGGTCTGCTGATCGTCCTGCGTGTCGGGCTCGTCCGCCTTCTGCCCGCAGGCGGCAAGCGAGAAGATGAGCGCAAGCGTCAGGCACAGGGCCAGAATGTGTTTGAGGTTCTTTTTCATTGGTTTTCTTCCTTTCCGATGCTGCCCTCGGGCGCGTAGACCGTCTTGGCGGTGATGCCGTCCAGACGGCCGATCTTGCCCGACAGGGCGGAGATGACGTTGCCCGGCGCGTCGAGCGCCACACTGATGACATTCACGCCCTTTTCGCGGTAAGGCACGCCCATGCGCCCGATGATATACTGCCCGTACTGGTGCAACAGCTCGTTGAGCGGCTGGACGGAGCTTCCCTCGCGGACGATGATGGCCAGCACGGCAACTCTCGTTTCCATAAACGCATCTCCTTTGTCAAAATAAAAATCATCCCTTCCGCCGTTCAGCAGAAGGGATGGAAACAGCAAATGACGACGCAGCAAAGCTGTGTCTTGTTTTCCCTCTTCTTATGGCTCGGAACGCATCCTCGCTGTCAGAACGGTAGAATGAACTTTCTTCGCCGCCGGTCAGAACAGTCTTCCCGAAAGGCAAAGCGATGATACCACAGTTTCGCTGTGGCGTCAAGATGGGGAAGGCAAAAGGAAAAGCACGCCTTTTGGCGTGCTTTTCCTGTCATTTTTACTTGTCAAAGCTCGGGTTTACGTAGTAAACGTTTTTCTCGTCCAGCCGGTCTTTGGCGAGGCGCAGGCCTTCGCCGAAGCGCTGGAAGTGCACGATCTCGCGCGCACGCAGGAACTTGATGACGTCGCTCACGTCCGGATCGTCGGAAAGGCGCAGGATGTTGTCATACGTCACGCGCGCCTTCTGCTCTGCGGCCAGGTCCTCTGTGAGGTCCGCGATGGTGTCGCCCGTGACCTGCATGGTGCTCGCCGACCACGGGTAGCCCGAGGCGAACTGCGGGAAAAC
>ERZ808240.4130-NODE-4130-length-13182-cov-10.511541_pt1 | contig 13182 bp, 9 predicted proteins | sample MGYA00521084_ERZ808240 | MGnify/ENA primary metagenome ERZ808240 (study PRJEB31516, sample SAMN03275571) | gut metagenome | biome: mammalia-associated habitat; material: feces | host: Papio cynocephalus | place: Kenya | collected 2012-08-06 ... | reverse complement strand
GAAACTTTTGCTCCACCCAAAATTGCAACAAATGGTCTTTGAGGGTCGGACAATGCTTTTTCAAAACTTTCAACTTCTTTTTGAACCAAAAAGCCCATTGCACTTGGCAATTTTTTTGCAATGCCATAGGTTGATGCATGTTTTCTGTGTGCTGTTCCAAAGGCATCAAACACAAAAATGTCAGCAAGTTTGCAAAGGCCATCAACAACCTCTTCACTGTTTGTTTCTTCGCCAGCCAAAAAACGCATATTTTCAAGAAGCAACAATTCATTGCTCTTTAAGTTATTTGCCATTTCTTCTGCCTTTTTGCCAATTGGCTCTGGGCAAAAAAACATTGTTGTTTCCGGCAAAAGTTTTTGAAGTCTTTCAAACACAATTTTAAGTGAAAACTCCTTGTTTGGCTTGCCATCTGGTCTGCCAAGATGTGAACAAACAACAAGTTTTGCTTTGTGTTCAAGCAAATACTTTATTGTTGGCAATTCTTCTCTAATTCGCACATCACTTGTAATTTTGCCATCTTTAATTGGAACATTAAAATCAACACGCAAAAGCACACGCTTTTCATAGACATCAATATCAGTTAAAAGTTTTTTCATACACACCACCAAAAATTTGTTATATATCAATATTATATCAAAATTGGTTTTTTTTCAAACAAATGCCACATATTTTACAAATTGGCGCTATATTTTATGGTTTTTTTGTCCGTTTTTGAAAATATCAAGCACAAACCTTGCAAATTGTTTGCAAAAATCGCCGCATAAAAAAATACTACAATGCGTCATTTAAAATTTAATAAGAACCAAAACCATTAAAACAATTTAATGTTTGTTGACATTCTCTGTTATTTTATTTACAATTTAATTAAACAAAACAATATGCTCAAAAGTTAAAAATTTGGTTTCAATAAAAGCCAAAAATCTAGTCCCAAAAAAAGTTAATTTGATGCGAGAAATCACAACTTAATTTTGCAAAACAAAAAATAACAAAATTTGGAACATACAAAAAAGGAGAAAAGATGAATAATAAATATCATTTTTCATTGCATTTGCAATTTCAAAAAGACTGTGATGTTGACAAACTAGAAAAAATAATCGGTTTGCAAGCATACAGAAAAAACACTCTTAAAGAAAGCAAAGGTCAAAACAAAACAGCAAAATTATGGTTTAAAACAGGTGATTATGATAACCCAGACACCTATGCTGTTTTTGAAAAAGTGCTTTCTAAAATGAAAGAAAAGTTGGAAATAATTAAACAAGCAAACGAAAAATTTGATGGCAAAACCACTTTCACACTATATTTTGATGAATTAAATCAAAAGCCATACATAAGATTGTCAAAAGAAGATATGGAATTGTTGTCAAAAAACGGAATATCTTTTGATGTTGATTTTAGAATATGAACTATGAGATGTTGTTTTGCTCATTACATTCGCAAACCAAATTTGCAATCGCAAATCTGTTAAACTAACAGCATCTCAGTTTGAATAAACATCAGCCATTGGCAAATATCCCTTTGGGCTGCTTGCCTCTGGCTTCCGATAATATAGACTATGTGATGCAAAATTTAACAAATCAACAACGATTATTGTTATTCTTTTGCAAATAATAAAAAACAAAAAGAACGAAATAAATTTAGTGAGCAACAAATAGCACTAGATAAAAATCGTTATTTTTAATTTAAGAGAATATTATCAATTTACTAAATTATAAAGAACAATTCTCACAAAAGTGTAAATGCAATTGAGATACGTTATTGTTCATTCGCAAAATTTAATTTGCAATATGAATAATTCAATTTTTCATTGTCGCTACAACAAAAAACAAGGACTATTTGTTCAATTAAGAACAAATCCTTGTTTTTTATCATTTAATATTTTTTGTTGCGACCAAATCTCACTTTTAAACTGCACTAATGTGCTAATCCTTTTTCCTGTTTGAAAGCACAACCAACAAAAATCTAACAAAATTAAGCATAGAAACCAAAAGTGCTGCCACATAAGTTAGTGCTGCGGCATTTAAAACTTTGCCTGCTTGCGACTTTTCTTCTGCCGTTAAAATGTTTTGCTCGGTCATAACTGCTTTTGCTCTGTTTGACGCATTATATTCAACCGGCAAAGTAACCAAGTTTAAAATGACTGAAAAGCCAAAAAAGCCAATGCCTGCCCACAAACAAATGTTACCAACAAGCCCACCATTAACAACCAAAAGGTTAAAGCATAAACCAATTATCACAAGTGGCCAAAGCAATGTGCTTGAAAGATTGCAAACCTTAACCATAAAATTACGCATAACAATTGGTTTGTAGCCCTTTGCATATTGCATTGCGTGACCAACTTCGTGAAGTGCAATGCCAATTGATGCAACACTTGTGCTATCACAAACATCTTCACTTAAAGCAACTTGCTTATCTTTGTCGCTGTAATAGTCAGTTAAATGTCCACTTGTTTTAACCACAACAACATCTGTTATGCCCTCTTTTTCAAGCACCATTTCTGCAACTTGTTTTGCAGTCATTCCACTTTGCGACTTAACTTGACTGTATTTTTTAAATGCGCCATTAACTTTTGCTTGTGCAATAATCGAAAAAATGATTGCTGGCAAAAGCACAATGCCCATGACATAATATTCCCAATACAAACTCCACATAATTATCTCCTAAACAAATTAAAAAATTTAATAACTCCTGAAAACAAACTTGCAATGTAGGTGTTTCCGGCATATCTCAACATTTTTTTTGCATGTTTCAATTCATCATCGCTCAAAACATTGTGGTCTTTTAAAAAATTATATGCAATTTTGCTCGCATTAAATTCTAATGGAATAAGCAAAATTTTCAAAAGGTAGGTCAAAAGCCAAAATGAAAAAGCACACAAAAGTAGCACGATGCTTGCACTATGCAAGTTTTCAAAAAACAACATAACAACGCCTGCCACAACAAGAGGCAAAAACAAAATGTTGGCGATTTTGCAAAACACGGTTAGCACGTTTGAAAATTCAAACAAAAAACTTTTGTTTTTGCACTGAACAGCATGACCAAGTTCGTGTGCCGTGATTGATATGCTTGCAACATTGCTCTTTTCAAAAGTTTGGTCAGACAAAACAATGACATCTTTTTTGGGATAATAATATTCCCCCAGTTCTTTTTTTGTCTTTGCAATTTTTGTGTCCAAACCAAGCGTTTCAATCATGTAAACTGCAAATTGATACCCTGTGAGCCCACAATACACAAATTCTGTTTTATATTTGTTGTAGGCACGCAAAAGTCTGCTATAGCAAGTTACTGAAAAAACTATGCAAATTGCAAACAAAACCGCAAACACTGCCAAAACAATAACATTTGCCATATTAAGATTATATCAAAAAACACAAAATATGTAAAACAAAATGACAACGGCTTGCGTTTCATAAATTGTTTTGCACACAAAATTTTACAAATTATATTAGTTTTGCAAAAAACATTGACAACTACACAAAAAATATATATAATAAAAACTGCGTGGTGGAATTGGCGCAGTTGGTAGCGCACTGGTTTGTGGCACCAGGGGTCTAGGGTTCGAGCCCCTAATTCCACCCCATTAAACTGCATTTAGTTGCAGTTTTTTATTGCATTTTTTATTTTGTTGGTTGTGGTTTTTGCTAGTTACAGTTTATTTATCTCAATTTTGTTAGTTGGGTTCTTACAATTTAGTTATAATCAAAAACAATTTTTAATTATTATTATTATTTCAAACGCTAATTTGCCTACACCACATCAAAATTAGCAAAATACAATTCTATTTGCATTTAAATTTTAATAGGCATTTTGAATGCCTATTTCAAAATATAATTTAAAGCAATAAAAAAGGGCTTAAATGTGAAGTGAACCCCGTAGGGGTCACTTCAAAATGATTAAGTCCTTTTTTTAATTTAAATATTAAATCAATTTATTTATAAGCTTTGCAACTTCGGCAGTGTTTTCAATGTTTGCGCCACTGATAAGTTCTGCTTCGGCATACAACAAATTTGCAATGTCTTTAAGTTTTTCTTTGTCGCTTGCAAAGTATGTTTTAATTTTTTCAAAAACATCACTGTCTGTTTTAATTTTAAGCACACGCTTTGCATTTGCTTTTTCTGGCACTGCTTGGCTATTCAACACTCTTTCCATTTCAAGTGACAATTCACCTTCGGTTGAAAGTGCAACAGGGAAATTGTTCAATTTGGTTGTAAGTTTAACATCGCCAACCTTGTCCTTCAAAGTTTCTTTCAAAAATTCAACAAGTTCTTTGTTTGAATCATCTGTTTTTTCTTGGTCATCAAACTTTTCGCTTGTGACATTAACAATTTCTAGGTCGTCATATTTTCCCAAAAATTTGATTGCAAATTCATCAAAATCGTTTGTAAGGCAAAGAACATCGTGACCAGCGCTAACTGACATATCAACTTGTGGAAGCATTTTTATTGCTTCAACAGATTTGCCAGAAGCATACAAAATTTTGTCTTGGTCTTGTGGCTTTGCATCAACATACTCTTTCAGAGTTATTTGCTTATCTTGTTTAACAGAATAATACATCAAAAGGTCTTGCAACTTGTCTTTTGTCATTCCGTAAGACTTGTAGATTGAATACTTAAATTGCAAGCCAAATGCATCATAAAACTTTTCATAGTTTGCTCGGTCATTTTGAAGCATATCTTTCAATGCATCAAGAACTTTGTTTTCAATTGCATCGGCAATAAATTTAACTTCTTTTGAATCTTGCAAAGTTTCACGACTAACATTAAGTGGCAAATCAGCATCAACAACACCCTTAACAAAACTTAAGTAGTCAGGAAGCAAATTTGCACATTTGTCAGTTATCAAAACGCCATTTGTATAAAGTTTAAGTCCTTTTTCATATTCCTTAGTATAAAAATCGTATGGCGCTTTTTGTGGAATAAATAGCAATGCTCTAAACTCAATTCTGCCTTCCAAATTCAAATGAATAACTTTAAGTGGTTTTTCATAGTCATAAAACATGGAAGTGTAAAATTTGTCATACTCATCTTGTGTGATGTCTTTTTTGTTTTTTCTCCAAAGTGGCAACATTGTGTTTATTGTTTCAAATTCTTTTTTTGTCACTTCTTTGCCATCGGCATCTTTTTCAGTTTTGCTAACTTCAAGTTTAATTGCATACTTAATGAAATCGCTATACTTTTTGATTAGTGACCTAATTTGCCATTCATCAAGATAAACATCATAGTTTTCTGTTTCGGTGTTTGGTTTAATGTGCAAAATTATGTCTGTTCCACGGTCTGCTTTTTCACATTCTTCAATGTCATAGCCCTCAACGCCAGAACTTGTCCACTTGTATGCTTTATCTTCATTAAGTGCCTTAGAAATAACTTCAACTTTTTCTGCAACCATAAATGAAGAATAAAAGCCAACACCAAATTGACCAATTATGCTTACATCTTTTGCATCTTTCATTGAGTTTTTAAAGTCTTCTGACCCACTTTTTGCAATTGTTCCCAAATTGTTTTCAAGCGAATTTTTGTCCATACCAATTCCGTTATCAGAAATTGTAAGAGTTCTGTTTCCCTTGTTCAAAACAATTTTAATTGCAAGGTCGTTTTTGTCAATTCCAGTAACGCCATTTGTAAGTGATTCATAATAGAGTTTGTCAAGCGCATCACTTGCATTTGAGATTAGTTCTCGCAAAAATATTTCCTTGTTTGTATAAATGGAATTTATCATCATTTCCATAATTTTTTTAGATTCTGTCTTAAAACTTTTCATAATCGATTTTTCTCCATTTTTGATACTTAATATCATTATTTAACAACAATTTCACCATTTTGCTCATCAACAACAATTGTGGTGTTTGGCGCTAAATCTTCACTCAAAATTTTTCTAGCAACCATTGTTTCAATTGTGCTTTGAATAAATCTTTTAAGTGGCCTTGCACCAAATGTTTCATCATAGCCATTTTCAACAATAAATTTTTTTGCTTTTTGTGTAACTTCAAGTTTAAGTTGTTTTTCGGCAAGTCTATCTTCAAGTTTTTGCAAAAGCAAATCAACAATTTTAGAAACTTCTGTTTTTTCAAGTGGCTTAAACATAATTATGTCATCAAGTCTGTTCAAAAATTCTGGTCTGAAATGTTGTTTCAAAATTGCGTTAACAGCATCTTTGGTTTCTGCTGTAATCTTTTTGTTTTTTTGAATGTCGTTCATAATTATGTCAGCGCCCAAATTTGATGTCAAAATGATAATTGTGTTTTTAAAGTCAACTGTTTTGCCAAGTGAATCGGTAATTCTGCCATCGTCCAAAATTTGAAGCAATATGTTAAACACATCTGGATGTGCTTTTTCAATTTCATCAAACAAAACAACTGAATATGGTTTTCTTCTAACGGCTTCTGTAAGTTGTCCACCTTCTTCATAACCAACATATCCTGGTGGCGCACCAATCAATCTGCTGACAGAAAACTTTTCCATATATTCACTCATATCAATTCTTATCAAATTCTTTTCATCATCAAAAAGAGTTTTTGCAAGAGTTTTTGAAAGTTCTGTTTTACCAACACCAGTTGGACCTAAAAACATAAATGAACCAATTGGTCTATTTGGGTCTTGAATGCCAGCACGGGAACGCAAAATTGCATCAGAAACTTTTTGCACTGCTTCATCTTGTCCAACAATTCTTTCATGCAAAACTTGTGGAAGTTTCAAAAGTTTTTCTCTTTCGCCTTCTTTAAGTCTTGCAACAGGAATGCCAGTCCATTTAGAAACAACTTCTTCAATCTCTTCACTTGTAACTTTGTTTCTTAAAAGAGTATTTTTTTGTTTTTCAACAACTTCTTCGGCACTTTTAAGTTGATTTTGAAGAGTGATGAGTTTTGTGTATTTAAGTTCGGCTGCCTTATTCAAATCGTATTCCCTTTGAGCCTTTTCAATTTCGGCATTGGTTTCAGCAATTTCCTCTTTCAGTTTTTGCACATTGTTTATGTTGTTTTTCTCGTTTTGCCACTTTGCACTCATTGCATTAAAAGTATCTCTAAGTTTTGCAAGTTCCTTTTGAATGTCTGTTAAATGTGCTTTTGAAAGTTGATCATTTTCTTTTTTAAGTGCCATTTCTTCAATTTCAAGTTGCATAATTTTGTGTCTTATGTCGTCCATTTCGGTTGGCATACTATCAATTTCTGTCTTGACCATTGCACAGGCTTCATCAACAAGGTCAATTGCCTTATCTGGCAAAAATCTGTCGGTGATGTATCTGTTTGAAAGTGTCGCAGCGCTTATAATTGCACTGTCGGAAATTTTAACACCGTGATATACTTCATATCTCTCTTTAAGACCACGCAAAATTGAAATTGTATCTTCAACTGTTGGCTCGTTTACAAGCACTGGTTGAAATCTTCTTTCAAGTGCAGGGTCTTTTTCAATGTATTTGTGATATTCATTTAATGTTGTTGCGCCAATGCAATGAAGTTCGCCCCTTGCAAGCATTGGTTTAAGCAAGTTGCCAGCGTCCATTGCACCATCGGTTTTTCCAGCACCAACAATTGTGTGAAGTTCATCAATAAACAAAATAATTTTGCCTTCACTCTTTTTAACTTCTTGCAAAACTGCTTTAAGTCTTTCTTCAAATTCGCCACGATATTTTGCACCAGAAACAAGTGCACCCATATCAAGTGAAAACAATTTGTGATTTTTTAAGTTTGTAGGAACATCTCCACTCACAATACGTTGAGCAAGTCCTTCTACAATTGCAGTTTTACCAACACCTGCTTCACCAATCAAAACAGGGTTGTTTTTTGTTTTTCTTGACAAAATCATAATGGTATTTCTAATTTCTGCATCTCTGCCAATAACGGGGTCAATCTTGTGATTTCTTGCAAGTTCAACAAGGTCTGTGCCATATTTTTTAAGTGAATTGTATGTGCCTTCTGGGCTATCAGTTGTCACACGAGTGTTGCCACGAATGTTCATAAGTTCATTTAAAAATGCATCTTTTGTCAAGCTGTATTTTTTAAACAACTCTTTAATTTTGCTTGTTGGGTTGTCAAAAATTGCAAGCATAATATGTTCAACAGAAATGTATTCGTCTTGCATATTTTTTGCAATTTGTTCAGCATTTGTCAAAATAAGATTAGCTTCGCCAGACAAATAAACTTGTGCAACGGGGCTAATTTTTGGCAAAGTGCCGATGTAAGACAAAAGTTCTTGTCTTAAATTTTTTGTATCTATTTTTAAATCGTTTAAAGTTTGATAAATAAGGCCATCTTCATCACTCAAAAGTTCTGCTAAAATGTGCTCTGGCACAATCTCTTGATTGCCATTTGAAACGGCAAAACTTTGACAGTCATTTATGCACTCCAAACTCTTTTGTGTAAATTTATCAAAGTTCATAATATAGTCCTCCTTTTTACTTGCATATTATAGTTCACCTTGCTAGCACTGTCAAGTGTTGAGTGCTAATTTTTTAAAATTTTTTGCAAATTATTTTTCACAAACAATGTCAATACTATAATTAAGCACACAAATTTAAATTTCAACAAAAAAGCCGAGAAATCTCTCGGCAATTTTTTATAAACTTTGAATGTAATCATACAATGCATTTTGTGTTGCATAAGTTTCTAATCTAACATAAGAATAATCATTTTCACCTGTTGCTCTATATTTAAAGTATGCATTGATTTTTGAAAGTGATGTTGAGTCGTTAAGTTCAATCACAACACTAATATAGTTTGTGTCTGAAATGATGTTTGCTTGATATTCTTTTCCATTAACAACCAATGTTTGACTTTCATCATATAAAAACTCAATGTAATCTGAACCTTTAAGTGAACTTTCAGACAAACTCTTATAGCCTTCTTCAACCTTAATGCCAGTGAATGCTTTACCTTGGAAAACTGCACTAAGCACTGTTGTTTTGAAGCTGTCATTGTAAAGTGACATCAACTTGTCATACTGTTCAGCTCTTCCCTCAATATTCTTTCCATAAACTGTGCCATTTACAGTATCATCATGGTCTGCCAAATGGATTCTAATCAATGCTGGGTCTTTAAAACCTAGGTTGTATGTTTTTGGCCAGAATGAACTTACGACAATTGCAAGAGTTATAATTGCAAACAAAACAATCAATACAATGCTAACAATTCTGCTTGCATTTGATTTGTTTGTGGTGCTTGCAACTTCGCTTTTATTTTCAACTTTCTTATTATTTTTCATAATTCTTTCCTTTAAGTATTTATCAATAGTTTAACTCAGTTGACATTTAATATTCTCAACTTTCGCATCAATAATAACATCAATTGAGTGTTTTTGTCAAACTAATAACTATTTATTATCTGCAGAATCATCTGTTTTTTTGTCTGTTGCTTCTTTTTTTGGTGTTTCTGGGTTTTGTTCTTTATTTTCGCCAGTGCTTTGTTCTGTCTTCTTTTCTTCTTGTTTTGCTTCTTGCTTTGGCAATGGCTTTGATTGTGAATTGTCTTCATCAATCATACCGTGTTTTCTCATTGCTTCAAAAGCACGATTTTTAATATCTTCAATTCTCTTTTTTTCATCTTGTTGTTGCAAACGTTTTTCTTCGTCAAGTTTTTCTTTTTCAGCATTTTCTTTTGCTGTTAAGTCCTTAACAATTTCTTCGTTTGGAACGCCAGACATAATTTTGTCAACTTCTTCAGAGTAGATTGTTTCTCTTTCAAGTAACAATTTTGCCATTGCGTGAAGTTTATCAATGTTTTCGGTCAAAAGTTTCTTTGCCTTTTCATAGTTAGACTTCAAAATCCTTTCCATTTCTTCATCAATAAGTCCAGCAGTTTTGTCGCTGTATTGAACTTGCGTTTGATAATCTCTGCCAATGAAAACTTCGCTTGTAGAACCAAGGTTTATAAACCCAAGTTTTTCGCTCATACCAAATTGAGTGACCATTTTTCTTGCAAGTTTTGTGGCTTGCTCAATATCGTTGCTTGCACCGGTTGAATAGTCTTTGAAAATGATTTCCTCTGCAACTCTTCCACCCATAAAGGTGCAAATCATACTGTTAAGTTGATTGATTGTTACATAGTTGTTGTCAGAATCTGGTCTGCTCATTGTGTAACCGCCTGCCATTCCACGAGGAATGATGCTAACTTCTTGAACATCATCTGTGTATGGCAACAATTTGTGAAGAATTGCGTGACCACTTTCGTGGTATGCCGTAATCTTTTTATCTCTTTCAGTAACAATGTGGCTCTTCTTTTGAGGACCCATCATAACCTTGTTTGCGGCTTCATTGATGTCTGACATTGTGATGCGTGGTCTGTTATCTCTACCTGCCAAAATTGCAGCTTCGTTCAAAAGATTTTCTAGGTCTGCACCACTAAACCCACTTGTAATTCTTGCAAGATTTTTAAATGTTACGTCTTCACTAAACTTTTTGTTCCTTGCATGAACTTTCAAAATTGCTTCTCTTTCTTTGATGTCTGGCATATTAACAACAATTTGCCTGTCAAATCTACCAGGTCTCAAAAGTGCAGGGTCAAGAACATCTGGTCTGTTGGTTGCTGCCATAACAATGATACCTTCGTTGCTTTCAAATCCGTCCATTTCGACCAAAAGTTGATTGAGGGTTTGTTCTCTTTCATCGTTTCCGCCACCAAGACCTGCACCTCTTTGACGACCAACTGCATCAATTTCATCAATAAAGATTATGCAAGGTGCGTTTTGTTTTGCTTGGTCAAACAAGTCTCTAACTCTGCTTGCACCAACACCAACAAACATTTCTACAAAATCACTGCCACTAATTTTAAAGAATGGAACATTACTTTCGCCAGCAACTGCTTTTGCAAGCATTGTTTTTCCTGTTCCTGGTGGGCCAACAAGCAAAATTCCCTTTGGAATTCTTGCACCCAAATCTGTGTATTTTCTTGGATTTTTCAAAAAGTCAACAACTTCAATAAGCTCTTGCTTTTCTTCTTTTGCGCCTGCAACATCACTAAATTTAACTTTGCTAATTTGAGTGTTGCGTGCTCTGGTTTTGCCAAAACTCATACTCTTGTTGTTTTGAGCAGAAATTGATTTGATTATCATAAATGCCAAAATTGCAACAAATGCAATGCTGAGATATGGCAAGATAACTGACAACCAATTTTCTGGTTCTGGTTCAGAGTTAAATGTGATTTTAACTTCTGGTGTAATAAAATTGCCTTCTGAATCCTTGATGAGTTCGCCGTTGTTGTATTTGTCAATAAGGTCCATCATTTTGCCAATCATGTCACCAGTTGAAACGGTCAAAACATAGTCGGCAGAGCTAACTGATGCAAACTTTTCTTGTGGAATTTTGCTATCTTTTACTCTAATTCTAAAAGTTGCACCAGTTCCATAAACATCGGTGACTTCTTGATTATAAACTTTTTGTTGAAATTCACTGTAAGTAATTTTTTCGCCTCTATTCAAATTTGCAAACACATAGTAAGCAACAAATATCAGTGCAATTACTAGCACAGTGATAATAATACCTCTATACTTTTTACTTTTTGTCATTGTGCCTCCATAAACGATTAAATTCTATCACAAGCATAAAAAAAACACAAACTTATTTTAAACACTTTTATGATATTATTATTAAAACATATATATTCCGATACATTTCAATAAAAACTGCCAAACAAAAACTTGCTCAGCAATAAGTTTAATACCATCAAATTGTGAAAAATTTGTGAAATTGGCACAATATATATGCTTTATATCACTTTTTCAAAAGTTCAACAAACCAAAAATATTCAAGTATGGCATCACTAATTTTTTTAGCCATATAAAATACAGTTTTTGCAGGCGTTGTTGCAAGCAAAAATTTTCCATTGCTTTTTAAAATTGTTCCAGCCGTTATACTTGCTCCTTCAAAAAATTTTCCACAGTTTAGTCGTATGCCATTGGGGTCAAACACAATTTGATTTTTTGACATTCCACTATCAACAAACAATATATTTTTTTGGGGAAATTTTTTGACTATGCTTTCAACATCTTTTGCCATAATTTGTCTGTCAAACCCACCAAAAACAAAGGCGCGCACTTTGTTTTTCTTCAAATTTTCCGCGACCAAAACACCAACCATATCACTAAGCACCTTGTCACTTCCAAGGCACACAACAACTGGCATTTTTGTGCCAAATTTTTTAAGCAAATTGCTTGATAAATCATTTTTTAAAAATCTCTGCTTAAAATCATATCTATAAACTTGTTTTGCCATGTCACTATTATGGACAAAATCTTTTTGATTTAATCTTATAAAAAATAAAATTAGGTAGTGACAAATCAAATGTGATGTGTTATAATGTAAAAAATAACTTGGGAGAAATGTTATGGTTCTTGATATAATTGTTATTTGCGTGCTGGTTCTGTTTGGCATAATTGGCATGGTAAAAGGGTTTCTTAACACAATAATTTCTTTGTTTGGAAACCTTGCATCATTGGCAGTTGCAATACTTTGCGCAAAGCCAGTTGCAAAATTTTTGGATAAAATCTTTGGAATTGTAAGTGGTATTGGTGGAAAGATTGCAGGCTCACTTGCTTCAACCGTAAAGCCATTTGCTGATGGTGCTACTGGCGAACTAACTGGTGCACAACTTAAAGAATACTTGGCAAATGATGGGCTTTCAATGCAAGAGCGAATTATGAAGCTTTTCATTGAAGACAGTGCATCATTCACAACCGACCAAATGGTTGTTGATTACATCGGTCAGCGAATTGCTGCAATTGTTGCGCTTGTTATTGCAGTTGTAGTTATGTTTATTATTTTGCGACTTGCAGTATTCTTGCTTGCAAAATTGTTTGACGCTTTAACAAAAAATCGTGCTATTGGTGGACTTGACAGAGCCATGGGGCTTATCTTTGGTCTTGTTAAAGGTGCACTTATCATTTCAATTGTCCTTGGCGTTTGCTACTTGATTGCCAATGAAAAAGTTAATGGCTGGATTGAAAACACAACCGTAACAAAGTTTGTTTATCAACACGTTTGCTATGCTGTTGACTGGGCAGTTAACAAATTTGACTTGCCGGCAACAATCAAACAACTATTCCCTGCTCTTGATGGAACATCTGGTGGAACAACCGAAGGTGGCACAACAACTGGTGGAACAGCAAAGCTTTTAGGTTTTTTAAAATAACAAAAGCATCTCATTTTGAAGTGAACCCCGTAGGGGTCACTCAAAATAAAAAAGAACTTAGGAAGAAATTT
>ERZ808240.4128-NODE-4128-length-13192-cov-13.234528_pt1 | contig 13192 bp, 11 predicted proteins | sample MGYA00521084_ERZ808240 | MGnify/ENA primary metagenome ERZ808240 (study PRJEB31516, sample SAMN03275571) | gut metagenome | biome: mammalia-associated habitat; material: feces | host: Papio cynocephalus | place: Kenya | collected 2012-08-06 ... | reverse complement strand
ACCTTATAACCTCAAAACTCCAAACTTATCTCATTATGACAACTTCTTCCCCTTCCGAATCGCGCTACGAGCGTCAGCTTCACCTGCCCGAAATAGGCGAGGAGGGACAGCGCAAAATACGCGAAGCACGCATACTCATAGTCGGCGTGGGTGGACTCGGCTCGCCCATCTCGCTCTACCTTACAGGAGCAGGTGTGGGCACACTCGGACTCATGGACGACGATGTAGTGTCGATCACCAACCTGCATCGCCAAGTGCTTTATGGTGAAGACCAATTAGGCAAGCCCAAACTCGCCGAAGCCGTGGAGCGCCTGCATCGTCTCAACTCCGAGGTGAAGCTCGAGCCTTATCCCTACCGCCTCACGCGTGAGAATGCTGCCGACATCGTGAGCAAGTATGATATGGTAATCGATGGTTGCGACAACTTTGCCACACGCTTCCTCATCGACGATGCGTGTCGCGAAGCAGGCATACCTTATATATATGGAGCAGTGCGAGCATTTGATGGACAAGCCGCTGTGTTCAACGTCGGGCCCAATGCGCGCCACTATCGCGACCTCTACCCCGACGAAGCTGCCACCCTCAGTATGCCTCATCCAGGTAAGCCCCTTGTGGGAATGACGCCCGCCGTGGTGGGTAGCGTTCTGGCAGAGCAAGCCCTTCAGCTAATCTGTGGCTATGGCGAACCGCTCATCAATAAGCTCTGGACCATCGATCTCAGTACGATGCAGACGTTTACGATCGAGCTGTGATCGGTTGAGGGGTTGACACGAGTAAGCCAATCAATAAGCCAAATCTTCCCCGAAATAGTAGAAAAAGCCGTTCTTGCTTGCTTGTTTTGCACAAAAGCAGTAATTTTGCGCACGAATTTTGAAGCTAACGCCCGTATAAGGTGTGGGAGTTGGCTTCGGAGAACTACTTAACAAGATTATGACTCACAACTTACTGAAAGGCAAGCGCGGCATCATTTTCGGCGCGCTCAACGAAGAATCAATCGCATGGAAGGTGGCTGAAAAGGCTGCTGAAGAAGGCGCACAAATTACATTGAGCAATACCCCCATGGCACTCCGCATGGGTACACTCGATAAGCTCGCTGAGAAGATTGGTGCAACCATCATTCCCGCCGACGCTACAAGCGTAGACGATCTCACTAACGTGTTCCAGAAGAGTATGGAAGTGCTCGGTGGAAAGATTGACTTCGTGCTCCACTCTATCGGTATGAGCCCCAACGTACGTAAGCACCGCACTTACGACGACCTCGACTACGGATATCTCCAGAAGACGCTCGACATCTCTGCCATCTCATTCCACAAGATGCTCCAGAGCGCCAAGAAGCTCGATGCTATTGCAGAGTACGGCTCAGTAGTAGCCCTCACTTACGTGGCTTCGCAGCGCACATTCTACGGCTACAGCGATATGGCTGATGCCAAGAGCATGCTTGAGAGCATTGCCCGCTCATTTGGCTACATCTACGGCCGTGAGAAGCACGTACGCATCAACACCATCTCACAGAGCCCCACCGCTACCACTGCAGGTAAGGGTATCAAGGAGATCGACAACATGATGGACTTCGCTGACAAGATGTCGCCCCTGGGCAACGCCAGCGCTGAAGATTGTGCCGACTACTGCGTGATGATGTTCTCTGACTTCACTCGCAAGGTGACCATGCAGAATCTCTTCCACGATGGTGGCTTCTCATCTATGGGTATGAGCCTCCGTGCTATGAACCAGTACGCAAAGGACATGAAGCCCTACGAGGATGAGAACGGTAAGGTAATCTACGGATAATATTAGTTTCGAGTTTGGAGGTTACGAGGGTATAAAGTAAGTTTGAAGACTTAAGGTTATGAGGTTATAATGTCACCTTTAGCCTGCACGACTTACTTTATAAACTCATAACCTCCAAACTATAATTACGCAAAAACAACAATTTCATATGGGCCTCTTATCATCTCTCTTCGGTACAGGGAAGCCTAATCCCGACAGCCAATATAATACGCTTCGTGACGATGGCATCCGTGCCATGCAAATGGGCGAAGTGCCTTATGCAGTAAAGTGCTTCTCGGCAGCACTTGAGATAAAGCACGACCTTCAAACGCTGAGTCTGCTCGCCGAAGCTCACCTCCGCATGGGCAACCATGAGGCAGCCCTCCCGCTGCTTGAAGAAATCTCACAATCGCCCGAAGACACCCTCGAAGTAGACCTCCTAATGGCTCAGGCGCAGGGCCACTTGAAGCGTTATGAGGATGAGAGAAAGACTACTGCCGCCATCCTCTCTGCCCACCCAGAGGAGGCACGAGCACTCTATCTCGCAGCAGAGGCCGACCACGGCTTGAAGGACGACTTCATGGCCATAGCCCATCTCACGCAGTGCCTTACACTCCGCGCTGACTACGAGCAAGCTCTCTTGCTCCGCGCCCAAGTGCTTGCCAGTATGGGGCAGTGGAACGAAGTGCTTGCCGACGTCAATGCCTTGGTAGAGAAGCAAGCCGATAGCGAGGCTTATCTCTCCCTCCGTGCCGATGCCTATGCAGCTTTGGGCCGCTACGACGAGGCAATTGCCGACTACGAGACCGTGCGCACCCTCAATCCTTTCACCGACAGCGTGCTCCGTCTTGGTGCGCTCTACGAGCAGACCACTCGTTGGGATAAAGCCCTTCAGCTCTACGACGAGGTGATAGACCTCCGCCCCGACTTCGCTCCCGCCTACAAGGCTCGTGGTGGCGTGAAGCATCATCTCAAGGACGAAGCTGGAGCAGCTGAAGACCTCAAGCGCTCGCTCGAGATCGCTCCAGAATCGGCCAAAGAACTTGAAGGCCAATTCTCCAACATCGAGAATCGTATGGACGATTATTATAAGAGCCTCAACCCTATGCAGTTCTGATAAGCCGCATTTCCCCCCTTATTGCTCATTCAAAAAAGTTCTGTGGGCGACGCGTCCCGCGTCGGCATGATCACAATAGATTTATTTGCTTTATTGTGACTACGCCGACGCGGAACGCGTCGCCCACAGAACTAAATGTTATTTCCCCTCCTCTGTTCCTTCCTCTCCGCGCAAGCGCTGGATGCGGGCTAAAGCCTCGATGGCAAAGGAGTCTTCAGCGTTCTGACTGAGAAACATTTTGCATGAAGTCTCAGCCCTTTCGTAGTCCTTGAGGTGGATGCAGATGTTGGTGTAGCAGTGAAATAGGTAGTGATAATATTCTCTAACGTCATCGAGCATTTCCTGATTGTCCTGATAACATTGGTCGATGTACGAATTTATTTTTTCTTGTTCATTAGTGATGAATGATAAGGCTAGGATATAGCTACCCATGGCAATCGAGCAGTTGAGGAAAGCGCGATGAAAGGTAAGGTTCTTATTATTCGAAGCGGAAGAACCAAAGTAGTGTATAGCCTTCTCGTACTGCGAGAGTTTAAAGTAGCAGCTACCTATGAGAAAACATATTTCTGCTTTTTTATCGCCGCTTATCTGCTGCTGTGCTTTATCGTAGCAATGCTCGTTGTACCACTTCCAAGCATATTCCAAATGCACCGAAGCTTCATAGTATCGCTTCTGAAGCAGAAGCTTTTTCCCCCAATACAGATTGTATGCCACATCGGGGTCGGTAATGTTGTGGATGAGTTTCTGCTCTTCGGTCCACTCGTCCTGTTTGCCTTCTTTCTCCTTGTCCTTAGCGTCAACCCACATGTAGTCAAATTCCGCTTTCTTCTTCTTACCATCCTTGAGGTCGAAGCCCACGGTGAGCGTTCCCGCTTTAGGCTGAGCTGACTCCGATGCGGGGGCTCGCAGGGCGGAAGAAGCCTTGCGGTCGGAGAGCAGATAGTTGATGCGCACGTAGACCACGCTGTCGCTCACGGCTGCTCTCTCCAGCGTGATCACGAGCAGGTGGTTGCGCTCCTCCAGTGCATCTTTATTATCCTTGTTCGTCGGGTCGTAGTAAGCATACGTTACGCGAATCTCTGCCGTCTGTGCTGTAGGCGCTTGGTTCGATCCGATCTGATGGATGATAGGCTCTACGATGCGGTAGGCGGCTATTGTCTCGGCGTCGGTACTCTTGAAGCTATATCCATCGTCGCTCTTGCAGACGATCTCTTGTAGCACGGCTTGCTTGGGTAAAACGTCGCAACGCTTTATCCATGAAGCAAGCGCATAGCTATCCACGTCTGCCACAGTCTCTTCCCTCTCGCCCATGCATACCTCGTTTGCCCGTGCATCCATGCTGGCGATGATAGCGTTTTCGCGCTCAAGGCAAGCATGGTCGTATTCGTAATCGCTGGGTTGCTGATTGCCAATTTGTACCTTGGCATTAGTAATCTGTTCTTGAAAATTCTGACGAAGATTGATACAGTTATTGAGCATCAATCTCATGGTATTCTGTAGATCTTCCTTAGACTTCAGCGAAGGAAATCCCGCTACGATGTGTATATGGATTTTGCCCTCTTTACCATCAATCTCATATTCCAGTGCAGCCGTCGGAATGCCCCCATTCAGATAATTGCAAATGCCGCGCACTACATCGACGTATTGCAAATCTAAAGCATCGATGCATGGCAGAATAACTTGAGAACAATGTGCACCCTCTATGTTGCGTATGATGAATACCAAAGACTGGTACTCAAATGTCAGTCTTTTCGTATGATCTTTTTCCTCTTCTATATGGGGCGTCACATTAAGGCTCTTGAGTGCCCATTCCAACCTTTTGCACTCATCCTCATTGTTGAAGACGCTTGTATTTGATTGAAATTTCTCGACAATGTAGCGATAGACCTTGGGGACGAAGTACAGGCATCCTATGGCGATAGCCATGCTGATTAGACCATTCATAATGTGTGTTGTGGCTTTAAAGAAAGGTTTGTATTCCAGTTAACTCACTTGGAGAAGCAAGGCGTGTGCCAATCTCTTACTTTGTGTAAAAATATAGCAAAACCCATAAAAATAAACAGGATAAACGAGTAGTTTCGTTTACCCTGCCTATTCTTTATGAAGAAAATAAGAGATTACAGTGCCACCCGCTTACGGCGCTCTGCACGGAGCCTATGCAAGCGTTGCTGTCTGCGATAGCCTCGCCAAATGCCCATGCCCACACGTGGCCATGAGGGAATGTGCTTGATCTGATGGCGCACCATGGGAATGTCCCATAGCAGCATAAGCAAGGCAAGGAATAGGGCTGCCAGTAGTGTCCAGCCGAAGAGTATCTTCACGCTTTGTGCCAATAGTCCCTCTACTAAGTGGTGCATGAGGGCGCTGAAGTCGTGGGGCGAAGCCGACATCCTCACACTGTCGATGTACTGCGAATAGCGAGCAAAGCCATCAGCCACATAGTACTTCAATCCATAAGCATGGAGCGATGCTCCCACCAATCCGCCTACAAACATGTGCAGGATGTTGAAGACAGAGAGCGCTTGGAAGAAGTGTTCGAACGACATGATCTCATGTAAGCACCACATAAAGGCAATGCACAATATAGCATACGAGAAACCGCGACACACAAGGGGCAGATGCAGCTGCTCGATGCTTATGTTGCTATCGATTAGCACGTAGAAGCCCCCTACGTAAAGAGCAAAGAAGGCGAGTGCAAAGGCTATGAGCTTGTAGACATTCCAACGCATCAGCTTGAGCCATCCCAGACTAAACAGACAGCCAGCCCAGATCCCCGGGAGCGACCATTGATTCAATGCTTCGTAAGTATGGTCGGCATAGTGCATCACTTCTTCGTAATACACCATTTCGAGCACATGCTCACATGAGAAGAGCGCCTCGACCACACCTATCAGCACGATGACGGGCACTACGTACTTGTAGCTCCACATGGCAGGTTCAAAGAAAGGCTGTGGATGAGTGAACATGCGGTGCAGACACAGCGCAAAGGTGATGAGCGACGTGCCACAGACGAGCTTGAAGTTGGCTGAGTTTGTCCAATCGAGATAGTCGCCGTAGTTGAGCAGCCAAGCTGTCTGCAAGCACAGTGCCATCCAGAGCAAAGCCCCCAGCCAATCGATTCCTCGAAGCGGGACAATCTGAGGCATAGCATGTACGGGACGTGTGAGCAGCGCTTGCACCGTGAGCACAAGCAGCATAAGTAGCATCACAAAGTAGTGCATATACGTCCAGTGCATGTCGTAGGCAAACCATGCCGACAAGTAGCCAGTATACTCTATAGAGGTGAGCAAGATGATGTGAAGCAAGGGGAAGAATACGCCGAAGTCGCGCTTAGGCGTCATCCAAAGCTGAATGATCGACATACACTCAAACGTGCCTTGTATCTTAGCCATGCCGCACACTACACACAGTGCCCACAGCACGGGCAGTGGTAGCTGCAATGTGGCGAGCCATTGGCATAGGAGGATTACTGCCGCTGAAGTCATGAGCAATGCCTTATTGGTGAAGCGAAACTTCATGCGGAAGAGTATGACAAAGTAAAGCGCCATGCCTATCAATGTGCTGTAAAGGCACATCTGCACATCTTCGCGCATGATGCCGCGCTCGCCCACGATATTGTTCATAGCTCCCAGATACATGCCATTGGAGAACTGGAAGCAAAAGGCCAACACCACATAGATCCAAGGGCGCACCCACTGAGGCACCCAATCATGATACATCGGCATGCTGAAGACCATGGGAGGTCCTCCGCCTGCAGGCCGTTGTTGATTTTCGTTACTCATTCCTTTAATGCTTGGTAATGGTTGTGCACTCTACGTTCATGCCCGCACGCAGTCGGGCCTGTGCCTTGTTGGGAGTAAGGCGGATTCTTACGGGGATGCGTTGCTCCACTTTTACAAAGTTGCCCGTAGCATTGTCCTGCGGAATGAGTGAGAAGGCAGAACCCGTAGCATCGCTAATGCGCTCCACTGTGCCCTCAAACGTTGTGCCCGGAACGGCGTCGACCTTCACGCTCACCTTTGTGCCTACACTGATGTTGGGCATTTGCGTCTCGCGATAGTTGGCTACGATCCAGAGGTCGGAATTGTCTACGATGTCGACGAGTGACTGACCAGGCTGTACAAGCTGTCCTTCGTGAATGTTCTTCTTACCCACCACGCCATCGGCTGTAGCGATAATCACGGTGTAAGAAAGGTTGAGACGAGCCAATCTGACGGCAGCGCGAGCCGCCTCAATGCCAGCCTTGCTCTGCGCCAATCGGTGGCCTTGCTCTTGCTTGGTCGATGACAGCGTGCCCACACTGCGGCAAGCACGTTCGTAGCGAGCCTTTGCTGCCAGATAAGCCGTGTGCATCTGATCGTATTGCTGAGGCGTCACAGCATCGTCTTTCAGCAATTGAGCATAACGTGCTTCGTCGCGTTGTGCATTTTCCATCTGTACGCGTGCTTCGTCAATGCCAGCGTCGGTCACGTGGATGCTTTGATCTGTGGTCTGTATGCCCGTAGCGGTCACGTCCTTGCCCGCCAATGCATTTTCAAGATTAGCCTCGGCTTGTGCTAAGCGCAAGCGGAACTCGCTATCTTCGATCACCACGAGCGTGTCGCCCTTGTGTACGGGCTGATATTCTTGGAAGCGTATCTCCTTAATAAATCCCTGCACGCGGGTGTTGACGGGTGTGATGTGTTGTTGCACGGTGGCATTGTCGGTAAATTCGCCTTCGCCAAAGTGAACGAAGTGGTCTACTACAAGGTATATGCCTGCTGCTAACAGGACGAGCACGATGAGGTTGTATGTAATGCGGAGTAAAGTCTTCTTTTTCATATGTTGTGGAGAGAGGGTTGGTGATAAATGTTACAATTCGTTGCTTGCATACTTCAGTTGATAGTAGCAGAAGAGCACGTTGATGCGAGCATTTGAGAGTGCCAGTTCGGCTTCAAGCTTCATGTTGGCAGCATCGGTCAGGTCGGTGATAAGTGCAAGTCCATTCTGGTAGCGTTTGCTCACCACGTCGTAGTTTTCCGATGCCAACTGCACACTCTTCTGGCGGGTGGCGAGTTCGGTGCGCGCTGTGCCCAGATTGACATATGCCGCGTGTATGCCATCGCTAATGCCCTGTCGGGCCACCTCCGTTTGTGAGAGAGCTTGAGCCGTGCTCAGCTGTGCTTGTGCTATCTTGCGCTTGCTCTTGTAGAGCGATGAGAAATTGTAGCGTATGCCTACGCCCACAAACCAGTAGTTGAAGTTCTTGTTGATAGGTGGCACTTCTATCGTAATCGGTCCGTCCAGATGGTCTTCAGCCATAAGGGCTACCTTGGGCAAGCGGTCGGCTCGTGCAAGTTTCTCCTGCGTGCGATTGATGTCGACTGCCAATTGCGACTTCTGCAATCCTATGTGTTGCTGCAAGGCTCGCTGCTGCCAATCCGCTTCGATGCCTACCTCGAGGTTGGTCGCATCGAAGGCTTCGTCGCTGAGCAATGCTACGCCGGCAGAGTCAGATCCCATCGCGGTATGAAGTTGCTTGAGCAAGATGCTTTGTTGGTCGGTTACGGCAGTTTCGCCCAAGTCGATTTGTTGCAATTGCAGTTCGTATCGCGTAATGTCATTGCGGAGCGATACGCCTTGCTCGCGGCGATGCTTCATCAGCTCGATTTGCTTCTGCGCCAGCGTGCGGTTGTTGGCGTAGACGGTTTGCTGATTGCGCAAGCTGTGAAGTTGCAGATAAAGGCCCGTGAGCAACATGCGCTGACGCTGACGTTCGTCGTTTATCGTCAAGCGAGCCATTTCGCTTTGCTGCTCCGCCAGCTTAATGCCACTCTTGATTGCACCACCGGCATAGAGCACTTGTTCGGCTTGAAGCAAGAAGTTGTTGCCATAGTGGGGCATAGGAGCAGAGGTGCTCTCGCCAAACTTACGATTCCAAAGGCGTCCGTTGCCTAAGTACGAGAAGGATACCTGCCCGTTGAGGTTGGGCAGTTTGTCCATACGTGCGGTTTCTATGCCTGCTTCGGCAGTTTGCAGGGCAGCCTGCAAGCTTGCTAATGTAGCATTATGCGCCTCGGCTTCGGCATAAAGCGATTGCAAACTATTGCTCAAAGCGGTGCTTTGTGCTTGCATGCCAATAGGTACGCAAGCCATGGCTGCTATCCCAAAGGATGCAGCCCATCGTCTCATTTCCTTGTTCATGAAAATGGGGATTATAAGAAAACTAATGATTTGATTCTCTCTGTAATGACGTGATCTCTATACGATAGCGCGTATCAGATTTGTGCACAAACTCCCCAGCTGTGGAACTTATGCACCTTGTTGTATGTACGAAATGAAATGTTTTGATACGTCTGCAACGACTGTGTCATAAAAAGTGTTTTCTAAAGCAGCGTTGACACCGTTGTCGTCTGTTGCCACAATGCGCAACAGATTTACTTGCTTGAAAACTCGGTGCAAAATTACGAGTAAAATAGGTATTTTCCAAAAAAGGAGAGACTTTTGTGTAAGATTATGCTTATGCTTCAATAAGTCATGCTGCATAATCTCCCTCTCTCGCGTGCGCGTATGCGTGCGCACTCAGCATGTTTGAGCCTTAAGAAGCATCTGTCTGTCACTATGATAATTGAAGTCTCGCTGAGAATCAATGGCTTAGTGAAGTGGATGAGAAGGGCTTTGCCTACACTTTGCTTGCACTTTGCCTACACTTTCTCTACATTGTTGAAGCTAAACTTAGAGGTAGGAAGAGTTTTTCCTGCATGGGGGGATAATTGAAACGGCAAGGGGGGAAATTCTGACTCGGCCCAGGGGTAGTGAAGAGGAGAACAGACTGAGAAAGAGGGGAAACGAGGGGTGAGGGATGAGCGAGGAATGAGTGAGGGCAGTGGATGACGGCTCGCACTGCTGTAGTATGCTGAGTATCAAAGATTCCAGCGGAGGTGTGCAAGATGTGTGGGAGAAATGGGAAAACTTGTTGAAGCGCGCGCGTGAGAGGCGCTGAAGGTTTTGTGTACAATTTGTTCACTCTTTTTGTGAGATAAGAAAAGTTGAAGTAATTTTGCAGTGAAGGATGAGAATGAACGCTTTGAATGGACAATCTTATAAGAGGCGGAGATTCTCTCTTAACTTATAGACTCTTCAACTTTTCAACTCCACAAATATGAATCTCAGAGCAATAGGACAGAAAGTAAAAGGCAATCCGCGGATGACGGAGGGTACGGTCTACTCCGTGCTGATCATATGCAGCATTTCGCATTTCCTTAATGATATGATACAGTCGGTCATCCCGTCGATCTATCCTATCGTGAAGGAAAACTTCGGTTTCTCGTTTGCACAGATTGGCATGATCACGCTGGTGTTTCAACTGACGTCGTCCATACTGCAGCCTTTCACGGGGCTCTATGCTGATAAGCGGCCACGGCCTTATGCGCTGTCGGTGGGTATGTGCTTCACGCTTGTGGGCCTTCTGCTGTTGGCTTTCGCTCAGAGCTATTTGCTCATCCTCTTGGCGGTGAGCATTGTCGGACTGGGATCGTCGGTGTTTCATCCCACGGCTTCGAGAGTGGCACAATTGGCGTCGGGAGGTAAGAAGAGCCTGGCACAATCTATCTTCCAAGTGGGCGGAAATGGCGGCTCGGCTGTCGGACCGCTGCTGGCTGCTCTGATTGTGTTGCCTCTGGGGCAATGGTCTATCTCATGGTTTGCATTGGCAGCGCTACTGGCTGCTCTGATCATGGTGAGGCTCGGTGCATGGTATCAAGCGAGGTTGGCTTACGTGGTGAAGCATCCACAGCGGCAGCCACTGCTCAATCACAATATTTCTCAAAGGGCAAAGTATGGGGCACTACTGATTCTCGTATTGCTGGTGTTCTCAAAGTACTTCTATACGGCTTGCATCACGAGCTACTTCACGTTCTTCTTGATGGACAAGTTTGGCATTTCGGTGCAGGCTTCGCAGATATGCCTCTTCGTGTTCTTGGCAGCATTTGCCATCGGCACGGTGGCAGGAGGCATGATGGGCGATAGGTTCGGACGGAAGTATGTGATATGGTTCTCGATCCTTGGCGCAGCACCCTTTGCCATTGCTATGCCTTACGTCAGCTTGGCTTGGACGATCGTGTGTACCTTCCTATCAGGGCTGATCATCGCATCGGCTTTCTCATCGATCGTGGTGTATGCCACTGATCTGATGCCCGACAAGGTGGGGCTGATAGCTGGTATCTTCTTCGGACTAATGTTTGGCTTGGGAGGGCTTGGATCGGCTTTCTTCGGATGGTTGGCAGACCGTACAAGCATTGAGTTTATCTTCCAAGTGAGTGCTTTCTTGCCGCTGCTCGGAGTGATCGCTGGATTCCTGCCCAATACGCAGGTGACATCTAAAAAGAATTCTGAAGAATGAAACGTGACGAAGTGAAAAATCGGGCGTGTGTGCAGTATTATCAGTCGCCCTGCGGAAGGCTTATCTTGGCCTCATTTGACGATGCGCTATGCTTGTGCGATTGGTACGAACGCCCGTGCGGACAGCGTAATGTGCGCAGGCTGAAGCGCCTATTGCGTGCCGAACTTGTAGAGAGTACTTCTCCGGTGCTTGAGCAGACGAAGAGGGAGTTGGACGAATACTTTGCGGGTAAGCGCCGAACGTTTGACGTGCCCCTGCGCATGGTCGGTACGGACTTTCAGCAGAGCGTATGGCAAGCGTTGCTCGAGATTTCTTATGGCGCAGTCTGCTCGTATAAGGAGATTGCCCAGCGGGTGAACAATGTGAAGGGGGTGCGGGCAGTAGCCCAGGCTATTGGGGCGAATGGCATATGCATTCTCATCCCTTGTCATCGCGTGATAGGAAGCAACCATTCGCTGACTGGATTTGCCGGAGGATTAGAGGCAAAGAGCCTGCTGCTGAGGGTGGAGGGGAGCAGATTGTAGGGTGAGGCTTCAATTAGTATTTCATCAAAAGCTATATTGTCCTTCAACCAATACTGGGAGCGACGCGTCCCCGCGTCGTCGTGGCAAGAATGTATTCTCTACTTCATAGTAGACTTCTCTTCTATACAATCGATGCCGACGCGGGGACGCGTCGCCCCCCGTATTGGCTGAAAAACTTCTTGGTCTGCGGTAAAGCCGATGCGGGACGCGTCGCCCACAGAACTGGTTGATTCGTATTGTGGTTATTCTTCCAAAAAGCCTTGCTGGACGAGGGCTTGGTGGAGCGTCTTTGACATGGTAGCGCAGTCGGAGGCGTTGTAGCGGATGTCGGTGAAGATCTGTGCTAAGGTCTCGGTATGGTTGAGGCGTACGAAGTCTTGATTGGTAGGATCGGCTTCGGTCTCATGGTAGTCGCGATCGATGCTTTCAGGGGTATGCGGATGGTAGGTCTCATCATGACGAATGGCTGAGAGGGGCAGACGCAGAGTGGGAGCTGGATCTTCGTCGGGCCATCCGAGGGTGATGGTGGCTACGGGCATGACGAGCTTGGGAAGCTTCAAGAGATCGATAATCTGCAGGGGCTGATAGACGGTGGTGCCTAAGAAGCATAGTCCGAGACCTGCCGTTTCAGCTAAATCGCAGAATCGCTGACAGAAGAGCAACGCGTCGGTGGCGGCATTTTGATAGGAGAGCAGATTGTCGTAGCCAGGATGCCCTTTGCGCAGGCGTCCCCATTCGGTCACGCGATTGTAGTCGGCACAGAAGGTCAACACTATGGGGGCTTCCTTCACCATGGGCTGGTTGAAATGGAAGGGCGATAGCTTGGCTTTCATCTCCTCGCTACGTGTCACGATGACGGAGTAGAGTTGCAGATTGCCCATGGTCTGCGTGCGCTCTGCTTGCTGTAGCAGAGAGTTGAGCAGTTCGTCGCTGACGGGCTGCGACGTATATTTGCGTATAGTCTTTCTTGTCATGATAGGGTGAGGCGTTAGAAGGATGTATAGAGAGAATGGATAGCTTTATTTGTTTGCTTCGGCTGGGGCGGCATCGCTTACGTCGCGGCCTTGCTCCTGCCATAGCTTGAGCACTGCATCGCGCATCAAGAATAGATGACGGATTTGTGCGGCATAGGTGGGGTTGTCCTTGTGTTGTGCAGCTATGTCGTAGTAGAGCGTTACGGTATGCTTGAAGTCGCTGATGTAGGTGGCTTTGTCAATGTGAAGAGATTCAGGAAGTTCGTCGAAATGGCTTTTAAACCATCCTACTACTTCGCCAAGCTCTTCGTCGGTGTAATGCTTCTTGTATTCCATGGGAAATTGTGTGCTTATAAATATGCTAATATGGCAATGTGCTAATATGGCAATGTGCTAATATGGCAATGTGCTAATATGGCAATGTGCTAAT
>ERZ808240.4126-NODE-4126-length-13197-cov-5.055243_pt1 | contig 13197 bp, 10 predicted proteins | sample MGYA00521084_ERZ808240 | MGnify/ENA primary metagenome ERZ808240 (study PRJEB31516, sample SAMN03275571) | gut metagenome | biome: mammalia-associated habitat; material: feces | host: Papio cynocephalus | place: Kenya | collected 2012-08-06 ... | reverse complement strand
ATTCCCGACATAATTGCCCGATTCCATAACCTTGATGCGGAGGAAAGCCGTGAGCGCACAGCGCAGAGTTTCTTTATACCCAAGAAAGAAATCGTGGATAATGGTTACGATCTCTCTATAAACAAGTATAAAGAAACCGAGTACGAAGTTGTTGAGTATCCCTCCACCGATGAACTCCTTACACAAATCGAGGAATTGGAAGCGAAGATCAACGCGGGAATCAATGAATTAAGGAGAATACTGTAATGAAAAAGTTCCTTGATTGCATTTCTATTGTCGGAGCAACGCCGAGCAAATTTCATGGAACAAAGAAATATGTCAGCACAGGTGCGGTTGCAACAACCGAGATTGATGAATCAGAGGTTGTTGAGGTGACATATGAGGATAGACCTTCTCGCGCTAACCTATCTGCTGAAGCTGGCGATATCTTGTTTGCAAAAATGCAAGGCACAAGAAAAACTCTTCTTTTGGATTCCGAAACAGAGAAAAATATATATTCGACAGGATTTTATGCCGTAAGAGCAAATCCCGAGGTAATTACAACAGAATGCCTGTACTATCTTATTGATAGTGAACTATTCCTTGCACAAAAAGATAAGAATTGCTCAGGTGCTACACAGAAGGCTATCACAAATGGCGGCATGGCAAAAATTGAAATTAGTGTGCCTGCGCTCTCCGAACAAGGAATCCTTGTCGATAAATTAAAGCATTTGACTCAGTTAATTGCCGACAAGAAAAAGCAGCTCAATTTGTTTGATGAAATCATAAAATCCCGATTTATCGAGATGTTTGGCGACCCGAAACTTAATCCTCGAAAATGGGATATGGTAACCATTGGAGATATTGCAACAGATGTGAGATATGGGACAAGTAGACCTGCCACCGAGGGTGGAAGATATCCGTATTTACGCATGAACAATCTTACATATGAGGGCTATTTAGATCTAACCGATTTGAAACATATTGATATTCCAGATAACGAGATTGAAAAGTGTGTAGTTAGAAATGGAGATGTCCTTTTCAATCGCACAAACAGCGTAGAACTTGTAGGAAAAACTTGTGTTTATAATCTTGATTCTGACATGATAATTGCCGGTTACATTATCCGTGTCAGAATTGATGACCGTGTACTTCCCGTTATCCTTTCGAGTTATCTTAATTCAACCGTCATGAAAGAACAGTTGCGGAGCATGGCAAAAGGTGCGGTAAACCAGGCAAACATAAACGCACAAGAATTGAGAAGTATTCCGATTTATTTGCCACCTATCACCCTTCAGCACGAGTTTGCAACTTTTGTCGAACAGGTCGACAAATCGAAATTTGAAATTCAACAGAGTCTCGAAAAACTCGAAATTCTAAAGAAATCACTCATGCAACAGTATTTTGGCTAAATAATAGCGGTGTAGGATGTTGGTATATCTTAAAACAAAGGGGTAATACCAACATGAAAAACAGAATTATTACAGATGTTGAGCAAGGAATGCAAGGCTTCCTTGATAATGCACAGATGAAACAACTCCACGAGGTGCTTACTCACGCGCTTTTCGGCGTTGAAATCATCAAAACGGATGAATCCTCCGATTTTCAACAGGAATTTGACAATCATTCCTTGCTCACAACTTTCCTTTCTGCCAAAAAGGTTGAGGGATGTAGCGAAAAAACGCTGAAATACTACAAAGCAACCGTCGAAAGAATGTTTGTGGACATCAAAGAGAGTGTATCTCATATAACAACAGATGATTTACGCGAATATCTCGCCAATTATCAGCAAATAAACGATTGCAGCAAGGCGAATATTGATAACATCAGGCGCATTCTCTCAAGTTTCTTTGCGTGGCTTGAAGATGAAAACTATATACTGAAAAGCCCTGTTCGTAGAATCCACAAGATACGAACAACCAAAACCGTAAAGGAAACATATACCGATGAGGCGCTCGAACAAATGCGAGATGCCTGTAATAACCTACGGGATCTTGCAATGATTGATCTGTTGGCATCAACAGGTATGCGCGTGGGTGAGCTTGTAAAACTCAATATCTCTGATATCGATTTTGATAACAGAGAATGTATCGTGTTCGGGAAAGGAAGCAAAGAACGCCCTGTGTATTTTGATGCGAGGACGAAAATTCATTTGAGAAATTATGTTCAGAGCCGCATCGATGACAATCCGGCACTATTTGTTTCTTTACTGAAGCCGCACAATCGTCTTGAAATTAGCGGTGTGGAGATAAGAATGAGACAACTCGGAAAAACGCTCGGGATTGACAAAGTACATCCCCACAAATTCCGCAGAACTCTTGCAACAAGGGCAATAGACAAGGGAATGCCCATCGAGCAGGTTCAGCAGCTTCTCGGACACGCCAAAATTGACACAACGATGCAGTATGCAATGGTCAGTCAAAATAATGTAAAGCTATCCCACCGAAAATATATCGGTTAATTTCAAATCCCGATTTATCGAGATGTTTGGAACGCTCTCATGTAACGAACACCATTATCCGATGTGCGCATTGAAAGATGCTTGTAGAAAAATCACCGATGGAAAGCACGGCGGATGTGAACAAGAATATAATTCGGGATATTATTATGTGGGAGCAAGAGAAATATACGATGGCGAAATACATTATGACACAGCGCCTCAAATTGTAAGAGGCGATTTCGAAAAAGACTACCGCAGATGTAACCTTCAACAAGGAGATTTTGTCTTAGTAAATACAGGAGCAACTATAGGAAAATCCGCAATTGCCAAACATCCATTGACAGAGCGCACACTCCTTCAAAAAAGTGTTGCAATGTTCAAGGTGAAAACTGAACTTATTAGTGCGGTCTTTTTGAAATGTTGTTACGATGCAAATCCTGAAATGTATACCGTGAAAAGTGCTTCCGCACAACCCAATCTCTTGCTGTCAAGGATCAATAGTACGCAAATATATTTGCCTCCGATAGAACTTCAGAGGCAATTTGCAGCCTTCGTCGAACAGGTCGACAAATCGAAATATCATGGTGAATTCACCTGTGGAATGGAGGTGGCAGCATGATGACTACAAAGAGGCTGTTGGATGTGTGTGACTTCCAAGGTGGAACACAACCTCCAAAGGACGAATGGATAAATGATCCTCGTGAGGGATATGTCAGAATGCTTCAAATTCGTGATTATTCTCAAGGAGATGCCAAGTTCATTCAGTATGTCAAGGATACGAAGAAACTCCATAAATGCACGAAAGACGATATTATGCTGTCAAGATACGGATATATCGGACAAGCATTTATTGGATTAGAGGGTGCATATAATGTCGCTTTGGTTAAAGTCATCAAGAAGGCAGAAATACACACTCCCTATCTTCTTTGTTACTTCCAATCGTACTATTTTCAACATTTCCTTCTGTCGAATGTTGGAGCAAGAGCAACAATCCCTGGATTTAACAAAGATGAGCTTGAAAATGCTCTGATCAGGATTCCCGAAATGTGCGAACAGATAGAGATTGCCTCAAAAATAACCAAGGTAGACGAATTAATCGGTTTTCATAAGCAACAACTCAATGTTTTAGATACTCTCATAAAATCCCGATTTATCGAGATGTTTGGCGATCCTGTAACCAATCCGTTGCGTTGGGCGATGCTTCCCTTGGAGAAATGTTTAACTGTCTTGGGCGGATATGCGTTCAAAAGCGAGGAATTTAAGACATCCGGTGTACCTGTGTTGAGAATCGGTAACATAAACACAGGTGCCTTCACTCCAACCAATATGGTATATTGGTCAAAAGATGACTGCCTCACAAGGTATCAGGTATTACCGGGTGATTTAGTGATCTCGTTAACAGGTACAGTTGGTAAAGATGACTACGGTAATGTGTGCATTCTTGGAGATGCGTACCCCATGTACTACCTTAATCAACGAAATGCCAAGTTGATTTTAGATGGTGAGTTGAATAAGCATTATCTATCTGAACTACTCAAATTCTCGCAGATCAAAAAGAAGCTTACAGGTATTAGCCGTGGAGTCCGACAAGCCAACATTTCAAACAGAGATATATTAAATCTCGTTGTGCCTATCCCACCGATTGAGATTCAGGTACAATTTGCAGCTTTCATCGAACAGGTCGACAAATCGAAATATCATGGTGAATTTACCTGCGGAATGGAGGTGGCAGCATGAGAATCGAACTCAAACAAGTGCTTTGTCCTCAACCAAAGTCAAAAATCAAGGCAAGTGATGGCAAGTCAGAGGGAAAATACAAATTTTTCACTTCAAGCCCTATGCAAACGAGGTTTATTGATGAAGCAAATTATGACAAACCGTCTCTGATCTTTGGAACAGGTGGTAATGCGAGTGTTCATTTTTGCGATGAGCCATTTTCGACATCTACCGATTGCTTGGTTATGTATGGAAGAAACAAAATCGAACTTGAGTCCATATATAACTACCTTAAAGGCAATATCAGCCTTTTAGAACACGGATTTAAAGGCGCGGGATTAAAGCACATTTCCAAGGATTACATACTTGCAATTGAGATTGAACTACCAAGCGAGGTAATGCAACATGAATTTCTGCAGAAGAACCGGATTGTTGATGAAATAATCGAAGCAAAACGAACGCAGTTGCTTTTAAGTGAAGACCTCGTCAAGTCCCGATTTATCGAACTGTTCGGAGATGTGATGCGCAACAGCAAGTCGTGGAAAGTATATTCTATCGCAGAAATCTCTTCTTCTCGGTTAGGTAAGATGCTGGATACGAAACAGCAGACTGGGAAATGCAGTTATCCGTACTTGGCAAATTTTAATGTGCAGTGGTTCAGCTTTAATTTGGATAACCTTAATCAAATGGACTTTAACGAAGCAGAACAGATTGAATTTGAACTGAGGAACGGCGATCTCTTGGTGTGCGAGGGTGGAGAAATTGGCCGCTGTGCTGTATGGCATAACGAAATAAAGCCATGTTTTTTTCAAAAGGCTCTTCACAGGGTTCGGTGCAATCGCCAACTTGTCCATCCATATTATTTGGCTTGGTGGTTTAAATACAATTGCGACCATAATGGCTTTGAGGCAATCGCCGGTGCCAAAGCCACCATAGCGCATTTGCCAGGAGTTAAGCTGAAGCAATTGCAGGTAGCTGTACCGCCGGTTGAATTTCAAGAGCAATTCGCAGCCTTCGTTGAACAGGTCGACAAATCGAAATTTTACATCGTACAAATGCAGATATTACTGCGATTACTCATTCGAGCGATACAGCAAAAAACAACAGAGGTGCTACTATGACGAATTTTGACTTCTTATTGGAAGAAAAAAAGTTTAGAGGTTTTGCAAATGCTGCTATAACCGCGGAAAAGTTATACCAAATTGACCTACCGTCTTGCTTGTTCAATGTTAGACGAGCTTTGGAGTTTGCTGTCAAATGGATGTATTCCGTTGACGGTTCTCTCACTATGCCATATCAGGATCAGTTGGTCAGTTTGATCAATACCGAAGAATTCAGAGATATTATTGACGATAACCTCTATCGACGAATCAACTTTATTCGCATGTTGGGCAATAACTCTGCTCATAGCACCAAGCAGATTACGCCCGAGCAGGCACAACTTGCGCTCGAAAATCTTTTCTACTTTCTTGACTTTGTTGCATACTGCTATGCTGATAAGTACAGCCAACATACTTACGATAAGACGCTTTTGACACAATCTCAAGAGCCTGCGAAAGAAGAACCCGAGGTTAATATTGATCTTGAGGCTCTCATGAGAGAAAATGCAGCCCTCAAGGCGGAACTGACTCAAAAACGCCAGGAGCAACAACAGACTTATTCACCCAAGCCCCTCGACCTATCTGAATACAAGACGAGAAAGATTTATATCGACACTATGCTCCAGGATGCAGGTTGGGTTGAAGGCAAGGATTGGTTTAACGAATACCCGTTGCCCGGAATGCCGAACCATTCCGAGATTGGCTACGCTGATTATGTTCTTTTCGATGATACACACCGCCCTCTCGCTGTTATTGAAGCCAAAAGAGCATGTAAAGATGTAGCTGTGGGTCGTCAGCAAGCGAAACTTTATGCAGACCTGCTCGAAAAGAAATTCGGCAGGCGCCCCATTATATTCCTTACTAATGGCTTTGATACTCGTATATGGAATGACAAATATTATCCGGAACATCGTGTAAGTGGCTTCTACTCCAAGAGGGATTTGGAGAAAGAGTTCAATAAACTTACGATGAGAACTTCTCTCGCCCATGTTCAGGTGAGTGATGCAATATCGGGAAGATACTATCAGAAAGAGGCTATCAAGGCGGTTTGCAGAGCATTTGATGAGCAGAACAGGAGAAAAGCCCTCCTTGTTATGGCAACAGGATCAGGTAAAACAAGAACCGTCATCTCTATTGTGGATGTCCTTCTCCGCCACGGTTGGGTGAAGAATGTACTGTTCCTTGCTGACCGGAACAGTCTTGTCACGCAGGCAAAACGCGCTTTTGTAAACCTTCTTCCAAACTTGACAGTAACCAACTTGTGTGAGGAAAAAGATAAACTCACAGCAAGAGGTGTATTCTCAACCTATCAGACAATGATGAATTGCATTGATGACGCCAAGGATGAGAACGGCGGTAAATTGTTCACGGTCGGTCACTTCGACCTCATCATTTGCGATGAAGCGCATCGCAGTATTTATAACAAATACAAGGACATTTTCAACTATTTTGATGCGCACCTGGTAGGTCTTACGGCAACACCAAGAGATGAAATTGACAAGAACACATACGGAATCTTTGAACTTGAAAACGGTGTTCCTACATACGGATATGAACTTGCACAAGCTGTTCAGGATGGATATCTTGTTGACTTCGTAAGTATCGAAACAAAGCTCAAATTCATTGAAGAAGGCATCGCATATGATGACCTTTCCGACGAGGACAAGGAAGAATACGAAGCATTATTTGCAAACGAGGATGACGAGCTGCCCGAAAGAATTAATAGTTCCGCACTTAATGAGTGGATATTTAACGAGGACACAATCCGTCAGGTGCTTAATACTCTGATGACTGAAGGAATCAAGATCGATTACGGCAGCAAGATTGGCAAATCAATTATTTTCGCAAAAAACCACAGACACGCGGAGAAAATAAAAGAAATATTCGACAAAGAATATCCGAGCTACCATGGATACTGTCGCGTTATAGATAATTACACGAATTATGCGCAGAGTTTGATTGATGAGTTTTCTGTGCCCGAAAAAATGCCGCAAATCGTTGTGTCGGTTGATATGATGGATACAGGTATAGATGTCCCCGAAGTTGTCAACCTTGTGTTTTTCAAAAAGGTACTTTCTAAATCAAAGTTTTGGCAGATGATTGGACGAGGAACGAGATTGTGCCCAGCCCTCATAGATGGTCAAGACAAGAGTGTTTTCTATATATTTGACTTCTGCGGAAATTTCGCTTTCTTCCGAATGAATAAAAAAGGCAAAGAAGGGTTCTCAACTCAGTCCGTCCAGGAGAGAGTATTTAACCTGAAGACAGAACTTGTATTTCGCCTGCAGGGCCTTGAATATCAAACAGAGGAATTGATTGCTTTTCGTTCGGCTCTGATTGATGATCTTGTCGCAAAGATTGGCGAACTCAATAGAGATAATTTTGCGGTTCGTCAGCATTTGAGATATGTCTACCAATACTCGAAGCGAGAAGGCTATGAAGCACTTACCTACGAAAATACGCTTCAAATTGCCGAAGAAATTGCTCCACTTATACTGCCATATGAAGATGAAGCCAGTGCAGTTCGTTTTGATGCATTGATGTATGGTCTCGAACTTGCATATATCCTTGGGAAAACCTATTCCAAGGCAAGAAATGACCTTGTAAAAATGGTATATGCTGTTTCAAAAGTTGCTACTATTCCTGCTGTAAGCGCTAAAAGCGAACTGATCAGCAAAATTCTCAACACCGATTATGTAGATAACGCAGGTATTAACGAGTTTGAGCATATCCGGACGGAACTGCGCGATATCATGAAGTATATTCCGAGAAACGAAAGACCGATATATCAAACAGATTTCACCGACGATGTGCTTTCTGTAGAAAGGCATGAATCGGAGCTTGACAGCGATGAATTGCAAAACTACAGAAATAAGGTGAATTATTATATTCGTCAGCATATTGATAACGGAGTAATAGCCAAGTTACACACCAATAAGCCACTTACCTCTGACGATATAAAAGCCCTTGAAGGAATTCTGTGGTCAGAGCTTGGTACGAAAGAAGAATACGAAAAGGAATATCAAGATAAGCCTCTCGGCGTTCTTGTAAGAGAAATTGTTGGTCTTGACATGAACTCCGCAAAGGAAGCATTTGCAAAATATCTTAATGAAGTCAACCTTGATGACAGGCAGATATATTTTGTGAATCAAATAATTAACTACATCGTTAAAAACGGAATGCTTGCTGATTTTAAAGTTTTGCAGGATACTCCTTTCACAGATCAAGGAGAAGTTAGTGATGTTTTCGAAGATGCGGTTATGTGGCTTGATATTATGAAAATAATCAAGAGCATAAATGCGAATGCTTATGCTGCATAAGGATTTTGATTTATCCCTCATACACAGCCATTAACTCAAGGAGGTGGAAAAATGGATAGCGATGCAAAATTAAGGCCATTATACCTCGCTAAAATTCTCTACGAAATGACGGACGAGGATCATTATCTCACCACAGCACAATTAATCCAACTTCTCGAAGAAAAGTACGGCATCAAAGCCCATCGTCAAACAATTAAGGCCGAGGTGGAATTACTAAAGCAGTTTGGATTAGAAATCGAAGAAGTGAAATCAACACAGAATAGATACAATCTGTACGGAAGAACCTTCGACATTCCCGAGTTAAAGCTCCTCATCGATGCCGTTGAATCGTCAAAATTTATATCTGCCGCCAAAAGCTTAGAACTTGTTAAGAAGTTAAGCTCACTTACAAGCAATCAGATCGCTGCTACCTTGACAAGAAATGTTAGTTGTGAAGGACGAATCAAATCGGGAAATGAGAAAATCTATCTCATCATTGATACGATTAACGAAGCCATAAACAGCAACAGACAAATCTCCTTTCAGTATTTTCAGTACAATGTTCGGAAAGAGCAGCAGTTAAAGCACAACGGCGAACCGTATGTTATTACTCCGCTTCATCTTGTATGGAATGGCGATTACTACTATATGATTGGTGTTTATGCTTACAAGCAACGGATCGGAAATTTTCGTGTAGACCGTATAGCAAAACGGCCGAAGATTCTGGATGCAGAAGGAACTCCTGCTCCGGAAGACTTCAATATCGATGAATACATCAATACGACCTTTAAGATGTTTAACAGTGAACATTCTGAGGTTGAACTCGTTTGTGATAATGAGGTTATGGATTCGATTATTGATAAATTCGGTGCGGAAGTTACCACATACGCTAACGATATGACATCCTTCCGCGCGGTTGTAAATGTTGCGGTCAATCATGTTTTCTTAAGTTGGGTATTTGGATTTGGCGGAAAAGTTAAAATCAAATCGCCTGAAGCTGTAAGGGAAAAATACTCAGCAATGATCAAAAATGCATTTGAGGGAATAATGAATGCTGAAAAATAAGTGGAACGATTAGGAGTGTTATTATGAATGGTGAAAAATTTACTCTTATGCAGTATTCAATTAGTGCCATATTGGGGCTGATTGAAGCTGAAGATTTTGTCATACCGGAGATACAGAGACCATTCGTGTGGAAACGCAGCCAGGTCCGCGACCTCATTGACTCTCTCTATAATGGATATCCTACAGGATACATCATCACATGGAAAAATCCAGATGTTCAGACCAAGGATGGTGGTAAAGCAAACGGCAAAAAGGTGCTCATAGATGGGCAACAGCGTATAACCGCACTCATGGCATCAATCGCTGGTAAAGATGTTCTTGACCAAGACTTTAATAAAGACCGCATCAAGATTGCGTTTAACCCCATTGCTACAGATGAAACTAAGCGCTTTGCTGTGCAGGATGCCTCTCATCTCAAGGATAAGAGGTGGATTCCCGATATTTCTGTCGTCTTTTCTGCTGGTTTTAAGCAACGAGCTTTTGAAAATGAATATGCACAAAACAATCCCTGCGTGGATCTTGACGAATTATCAGAAATAATTGGAAAGCTTAAAGGTATCGCAAATAGGCAAATTGGTGTTATTGAGCTTGACCATAGTCTCGACATTGATGAAGTCACTGAGATTTTTATTCGAATTAATTCCAAAGGCACAGCGTTAAGCCAGTCAGATTTCGTTATGTCAAAAATGGCTGCAGATGTCACTCACGGCGGTGGTCTTATGCGTAAGGTGGTTGACTATTTCTGTCACCTTGCTTCAAAACCGGACTTCTATCCATTTATGACCCATGATACAGAATTTCAAGCATCTAAATATGCAGATAAAATCAAATGGCTTGCTAAAGATTACGACGATATATATGATCCCGATTACGGTGATATGCTCCGCGTTTCTTTTATGCATCAGTTCCGTCGCGGCAAACTTTCAGATTTGGTAAGTTTGCTTTCCGGTAGAGATTTTGAAACTAAAGAATACAGAGATGACATTGTAGGAGACTCCTACGAAAAACTTGACAGAGGGATTCAGAACTATATTAATCAATATAACTTTTCTCAGTTTATCTTAGCAATAAAAGGCGCAGGCTTCACATCAAATAAACTTCTCAGCTCTATGATGACTCTGGATTTTGCGTATACATTGTACTTGATTTTGCTTAATGACAAATCCGTTCCAAATGCTCAAATTAAGCGTTATGTGCAGAAGTGGTTTGTTATGTCTACATTGACCTCTCGATACATTGGATCTCCTGAAACTGTTATGGATCGAGACATGAGAAGCATTGGTGAAAAGGGTTTCCTTAATTTCATGAATGAAGTGGAAGCATCAAATCTTTCTGATACATTTTGGAGCATCACTCTTCCGCAACTTCTCGAATCCTCTTCGGTCAATAGCCCTGCATTTAATACTTTTTTGGCAGCGCAGATTAATCTAAATTGCAACTCGATGCTAATGAACGGAACAAAAATTTCTGATCTTATTGGCATTTCTGGTGATGTACATCATATATTCCCTCGGGCATATCTTAAGAAGAACGGTGTAGACTCTAAGGTAAAATACAACCAGGTTGCCAACTACATCTATCTTGATACCCAAGTCAATAAAGCTATCAGTGATAATGCTCCATGTGATTATTTTTCAAAGGTAAAAACGCAATGTGAAGGTGGACAAATCGAATTTGGTAATATTTCGGATGCAGAACTTCTTTCTAAAAATCTCGAAGAAAACTGCATTCCTGCGGACATCGTTGATATGGATGTAAGTAGATATGATGAGTTCTTACAGCAACGCAGAAAGATGATGGCGCGACTCATTGAAAGGTATTACAAAAATTTATAAGTCTGCAACAACACAATTGACTGCAAATAATGTATCCCTAATACGCTTACATGAACAATATTAATCTTGTAGAATCTCGGCATTAAGCGGAGCTTTGTGCCGAGATTCTATTTTTATAGGTGATAGATATAGCCATCACCTCTCTTGCTTTTCTTCAAAACCTATTGCAAAATTTAAATGAGTCTGCTATAATAAGTCTATCCGATACAGGCTGTATCAGATAGAACGGAGGACGATAAAATGCGTTCTAAAAACACTGACCTTATGAGTGAAATCAAAAAGTTTGCCGAGGAATACTACCTCGAATATTGGAAGTCTCCCTCCACCTCCGAAATTGCCGGTGCTGTCGGCGTGACGAGGGCAACGGTATACAGATACTTAAAAGATATGGCTGAGCGCGGAATGATTGATTACGACGGCTCTGAAATCAAAACCGATGTTACGCGCAAATATACCGATCCGGGAAACAATGCAGTTATCCTTGATTGCTCTGTTTCCTGCGGAATCGGACTTCCCGAAGAAGAACGAGTGCTTGAATATGTGAAGCTGCCGAAAACCGTGTTTGGTACGGGCGACCTCTTTCTGCTCAAAGCAAACGGCGATTCTATGGCTGACGCCGGTATTGAGGACGGCGATTGGATCGTTGTCCGTAAGCAGACGGACGCAAATGAAGGAGATATTGTTGTGGCTCTCTTTGAGGGGCTGAACAATCTGAAATACTTTTATTGGAATAAGAAAAAGAACTGTGCCGTTCTTCGCTCTGCCAACAAAGCAAAGGGATATAAGGACATTGAGGTTTATGACCTGCAAATCCAAGGCGTTGCACAGAATGTTATTAAAGGACTTTAAGCTGTAAACGGAGGTGCTTACCTTGGAAAAGGTATATGTCAATGTAGATTATCAGGTGCTCGTCGGCGGCGCAATAAAGCCGGTTCGGATTTATTGGCACGACGGCAGAGCCTTTGATATCCGAAAAACGCTTCATTGCTGCACCTCCGAAGATGAGTATGAAGGAATTCGCTACACGGTGTTGATCGGTAGTGCGGAAAAATATCTATACCGAATCGGCGGCAAATGGTATGTTGAGCCGATTCAGACGGAGGTGGACACCACTTGAGAAGCTATATTTCATTCGGAGAGCTTGAAGAACTCGGCGAAACAATCGTAAGAGAGTATCTCCGAAAGACCAAACGCTATAACGCCCTATGTGTGGATATAGAGGGTTTGGTTACGGATTATTTGGGACTTACCGTAGTTTACGAAAACATTGCGGAAGATGATCCGAACAAGATTGCCTTTCTTTCCAACGGAAAGCGACCGCTATGGGTTTCCCATAACGAGGAACGAATACAGGTCGTGTTTCCGAAAGGAACGGTTGTTATGGACAAGGTATTGCTCCACGAAACCGAAAGCAGCCGACGCAGATTTACACTCGGACATGAGGGCGCGCACAGTGTTATTGCGAAACAGAACCCGATGCAGGATGTCGGGTGCTTTCATAACGAATTTGATCCCGAGCGAGTGTATACAATAAAAGAACAAAAGGAATTGATGTCTTTTTCCGAAACGCAAGCCGATAGGCTTTCGTCGGTTTTTCTTATGCCCCGCTTTATTTTGCGAAAGGTTATGAAAAAGTACAAATGCGAGAATGGATTGCCCGTATACGGTTGGAATGTCTTTGCCCCGGAGGACAAGCTGAAGCTTCGCAAAATGGCAGACTGTATGGGCGTATCCTTTCAGGCTTTGGTTATACGGCTTAAAAC